>JABEBX010020521.1_pt1 | contig 22942 bp, 21 predicted proteins | sample 7245971 | NCBI WGS metagenome assembly JABEBX01 (sample SAMN14506365, study PRJNA622280) | hot springs metagenome | biome: hot spring [ENVO:00000051]|acidic hot spring [ENVO:00002120]; feature: spring [ENVO:00000027]|sediment [ENVO:00002007]; material: sediment environment [ENVO:01001048]... | reverse complement strand
GCGTAGGGAATGATCTCGTACGGTTCGGCGGCCACCTCGCCGGTCTTGTAGAGGGCGGAGCCGAAGACCGCGATGGCAACAATCAGCGTTTCGAGCACGACCGTGCCCACGGTCCAGCCCACGACCGAGACGCGCGCGTCGCGTTCGCTTCTGGCCGAAAAGAATTTTTGATACATCACCTGGTTGCCGAGCATCAGCAGCATGGTGGGAACCAGGAACTCCATGGCGCGCACGAAGCTGAGGTTGCCTAAAACCTCGAAGTGCGTCTCAGGCAGCGCGGCATGCAGGCCGGGCCAACCGCCGGCCTTCCAGAAGAGCATGGGCGCGGCGACCATACAGATGACAGTAACCAGGGAGCCGATGGCCACATCCATATAGGCGACCGACGACATGCCGGCCATGGCCGTGGTGACGATGACAAAGATGGCGACGATCCAGGCGCCCATCTCCGGCGTGACCGCATCCGGAAAGATGAGGTGCAGCACGTTGCCGCCGCCCTTGAACTGGTAGCTGGTGATGGCAACGTAGGCAAACAGAATGGCGATGGCGCCGAGCACGCGCGCCGTCTGGTTGTAACGGGCTTCAAGCAGGTCGGGCAGCGTAAACTGCGCAAACTTGCGGGCGCGCGGGGCGATAAAGTAGATGAGCACCAGGCCCAGCCATCCGCCCGCAGGCTGCCAGAGCGCGGCAAAACCGTTGCGGTAGGCGTTCTCCGCGCCGGCAAAGAGCGAGCCCGCGCCAATCCAGGACGTGAGCAGGGTGAGGACCAGAACGACGGCCGGGAGCGAGCGACCGGCGACGAGGTAGTCGGCCTTGGTTTTGACCCGCAGAGCGCGATGCGCGGCAACCGCCAGCAGGGTGGCGGCAATGACAAGCAGAACAGCAATATAAAGCAGAGACATCCGCGTTCCTAGGCTGGGTTCGAGAAACTTCTGACTAGAGCAGTGTACCGGACTGTGGTTGCCGTCAGCCGGGCGTCGCATCGGATTTCGAGTTCACGCAACGTACCCGCCTCGACAACTGTTGCATGAAAATTAACTGGACGCCGGTTGACGCGCCGCGCCTCCCGCGCTACTCTCGCATTACAGGATTTGGTACTCAAGTCCAATCCGCGCCGCAGCAGGGCAGCCCTACCGATGGACGAAGGTCCGCTCTGCGCTCTTACAATCCCTTCACAATCCACTGTTTGCCTGGAAGCGCCCCCGCCACGCCTGCGCCTGCCCGGCGCGCCGCCGGCTCACCTTAACAGTGTTTCACCGTCCCGGAGGAAGTTGACACTTTGAAGATTGCTCTGGAGATCACGCCCAACCTCGAGCCCCTGTTTGGGACCCGCGATGAAAACCTCAGGCTGATGGAAGACTCGCTCGGCGTCCGCATCGATCTTCGCTCCGACGCGGTGCACGTGCAGGGCCAGGAAGACGGCGTAGCGCGTGTGCGGCGGATCTTTGAGGATTTTGAAGCGCTGCGCCGGCAGGGGATCCATCCGCACAATGGAGAACTGAACGGAATGCTGCGCCTGGTGGTGGCCGATGCCACAACCACTTTGCGCTCCGTGGCTGAGGCCGGCCGGCAGCGTTCGGCGGGCATCAAGCGCGCAGTGCAGCCGCGCTCGCTCAACCAGCGCCGTTATGTTGAGGCCATCGAGCAGAACGACATGGTCTTCGGCGTCGGTCCCGCCGGCACGGGCAAGACCTACCTGGCCGTGGCTATGGCCGTCGCGGCCATCAACGCCAAAAGGATCAGCCGCATTGTCCTGGTTCGCCCGGCGGTTGAGGCTGGCGAGCGGCTGGGCTTTTTGCCCGGCACGCTGCAGGAAAAGATCGATCCCTATCTGCGTCCGCTCTACGATGCGCTCTTTGACATGCTCGACATCGAGAAGGTCGACCGCATGATCGAGCGCAACATCATCGAGGTGGCGCCGCTGGCCTTCATGCGCGGCCGCACGCTCAACGACGCCTTCATCATCCTTGACGAGGCTCAGAACACCACCACCGAACAGATGAAGATGTTCCTGACGCGCCTGGGCAACAACTCGAAGGCCGTGATCACAGGCGACATCACGCAGATCGATCTGCCCAACCCGCGCAAGTCGGGTCTGGTGGAAGCGATCAACATTCTTGACGGCGTGGAGGGTGTCGCCTTTTCCCACTTCGAGGAGGCCGATGTGGTGCGTCATCCGCTGGTCCAGCGCATTGTGCGCGCCTATGAGAGCAACCGCCCGCAACAGCAGGAACTGCCGCTCGAAGGCGCGATTGCCGTCGATGTGCCATCGCTCGAAAAGCGTGCGGAGGCGCAGTCGAAGGCCGTGAAACCGCAGTAAGCAGCGTGGGGAGAGCGGGCGGCAGAGAGGGGAATTGGCGCGCCGGATATGGAACAGTTGAGGCTTCGCTCCGGCTGCGAGAGAGTGTAAAGGGATGTTTTCGCTTATCATCGAATCAGGCCGGGAGCAGTGTGGAGATCGGCTGCATCCCGGTAAACGATGATCGTCATCGACCCAGAGCTGGATCTTTTCCGGGCGGCGAAGGCGCTCAAGGCGTCATCAGCCAAGAGCGCGCGCGGGCCTGCGGCGGGCCGGGATGCCAAAATGCTTCGGCTGCCATCCGCGCGCACATTGGCGCGATTCCTCACTGAAGCCCGGACCGCGGCGCGGTTGCGCGGGCAGGTGACGGTGCTGCTGACGACCGACGCCGCGATGCGTGACCTGAATCGGCGCTTCCGGGGAAAGAACAAGCCGACGGATGTGCTTTCGTTCCCCTCCGATCACCTCATTCCAGGAACAGAGAAGATGGCCGGAGACCTGGCCATCAGCGTGGAGACCGCGCTTCGCCAAGCCGATGAACAGGGGCATTCGCTGGCCATCGAGATCCGGGTACTGATGCTGCACGGACTGCTGCATCTGGCCGGCTACGACCACGAGAGAGACGCGGGAGAGATGAACCTGCGCGAGCAGCGTTTGCGCAAGCGGCTTGGACTGCCGTCGGGACTGATTGAGCGGGCAGCCGGAAGGCCGGCTCGGGCGCGCAAGCCATGACGCTTCTCGATTTTATTCTTCTCGCTCTGCTCGCGGGCGCGACCACGCTGGCCGCCTACGTTCATCGCGTCTACTCCGAGTTCGGAAAGATTTTGAGCCGCGAGGTCGAAGAGCATCTCGATCGCTGGGAGGAACGGATTGAGCCGCATCTCGGCCTGAGCCGCGAGCACGCCGCGCTGTGCGCGTCCGTCATGATGCAGCTTTCTCTGGGCCTGATGGCGCTTGAGTTTGGCGCCATTCTCTTCGTCCATGCTGCGCGCCCCGGCGAACCAGACGCGCTGGAGATCGCACAGGCCGTTCTGGGCCTGGTGCTGGCAGTTGTCTTCTGCAGCCAGCTTATTCCGTCGTTGCTCTTCAATCGCACGCGCGGACTGTGGGAAAGGCGTCTGCTGTGGCCGATTGTCCTGCTGCTCTGGCTGGCGACGCCGGTCACCATCATCATTCGTTTTTTCTTTTCGGTGGCGGCGCTGGCCGAGGCGCCGGTAAATCCGGGCAGTGAGCCCGCGCCCGGCGTTGAGGCGCTGATCGAGGCCGGTGAAGAGGAAGGAATCCTCGAACAGAGCGACCGCGAGCTGGTGCGCTCCGCCGTGGAGTTTGGCGACAAGCTGGTGCGCGAGGTGATGACGCCGCGCCCGGAGATCTTTGCTGTTTCTGACTCGATCACGATCGAGCGATTTCTGGAGCTGCTGAAACAACACAATTACTCCCGCGTGCCTGTCTACTCCGGCACGCTCGACAACATTGTGGGTCTGGCATTTGCCCATGATCTGCTGCACTTCAGCGACGAACAGGCGCGCACACAATCCATATCGACGATCCTGAGGCCGGCCTCGTTCGTGCCTGAGACCAAGCGCGGCTACGAGTTGCTGCGCGAGATGCAGCGCGAAAAGCAGCACCTGCGCATCGTGATCGACGAGTATGGCGCAGTGGCGGGCTTGGTGACCATTGAAGACCTGCTCGAAGAGATTGTGGGCAACATCCGCGACGAGCACGAAACCGACGCGCACTTTGAGGAGCCGCAGCGGGAGCCATCCGGCGCATGGCTTGTGCCCGGAAGCTTTCCCGTCGATCAGCTCGCCGATCTTGTCGGCGAGCCGGTCGAATTCGGCGAGGACTACGAAGCGGCCACACTCGGCGGCCTGGTGAGCGAGGTCGCGGGCCGCATTCCCGGCGCAGGCGAAACCGTTGCGCTCGGGCCGCTTGGCCTGCGCGTGGAAGTTGTCGCATCCACGGGACGGCGCGTGGAGCGCCTCAGGCTGCTTCCGCCTGTGAAGACAGAGCCGGCGTCAGGCTCTCCACCTGCATGAGCGGCTTTCCAGCTTCGCCGCGCGTCGGCCGTGATCCCCCAGAGTCTCCGATTCCCGGATCAGGGCTGCGTCTTCGATGGCGAGGGGGCGCTGTCATCAGCGATCGATGGCTGTGGTCCGCGATAATGGAGATGGAGAACAGCCAGTGAAATCCGGATTTGTCGCCATCCTCGGTCGGCCCAATGCGGGCAAAAGCACACTGCTTAACGCCCTCGCCGGTGAGAAAGTCGCCATTGTCACAGCCAAGCCGCAGACCACGCGCAACCGCATTATCGGCGTGGTGGAGGTTCCCGCGGTGCGCAAGGGCCAGGGACGGGCGGCGCAGGCGGCTGCGCAGATCGTCTTTGTGGATACGCCCGGCGTGCACCGGCCGGTCTCGCAACTGGACCGGCGGATGCTGCAGGAGGTCCATGAAGCGCTGGAAGCTCGCGACCTGGTACTGGTGCTGATGGATGTGACGCGGCGGATCGGGATCCAGAACGATTCCTCCCAGACACAAGACGACAGCGCTTCCCAGGCCGCAAAATCGAGACCTGGAGCGCCCAACGGGTCGTCGGAAGATGAGTTCCTTCTATCCCTCTTCCGCAAGCTCGACTGCCCGGTCTTTCTGGTGCTGACGAAGATTGATCTCATCCGCAAGGACGAACTGCTGCCGTTGATCGACCTGCTCTCGAAGCAGCACAACTTCGCCGAGGTGATCCCAATCAGCGCGCGCAAGCGCGACGGGCTCGATGTGCTGGTGCGGAAGATCGTCAGCGCGCTGCCCACCGGCGAGCGATACTTTCCAAAGGATCAGTACACCGATCAACCCGTCCGCTTCATGGTCGCCGAGCTGATCCGCGAAAGCATTCTCGTCGAGACCGGCGAAGAGGTTCCCTACGCTTCGGCCGTGGTGATCGAACGGTTTGAAGAACCGGAGGGCCAGCCGCGGCCGGGCAGGAGACCGCTGACAAGAATCAGCGCGGTGATTTACTGCGAGCGTCCGGGGCAAAAGGCGATTCTGATCGGCAAGGGCGGGGCAAAGTTGAAGGCGATCGGCGCCGGAGCGCGGCGCAAGATCGAGTCGCTGCTCGGCACACAGGTATATTTGGAATTGCACGTGATCGTCGAGCCCGGCTGGCGCGAGTCGAAGGCCTTTATCGAGTCGCTTGACTGGCGCAATCAACTGGACCGCCTGGCCTCAGAACAAACCGGGGCCGAACGACCCGAAGAAGACGAGTCGTAAGTCATACGTGATCGAGTAGCTAGCGAAGAATCCTGAAACCGCCGGGCGCCTGCGCGGGCGAGCCGTAATCCGAGTCGAAGCCAAGATGCAGCTTGGCCGCCTCGGACATCATGCTCCTGTCCCACGGGGGATCGAAGACCACTTCAACCTTGACCTCGCGCACCTCGGGCAGCGTAGCGAGCTTGCGCTCGACCTCGGCCTTGATGACGTCGGACATGCTGCAGCCTGGAGCGGTCAGCGTCATGCGCACCTCGATCCGCTTGCCGCCGTCGATGTCTTTTGTCGCGGCTGCGTAGACCAGTCCCAGATCGACGATGTTGACCGGGATCTCAGGATCGCGGACTGTTTTCAGTTGCTTCCAGATCATCTCCTCGCGAAAAGACTCGGGAGCGGGTGTGGGCTGCTGGTTGTTTTGATTCTCCGTCATCGCGATTTCGATTTGTGACCTTTCCAGTCCATTTTCTCGCGAGAACCCCCTGGACGTCTGAGATTCTCCGTCGGAGACGCCGCCATACGTCACCATGGTTTTTCTTCGCCCTGCACTCCCACCTCGCCGCGTTCGATCCGTTCCAGAAACATGCGCGCCAGCTTGCGCTCGCCGGGATGGCTTTCGCCGTGCATCGTGCACAGGTCGAGAAACTCGTCAACGAGCGCATTGCGTTCGCCCTGTGCGGCGAGAATGTTCTGCAGCGCCAGGCTCAGCTCCCGCAGCCTTGCCGCTTCAGGCCAGCTTTTCTCCGGCTCATCCAGATCGATCGGCTCGCTGAACAGTCCCCGGCGGCCGCGCGCGCATTCATCCAGCAGGGTGAGCAGTTGTTCGCTGAAGGCGCGTCTCAGCGCTTCGATCTGATCCTGAGGCATTTGGTCGCGAGGGTCCATGCCGTCTATTCTTTCGTGTTGTCTTTGCCCGCCCGCATCTCGGCTTCTATCTCATCCGCGGTGTGGGGAAGCGAAGCGTCGAGATCGACGAGCCTGCCGTCGCCGGTCACCAGGAAGTCGCACTCGATGCGAATGCCAAGATGCTCTTCGGGGATGTAGACTCCGGGCTCGATCGTGAAGACCATCCCCGGTTTGAGCGCCACGGGATAGATGGCAGGATCGTGCACGTCGATGCCCATCAAGTGGCCCAGCCCGTGCAGCCAATACCTGCCGAGGGGCTGGCCGTGCAAGTCTCTGCCGTGCGTGTTGATGTAGTTATACGCCACGGTATCGAGCGAGTTCGGATCCTTGCGGTCGCGGTCGTTGAGGGTGGACTTGCCGGCGACGAAGGCTTGGGCGGCAGCCTGCTGCGCGCCGAGAACGATCCCGTAAATCTCCCGCTGGCGCGGCGTGAAATGGCCGTCGACCGGGACCGTGCGCGTGATATCGGCGGCGTACATCGAGTACTCGCAGGCGGCATCGACCAGCAGCAAATCGCCGCTCTGCATGGTGCGGTCGTTTTCAGAGTAGTGGAGGACCGTCGAGTTGGGGCCGGAGCCGACGATGGGTGCGTAACTGGGCCGCTCGCATCCGTTCTCCATCCACACGGCGGTCATTGCGCCCGCAATGGCGCGCTCCGTCATGCCGGGCTTGACCCACCACTGCATCATGACGCGCTGCGCCAGGATCGACGCCGTCGACGCCTTCCTGATGAGCGCAATCTCGCCGGCGTCCTTGATTTGCCGCAAAGGCATCGTCAGGGTAGTCACGTCGTGCGCGTGCGGCGCGTCTCCGCTGCCGAGCGTGGCGGCGGTAAAGCGCAGGAGGGCCGCGGCCGCAGGTGCGTCGGGCTGCGTCCAGAGACGGTCGAAGAGGGAACGGTCAGTAGAGATCGCCCGACTCAGCTCCGCAGGCAGCTCGGTCATCGGCTCCACATTGTCCACGCCTGCGGCGTCCTCCACACCCGGCGTGGCGGCGTCCATCTTCACTCCGGTGTACGCCTCCATGCGCAGGTTGCGCGCCGGCAGGAACAGTATCTCCCGATAGACACGGGGCATCGTGGCCTGGGGCGCGTCGCCGACGATCATCAGCGCCGCTCCCGGCTGGTTCCATCCCGTCAGGTAGTAAAAGTCGGAGTCCTGCCGGTAGGGCATAAAGTCCAGCGCAGGCTCTTCGGCGGCAAACAGAATGGCGATGCCGCCGTGCAGCTCTGCCGCCAGCGCCGCGCGCCGCGCGCGATAGACACCGGATGGCTGCTTCTCCAAAGCATGGACCGGCGGCGCGGCGAGGAAGAACCATCCCGATCCAACGGCAAGCCACGCCACGGCAAGAAGACAAAACTTTTTCATTCCGCTATTGTCGCCCCTCAAAGGCTTCTGCGCAAAAGAAAATCTGTCCGGAGAGTGGCGGTTCCAGCGATCTCACATCGGCCACGCCGCGTCCGCTTTTCCTCCGAACCGGCAGCAGAGAAGCGGAATCAACGCAGCCCGGCGCGAATCCGAGCGATTGGCGGCAGGGCCACCGGTTTTCTTTTCTACCGCAGGCGTTGTATTCTCCAGCGCAGGGAGTTTTGCGAGGGAAAGGATGCACAGGCCAGTCAGGGTTATCACCGTGGAGCGGGAGTATGGTTCGCATGGAGCGCAGTTTGCCCACGATCTGTCCATGCGGCTGGGCTGGCGGCTGCTGGACGCGGAACTGGTGACGGGGGCGGCGCGCATGGCAGGCGTGGACCCGAAGACGGCAGCGAAGTTCGACGAGCGGGTCGATCCCTGGTACTACCGGTACGGCAAGTTTTTCTGGTTCGACCCGGTATACGCGCCAGCCACGAGCGGCGAGGAGCGGATCTTCAATGCCGAGCGAATGCTGGAGCTGATCCGTGAGGAGATCCTCGAAGCCTCGGAGCAGGGCAACTGCGTCCTGGTGGGCCGTGGAGCGGCGTGCGCCCTTGCCGGGCGGCCGGGATGCTTTCACGTCTTTGTCTATGCCACGGCCAAGGCCAAGAAGGAGTGGTTTGCGCGTACATTTCCCGATCAGGCGCAACACGCGGAGCAGAATCTGATGGCGGTCGACAAGCGGCGCGCGGCGGCAATCCGCAAGTTCTACCAGCAGGATTGGTGCTCGCGCGGGCTTTATCACATGCTGCTCAACTCCTGCATGGGAACTGAAGCCATGATTGCCGCGGTCGAGTGCGCAGCGGGATTATGCCCGGCGCCGGCGGAACAGGGCGCGCGATAGATTCCCGGCGCCGGCCCGGCATCTGCTTCAGACAGCCGTGCGCGCAACACGCTGACCGATGCGCGTAAAGACCTCCCAGGGAATCGTTCCCATGGCGTGCGCAAAGTCATACGCCGTGATGCTGTCGCCGTCCTGCGCGCCAATCAAGACCACCTCGTCGCCGGCTTCGACGCCGGGAATCTCCGTTACATCCAGCACCGACTGATCCATGCTGACGCGGCCCACAAGCGGCGCGCGCCGGCCGCGCACCAGCAGATGAAAGCGGTTGCCGAGCGAACGCTCAAGCCCATCGGCGTAGCCCACGGCGATGAGCGCAAGACGCATGGGCCCGGTGGCGACGAAGGTTGCGTTGTAGCCGATGGCGGCTCCGGCCGGCACGGAGCGCACGCCGACAACGCGGGACTTCCACGCAAGAACGGGTTTGAGCGCGGCGCGCGCGGCCGCGAGCGACGGCGGCTCCTGCTCCGCATCAAAAGCGGGATCGAACTCCGGAACCACGCCGTAGAGCGCGAGGCCGGGACGCAGCAGGGCCTTCATGCCGTGACGCGCGGCTAATTCGCCCAGCGTGCGCGCCTGGCCGGCAAGCAATGCGGGCGAGTTGCCCACGTTGAGCCACTCGGCGAAGAGACCGGCGGCGGAGATGCGGCTGAGGGCTTCATCCAAGCGCGCGAGTTGTTTCTGCGTAGCCCGGCCATCGGCCTCGTCCGCGGCAAAGAGATGTGTCATCACGGCTTCAAGGCGCAGTGCGGAGCCCGGAGGAAAACGGGGAAAAATCTTTGAGAGCTCGCCGGGCGGCACGCCCTGGCGGCTCATGCCGGTGTCGATCTCAAGATGCACAGGCACGGAGCCGGCCGTGGCGCCGGAAGCGCGCGCTACGGCTGCAAGCTCATCGATCTGCCAAAGCTCCCAGGCAACGGGCGTGAGTTGGAACTGCAGGGCGGCTGCGGCCTGGCCGGGCGCAAAGCCGGACATGATGAGCACGTGCGCATCGGGGCAAAGCGCGCGCGCGGCGATGCCTTCTTCAACGCTGGTGACGCCGAGCCATTTCGCTCCACCGCGCGCGGCTGCCGGCGCGCACAAGGCGAGCGAGTGGCCATAGGCATTGGCTTTCACCACGGCAAGCAGTTCGGCGTGGGGCGCGGCGAGGCTCGCGAGAAAACGGAAGTTCTCTTCGAGAGCGCGAGTGCGAATCTCGGCCCAGCAGGGGCGCATTGGCATGGATGTCTGCAAAGATCAGTGTATCGCGCGTTGCGGTGCGAGTCTTCTACGGCAGGAGCGCGAAGGCTACGACAGTTTCGAAGCTCTCGTCAACGTCCTGAAGCAGATCAGCTTCGAGCGCGTGCGGAACCGGCATCTCACAGGCGGCAATCTCCTCGGACGCAGCGCCTACAAAGCAAAGTTCGCAGTGGCCCAAGCCCTCGACGCCGTCGTCGTTCTTTGAGCGTACGGGAGGACCGAAGACGCGACAGGTCAGGGGCCGCCAAGCGTATACGTCGCAACGGCCCGTGGCAGGATCGAGCGCGGGGCACGCAGCCTCGTTGGCAAACTCCGCAAAGCGTTCCTGTTCTTCGACGGAGCTGCCAAGCGCACCAGTCTTCCGGTCGCCAGGGAAATCCGCACCGTAAGCCGCGCACCAGTTGCGGGCGCGACGCTCGATTTCTGCCGCCAGCGCAGGATTTGCACCGCGAATCTCGTCCATGCCAGAGCGAAGGCGTGCGGCATCGAGTGCATTGATGGCGAAGGCTCCATGGCAGCATTGGGTGCAACCAACACGGCAAACGAGAAACGCGCCGGCGCGGAGCGTGACCTCGGCCAGCGAAGCATCCACGATCCGCACAAGCTCTTGATCGCGCACGGAAAGGCGCATAAGCGAAAGCATAGCGGATCGAGGACGCGGCTGCGAATGTGCTGCGGTTCATCTCGCCCGTTCTTGCGCGCCGCCGCGGACGGGCGGAAAATGGTTGCGTGCAACTCGGCAAACGATTGGTCGCGCTCTCTGTCGCGCTTCTGGCATTCGGTTGGGCAGCCGGCACCGGTGCAATTCCGGCCCCTGTGCAGGCCGGCGCGGCGCATTCCGCATCGAAGATGAACTCCCCTCTTCCGCCTGACGCGCGCATCGACATCAATCACGCCAGCGTTGACGAACTCCTCAAAGTGCCCGGAATCACGCGCACGTGGGCCGCCCGAATCGTGCGCTTTCGCCCCTACCGCACCAAGCTGGATCTGCTGGAACGCGGCGTGCTTCCCAGCGAGGTGTACGATCGCATCAAGAACGCCGTCATTGCGCATCGCGACAAGCAATGATGGCTGCCCAACGGATCCCGTTTGCGCGTTCCCCGATTCCCCGTCTTCGATACACTGATCGAGACAGGAGGCTTCCCTTATGCAGGCTCGCATGATCGGCACCACCATGCCGGTGGTCGAAATCGATCTCAACCCCAACGAAAGTGTATTCTCCGAGAGCGGCGAGCTCTCGTGGATGACAGCATCCATCCAGATGGCGACGCACACGCAGATGGGCGGCGGCGGCGGCATCTTCGGCGTGCTCAAGCGCGCGGTGGCCGGAGCCAGCATCTTCATGACGGAGTACCGCGCCATCCAGTACCCCGGCTCGGTTTCATTCGCCACCAAGGTGCCCGGCCACATTGTGCCCATCGAACTTGCTCCGGGGCAGGAGTATCTGGTGCATCGCCACGGTTTCCTGTGCGCCACGCCGCAGGTCACCATTACGCTGGGCTTTCAGCAGTCGCTCGGCGCGGGCATCTTTGGCGGCGACGGATTTCTGCTGCAGCGCATCGGCGGCATGGGAACGGCATGGCTGGAGCTCTCGGGAGAACTCGTCCAGAAGACGCTCGCGCCGGGCGAGGTGTTGCGTGTGCATCCCGGCCACGTGGGGGCGTTTCAAGCCTCGGTCGGCTTCCAGATCACCATGGTTCCCGGCATCAAGAACATGATCTTCGGCGGTGACGGAATCTTTCTGGCGGAGATGGTTGGACCGGGCACGGTCTGGCTGCAGACGCTGCCCATCTCGCGGCTCGCACACCAGATTTACGAGTATCTGCCCAAAGCTCAGGCGGGGCAGGCGAGCACGATAGGCGGCGCGGGTGTGCTGGGAGGGATCGTAGGGTCGATCCTCAGCGGAGGACAGTAAGAGCGGAACCGGTTCCGCTTCCGCGCGCAAGGAGCGCCTCGTATGAATCAACCTGCTCCAAATTCCGCACAGAGCATTCGCGGCTACATTGTCTTTGCCTTTGCGCTTGCCGTGACGATCTGTGTGGCGTGGCTGCTGCGCAGTCTTCTGGAGCTTGTGTATGTCTCGGCGCTTTTTGCTGTGATCCTGACGCCCGTGGTACGCGCTACATCCCGGCTGCATATCGGCAGGTGGTACCCGTTTCGGCGCGCCGGCGCCGTCTTTTTTCTCCTGCTGCTTGTGGCCGGCGCGTTCACAGGCTTCGGCTTTCTCGCTTTTCCGCCGGTAATCCGCGATCTGCAGGCTGTTCAGGGCGAGTTACCCAGGCGCATTCCGGCCCTGCTGATGCGCCTCCGGGAAATTCCCCTCATGGATCGCCTGAACTCCGCGCAGGTCATCGGCTGGCTGCAAGGATCTCTCGGCCATGCCGCGGGCGCTTTGTTGCTTTCACTCACGGATTGGGCCGGCGCGATTGTCCAGGTCGCCGTCGGGTTCGTGCTGACCCTGTACTTTATCCTCGAGGGCGAGGCCGCCTACGGCCGGTTTCTCTCGTTTCTGCCTTCTGCGCCGCGCAGGCGCCTCGACGCCACGCTGCGGCGCGCCGCCGGCCGCATGGAAAAGTGGCTTCTCGGGCAGGCCAGTCTCATGCTGATTCTGGGAGTGGTCAGCACAATCGTTTATCTCTCGCTTGGTGTCCGCTATGCCTACGACCTGGGCGTAGTAACGGGACTGCTCAACATCGTTCCCGTTCTCGGCGTGACTGTATCCGTCGTGCTGGCTTCTCTGGTGGCCGCCATCGACTCATGGGGCCGGGTTCTGGGCATCATGATCTTTTTCGCCATCTGGGTGCAGATTGAAAGTTCCTGGCTCGTCCCCCGCATGATGAAGAACCGCGTGGGCCTGCCGGCGCTTGGAATCTTCGTAGCTCTGATTGTCGGCGCCGACCTTGGCGGCATTCCCGGCGCCATGGTCTCCATTCCCACGGCCGTGCTGATTGCCGAACTGCTCAATGAGTACCTTGTGCGGCAGGATCCGGCGTAGGGGATCTGTCTGCCGTCAGGCTCGGGGAAAGGCCGCAGGCGGCTTTCTGCTGTCCGCCGCAGGCACGACACGGAGCGCCGCTTCACGCAGGCATGCGCAGGGCTTCAAGCGCGGCGCTCAGGTCTTTGCCCAGATCCTTCTGCGCCTCGGGCGTCAGCTTTTCGCCGTGACTGGTCAGGTAGAAGACATCGATCGCGCTTTCGCCTTCGGTGTCGATCAGCGCAATCTTGATATCGCACTGGTGCGCGTTCAGGATGAGCGCAATCTTCCGCAGCAGACCCGAAAGATCCTGCGCAATCACCTGCAGAATCGTCGAATGGCTCGATGATTCGGAGTCGAATTCGAGCCGCGTCTGCACCTCGACCTTCAGTTTTCCATGACGACCCAGATGACGGCGCGCATCGAGCAGTTGCTCGACGGAAATTTTTTGCGATACCACGTCGTGAACATTCGCAAGAAAGCGTTCCTTCTCGCTGGGATTCAGTTCGAGGGTTCCGAAGGTATCGGCAAAATGGAAGCTGTCGACGATGACGCCCGCCTCGTTCGAGTAGGCGCCGGCGCGGACGATGTTCATGCCCCACGCCGCCAGCACTCCGGCCACGTCGGCGAACAGCCGCGAGCGGTCGCGTGTAATCACGGTCAGATCGAAGAGCTGGCGAACAGGCCTCAGATCGAGCTGCACCGGATTCTCGTCGAGGTTCAGGGCCATCTGGAAGTGGTTGCGAATCTGCTCGGGCAGGCGGGTCTGCAGATAGCGCTGCGGCAGCCCCTCGAGAAATTGCCTGAGCGCATCGTGTTGCGCCGGCGGCGCCATCGAACGGATGCGATTGAGGAGCGTGGGATCGATGGCCGCGCGATATCGCGACTCGTCCACCGAGCGATCCATGAAGTTCGAGGTGGACATATAGAACTGCCAGAGATTTTCGGCCTTCCATGGCGTCAGCGCATCGGGATTGACCGCCTTGATGTCGGCAAAGGTCACCAGGGTCAGCATCTTCAAGAGTTGCGGCTCCGCGATCTTCTCCGCGAAGCCCTTCACGTTGTCGAGATCGAAGATATCGCGGCGTATCGCCGCCGACATCTCCAGATGCAGCTTGATCAGCTTCAGAACTGTTTCTTTCTCTTCGGTATCAAAGTCCAGCCGCGCCAGAAAACTTTCGGCCATCTCCACGCTATGCCCCGCATGTTCACCCGTGCGCCGCGCCTTGCCCGTGTCGTGCAGAAGCAGCGCCAGCACGAACAGGTCGAGCCGATCGATCTCCGGCAGCAGTTGCGCCAGCCGCTGCTCGTACTCGTGCGCCGGGGTGCGCAGGCCATGCACGTTGTCAATGGTGAGAAACGTGTGCTCGTCCACCGTGTAGCGGTGATAGCTGTCGCGAATCACCAGCGCATCGATGCCGTGAAACTCGGGAATCAGCATCTCCAGGACGCCGAGTGCATGCATGGTCCTGAGCGCATGCGCTGCGTGCGGCCCCAGAAGAACCTCGCGCAGCGCATTCCACAGGTACGGTCCTTCGGGAATTGAGATCGCGAGCACTGGCAATGCATCCGTGATGCGGTCCTCGGCGGCCTGCGACAGCGTGTAACCGTGTGTGGCTATCAGCGAGAAGATGCGCAGAATGGATGCCGTATCGTTGAACTGGGCTCCGGGCCGGATGTCAATGCGGCCCTGGTCGAGGAGAAAATCAGTGCCCGCGATCGGCGAACGCCGGCGCCGGAACTGTCGATAGAAACTGACCGGCGCGGGCAAGTGCTCCATGAGCAGCGCCGCGCGGCGATAAACCACTCGCGCATGCCGATAATACGTGCGCATCCAGTAGGAGGGGTCGGCGGTTCCGCGTGTCTCCAGGCCAATCGATCGCGCCGCCGCCTCGTCCTGCGATTGCCAGTCGAGCGCGTTGTCGTCGCGGCCGTGTCGGAAGTGCAGGAAACATCGCGCGGCGGCCAGAAAATCGAAGGCGGCTTCAGCGTCGCCGCGCGCGCTCTGGAAGACTCCGCCGCGCTGCCGCGGCCACTCCCTGGTTTCTTTCAGGTGGAAGAGGATCGCGAACCAGACGGCGAGCGAGTAGTCGCGCAGACCGCCGGGGCAATCCTTGATGTTGGGCTCCAGGTGAAAAATCGTATTGCCGAACTTGGCGTGACGAGCGCGGGCAATCTCTCCCAGCTTCTGTGTGATTGCCGTCCACTCGCTCAGCACCAGGCCGGGAAACACCACCTGATGAAGCTGCTGATAGAGCGGAAACTGGCCGGCCAGAAAGCGCCGATCAAGCGTGGCCAGCGTGAACTCCAGGTTGTCAGGATCGAACTTTCCAACTTCCTTCACCGTGCGCGAGGCGGGGCTGGCCCGCAGGCCGACATCCCACATGCCTTGGACAATCGCCCGCACAGCCTCCTTCGATTGCTGCTCTGTCTTCTCGTCGGCAAACGCAAAAAGCACGTCGATGTCGGAATAGGGGAACAGATCCTTGCGCCCGTAGCCGCCCAGCGCAAGAAGCGCCACATTCTGTGAAGGGAAATGGGCAAAGGCTCTGCGCCACATCTCGATCAGGATGCGGTCCACAACCGCGGAGCGCCGACGGATCGCTGCTGTTCCGTCTCCGGTGCGGTCGCAGGTCTGGCGCACCAGCGCCATCTCCCGCGTATACTGCTCCCGAAGATCATCGACCTCTAAAACGGCTGCACTCATAGGATTGCTTGTCGGCCTGTCAAGACAAATAGGGGTTGTTACAAGAATAAGCGATCTTTGCTGAAGACAGGGAGCGGGGATTGCGGAACAACAGAGTTCCGGCAAAGTCGAAGTATCAACTGTAGCAACCAGCAATTGAAGATGACAGTGAACTTTTCGACTTTGGCTGGCTATGCTGTACAGCATGGTCGAGCACAGACCGGATGCCGTCGTATCTTATGTATCGTCGAATCGGAACTGGATCGCAGGGTCTGGGCTGCAACTCCCCGCGGGCCGTTGCCCCGGCTTTGCTTCTTTACGCTCTGCTCCGCCAGTCACACGCTCTCGATAGCTGTTTTTTGCGAGAAAACCGCGCAACATTCCCAGTGGCCTGGAGCACCTCAGCGGCGCCGAGGCCCACAGACCACGACTTTGCCGTGACCGTGGCAGGCTCCGGCCGATTACTTGACTCTGAATGACTTGTCGACGATGGCGTTGGGATCCCGACCCGCTGGAAGCATGGTGAACAGGGACTTGGTTGCGGTGCGCGCTACGGCCACATCGTCGGAGCGGCGATCGGCGACAAACAGCAGGTGACCGGCAGCCGAAAAGGCCATGGCATCCGGTCCGTTCCCGACATGAATCGCGCCCACGAGCCTGCCGTCATCGATCGAGTAGATCGTTACCTCCTGCGAGCGGAGGTTGGCGACGTAGACCAGGGCGTTGTCGCGCGAAACCAGCCCGCGGACGGGCTCGGATCCGATCGTGTAAGTGTCGCCCACCTCGTCGGTGGTGCTGTAAATCTCACTCAGGGAGTCGGAGAGCGAGTTCGACGCGAAGACCTCGCCTCCGTCAGGCTTCAGCGCCAGATCGACGGGAGCGCGACCGACGTCCATGAGCGCTTCGAGCCGGTCGGGTTGCGCAGGGCCGGCATCCTCCATTGTTACCGCGTGCGCCAGCGCAATCGCCATCACCTGGCGCCCTGTCGAGCAGGCAACGAACGCCTTGGAGGAATCGGGCAAAATCACGGGGCTGGTTGCGCCGGGACAGTCGGCGAAGACGGCGCGTACACGGCCGTTCTCCGGATCCATTACGGTCACGGAGTTGGCCTGCTCGTTGGCGACCACGAGAGTTTTGCCGTCGGGTGCGAGCCGCGCCGCCACCGGCCCCTCGCCGACGCCATACTTCGCCAGTTCGCGCCGCGCCTTCAGGTCGATCACCGAGACCGAGTTCGAGCCGGAGTTGGCCACATATGCGCGGGCGCCGCCGGGATCAACGTCGATCGAGGCCGGCCGGCGGTGCACGGGGATGGCAGCGACAACGGTGTTGCGTTCAGCGTCAATCACGGAGATCGAGCCGTTCGCGCCTGGCGCGCCCTGGTTGACGACGTAGACCTCGTTGCGGGTTGGGCTTGCGGCTATGGCGACCGGATGGCGGCCCACGGTCAGCTCACGGTCCAGACGCACGTTGATGACGTCGAGCACGGTCACGGTGTCGCTGCCGCCGTTGGTGACATACATGTATTCGCGATAGTTGGGCGGGTACTGGGGAAAGTCGTGCGGCCTACAACCTGTGAGGAGCAGTACAAGGGCGGCGATGCTCGAAAAAGAACTCCTGGTCCTGCGACGCTGTCCGCCGCGGCAGACTCGGTCTAGAATGACAAGGAAATGAGGGCGCGTACGACACTCCGGGAAAGGCAGGAATCGTGTCCGTCGCGAGACCGCCGATCTGTGGTCCCGGCTCCCTGACACCTGGCGCTCGTTCATCTTCCGCTCGCTTCCGCCGTTATGTCGACTGCTGCGCCTCGCGCCAGCGAGCGGCCCACGACGGGTGCAATCTGTTCGATCTCGTTCATCATGACGGCGAACTGCTCGGGAAAGAGCGACTGCGGACCGTCGGAGAGCGCGCTCTCGGGATGGTTGTGCACCTCGACGATGACGCCGTCAGCGCCGGCTGCGATTCCGGCGCGCGCCATGGGCAATACGCTGTCGCGGCGTCCGGTGCCATGGCTGGGGTCGACAAGGATCGGCAGGTGGCTCACATGCTGCAGAGCGGGGATGATGCTGAGGTCGAGGGTGTTGCGCGCGTGATCGGCAAAGGTGCGCACGCCCCGTTCGCACAGGATCACCTCATAGTTGCCCTCGCTCATTACATACTCGGCGGCCATGAGGAACTCTTCGAGCGTGGCGCTCATGCCGCGCTTGATGAGTACCGGCTTGCGCGTGCGGCCGGCCCGCTTGAGCAGGGAGAAGTTCTGCATGTTGCGCGCGCCGATCTGGATCACGTCGGCCCACTCGGCAACGAGACCGAGCGACTCGGCGTCGATCGCCTCGGTAACGATGCGCAATCCGAATCTTTCCCGGATCTCGGCCATAATCCTGAGCGCTTCGAGGCCCAGACCCTGAAAGGCATAGGGCGAGGTGCGCGGCTTGTAGGCGCCGCCGCGAAAGAACTGCGCACCCGTTGCGGCCACCTGCCCGGCAATGGCGAAGGCCTGCTCGCGGCTCTCAATGGAGCAGGGCCCGGCAATGACAGCCAGATTGCGGCCACCGATGGTTGCGCCGTTGGCAAAGCGGACGACGGTGTCTTCTTCCTTCACGTCGCGGCTGGCCAGCTTGTAAGCCTTGGAAACACGGATGACCTCGGCGACACCGGAGAGTGATTCCAAATTGCCGCGGTTCACTTCGCCCTGATTGCCGGTGATGCCGATGGCGGTGCGCTGCGCTCCCGGCAGCGGATGGGCCCGGAAGCCCAACTGCTCGATATGGTCGCAGACAGCCTGGATCTCCTCCGGCGTTGCCTGCGCTTTCATGACAACCAACATGACACGCCCCCGATCCCACAGTGTACCGGGTGGAGGAACGAAGGGCAATTTTGAGGCGCGGGCTGTCTGAAAGAATCGGCAGCCGGCGGGGTTGAGTTACCGCTGCCTTCAGGCAACGCCACGCGGGCCGGAAGCGATGCAAGTTCGCGGGCGGGCCGGGCTGGGACGGGCGAGGCTGCCGGTCAGTTGGAGTCGTCTTTGGGATTCACGCATCTTGCAGCAACCACGGCTGGTGCAAGCAACATGCCGATAAAGGCGAGAGCGATGATGAAGTCATGCATTGCGGGATTCCTCGGGGCCGCGCGCTTGAGCCGGCCTGTACGGGAATCATCGGCATGTGGAGGAAAAGCTTGAACACCGCTGCGGCATGAGGGAGTTGCGGAGATGGGATCGAGCAGGGGTGCGGGAGTGTTTGAGACCTTCAGCGCGCAGAGGGCTTGCCGAAGCGGCGCAGGAGGCCGACGCGTTCGGCATCGCGCTTTTGCGCGCGCCACCTGAGGCCGAGCCACGCCAGGTAGCTCAACTGGATCACCCAGGTGATGACGTAAGCCGCCACGCGGAACTGATGGTCGAGAATCGCTGCCTGATCCATTTGCTGTTTGGTCCTCTCTGCCGTTTCGGTCTGGGTTGATGATCGGTTTTTTGTCTGGCCGGGATGCGCGGATCCAATCTTGCGGCTCCTAACTGGAGCCTCCGTTCGGTCAGGCGCTGAGCGCGGCCTCGGCTTCGGCCGCGGCGATCTGCTGCTGCCGGCGCTCGACGCGATAGCGCAGCGCGAAAATGAGCACGCCCCAGGCGAACCAGGCCAGCATGTTCCACAAGAGCGGGGGCACCATGGAAGGCGCCATGCCCGAGCCGGGCGCTCCGCCAAAGACGGGCGCTGGATGCTGCGTGCGCCACCAGCGGTTGGACATGTAGACGATGGGCACATCAAGCGCGCCGAAGATGCCGAACACGGCGGCCAGCGTCTGCATCTGTGGACCGGCGACAAAGCGGCGCAGGAGCAGGTAACTCATGTAGATGAGCCAGAGAACCAGAGTCGTGGTCAGGCGCGCGTCCCACGTCCACCAGATGCCCCACGCCCGGCGTCCCCAAAGAGGCCCCGTCGTCAGCCCAACGGTGCTGAAAACCACGCCCACTTCGGCGCCAGCCAGCGCCAGCGCGTCCGCAACCTGCGCCCGGTCAGGAAAACTGTGCCGATAGGTGAGAAACCCGATGGAGCCGGCGAAGCTAAGGCCAAAGAATGTAAAGGCTACCGCCCATGACGGCACGTGATAGTAAATGATGCGAAAGATCTCGCCCTGCATGGCATCGTTGGGCGCGACGTAAATCGCCTGGTAGTAACCCCAGGCCAGCAGCGCCAGAGTGACGAGAACGTAAAGAACGATTGCGATTCTTTTCATGGGGAGCCTTTGGCTATTTCAGTGTACGACGTAAGCAGCGGAGCAGGCCTTTGGCCAAGACTGCATGTGAGCGGCGACGAGGCCGCACCGATGCGTTTGCCCGCGATCTTGGTGACGCGCAGCAAACGCCCGCCATTCTTGTAGTACCGCCTGGAATCTGGTTCGAGTCGTCCCGTGTCCACCCACTCCAAAAAGTCTTTGGAGTAGTCCCGAAGGCTAGGCGGTTTGCGGTCAAGCGGGTCGCTGCCCTTGATAGCTGCAGCGAGTTTGAGAGCGACAACCTTATCCGCTCGGGTTTCGTTTGTTTCTTTGGTCGATCCACAAAAACGCTCACCGCGCACCGTGAAGTCGTACCAGAAGTACTTCGAGTTTGGCTTGCGAAATAGATCCACGAGATCACTCCCCAGCAGCCCGCACGGAAGCGATTCGTGTGTTCACCCGTATGTGCTCCAAGGGGAACAGCAACATCGTACATGATGCGGCCCTCGACCTCAATCCAGTCGGGACCGACCCCCTCATAGCGCCAGCGTTTGAGCGTGGCCGGCGGTCTGTGGAGAAGCCGCGCCGCCTCGGGCGTATCAACAAGCTCTGGGAATTGAATGATCCGCGCGGACTTGCCTTTGAGGGGCATGCGACACGCCCCTGCGAGAATGTGTCGAAGGTCATGAACGCGAACGGAGCCAAATGAGCAGCCGTGACCTCGAAGGTCTGCCCGTTGTAGCGTGCTTTTCGGACGGCCTTGTAGGCCCTCTCCACCCTGGCGGCGATGTCTGGTGCCGGGCTGACGTACAGCACGCGCCGCGCCTACCAGAAATATGTGGTGACAACCTTGGGCGGCCCGTAGTCGCCATGAATCATCTCGGTTTCGAGAATGATCTCCATATTGCGCTGATCCCAATCACGCGGAGCACGATCGGCGAATTCCTTGAAATAGTCGGGTGTGGCCACAAAGTCGCTTGCCGCGATGGTGCCGTTGGCGCCGATACCGGCTACGATCACCGTAGTCTGATCGGTCAAGGGACTGTGAAAACGCGCTATGATTCCATACTCTTTTTGAATGGAATTGTAGGGTACGCCGAAATCCACGATCCAGCGCGGCTGCAGACCGTTCTGTGAGTCGACTATGGCGTTGATGCCTGGCTTGAAGTCGTGTACGATCCGGAATCGCGCGGATTCGAGCGCTCGCATGGTCCACTGGTTGTCGCTGCCTCCCACAAAGACCGCAGTGCGCTGACGAAGATCGGCGAGGGTTGTCGATCCCGAGTTCAACACCGTTGCCTGCTTGCCGTGCTGCGCCAGAATGGCGGAGATGCGATTGAACGCCTTCACATCCGCAAGCGCCAGATGGTCGTCGCTATAAGTTCCAGTTTGCAGGCCATGCGGTTCCGCTGCTCCCGCGCCCTCCTGGTGCGGCGTTACATCGCCAAGGCAGAAGACGGGAGAGTCGGTCGAGTGTAGGAAGGGATCCCAAAAACGATCCAGGGCCTGTTGTCGATTGGCGCTGTAAGAGAGATACACTGCGCCGCTAGCCCCGGCCACCAGTAGGGCCACTGCCAAGCCTGCCGCCAAACGGGATCTCGGAAAATGGCGGGATGGCGTTGACTCCAGGTTGGCTGCCACGGGCGGAGCTGGTTCCTGCTCGGGAGCCGGCACTCCCCTGCGCTGCGGCTGAGAGAACTCGGGAACATACGCCCCTGGGTGCACCTGGATGTGAAGATCATCTTCGTGGCCGTCTTCCATGTAGTACTGCGCCAGCCGCTTCCTGATCTCCCCGGCTGCAACGCGCACAATCGGATCGATCGCCACGTCGTAATCGGCTGGACGATCGAATACTTCGATCCCCAGCAACCGTTCCTTCAGTCGGTCTCCATGGCCGAGCAGCGTCTGTTCGACGACGTAGGTCAGGAAGCGCGTATAGCGTTTGCTGTTTCTGAAGGCCTGACTGGCGAGAACTTTTTTTAGATGAGCCAGAATGAGTTCGGAATCGGTCTCTGGAGAAACGGCTGCATGGCCTCCGATTGTTTCAGATGTTTTACCGCTGGTCATGCTTGCGCCTCTATTCGAATTCCCGCTCGAAGCCTGCATGTGGCTACGAGCATTTTAAAGGGTGACCCGACTTGTGCCAGCTGGTTGCAACCAGCTGATTCAAGCCCAGCCGACTTGAACTTATTCATCATACGCGCTCTCGAAAACTCTTTCATGAAATTGTTTCCTCGAAGGCGGTCATTTGGCCAGGTTGCGTCTTCAGCGGGGATCCAGCGCCTGAATCCGGGCGAAAATCGCAGTAAGATACCTCCAGACTCCGCCGCGTCAACCAAGTTGTAAGCTTTAGCAAATACGTTCGTTAGCAGGGAATATGAAAATTCTCCCAGGTCTTTTACCGTTTCGTACTTGCGCACCGTCATTGTCGCCCCGAAAGATTGAGCGAAATTGCTCCAGCGGGTGCTTGCAGGCGGAAGATCGAGAAAAACGATAGACCGCCTCAACCCGCGCATAGGCTCGGAAGGTTGTGTTTCTGGATCGGTTTCCAGTGCCGTACTGAAGGGAAACAGATGGCAGACAACCGATGAGCCAGGCGGCCCACTGGAGGGCCAAAGGAGGGCCAGTCTATGTATCGAATCGTGCAAGTGTTGAGGAATGTCCTGCCCCTGGTTGTGCTTGTGGGGCTTATGGGAGCAGTTTCTTTGTGCAGAGCGCAGTACAACAGCAGCGTGGAAGGCACCGTTACGGATCAAAGTGGAGCCGCTGTAGCTAACGCCAGGGTTGTATTGCACAGCCCGCAAACGGGAATCGATCTCAGCGCCACGACGCAGAGTACGGGTCTCTACCGATTCAATGCCGTTGGGCCAGGCGACTACGTGGTGATCGTTGAGGCAAAAGGTTTTAGAAAGACGGAGGTTTCGGCTCACGTTACCCAGGATCAGGAAGCCGCGGTGAACGTCGCACTTGCGTTGGGCAGGACCACAACGACCGTACAGGTCAGCGGCCAGGTCAACGCGCTTGACTCGGACGAGACGCGCCTGCAAACAACGCTCGAATCCAAGCAGATCGAAAACCTTCCACTTCAGAATGGAAACGTGCTTCAGACTGTGCAGGTAGCGCC
>JABEBX010022471.1_pt1 | contig 22947 bp, 23 predicted proteins | sample 7245971 | NCBI WGS metagenome assembly JABEBX01 (sample SAMN14506365, study PRJNA622280) | hot springs metagenome | biome: hot spring [ENVO:00000051]|acidic hot spring [ENVO:00002120]; feature: spring [ENVO:00000027]|sediment [ENVO:00002007]; material: sediment environment [ENVO:01001048]... | reverse complement strand
TTGCTGATGACTGGTTTTAACAAAATACTAGAGATAAATACTGAAGATTTGTATGGTGTTGTTCAAGCAGGTGTTGTAACTCAAAAATTTGCAGATGCGGCTGCAAGGGCCGGTTTACTTTATCCTCCAGATCCAGCAAGCCTAAAGGTTTCTACACTTGGTGGTAATGTTTCTGAAAACTCTGGTGGTCTTAGAGCTCTAAAGTACGGTGTTACTAGCCATTACCTTATGGGTGTAAAGTTCTTTGACAATGAAGGCAACTTTGTAAGAGGCGGCGGAAAATGCGTGAAGCTTGTTACAGGCTACAATTTGCCCGGTTTAATGTTATCAAGCGAAGGTACACTAGGCATTATGGTTGAATTTATACTAAAGCTCGTACCACCACCTATTGCAAGAAAAAGCATGCTTGTAATATACGATGATCTAATTAAAGCTTCGCAGACAGTTTCAGATATTATCAGTGCTAAAATTTTGCCTGCAACACTCGAAATACTGGATAATTTTACAATACAAGCAGTAGAAAAAGCTCATCATTTAGGTTTTCCAAAAGCTATAGATGAGATATTTGAAACTACATTGAAGTTAGAGGGAACACTTAGTGGAGAACATGGCATTGGTATTGCAAAGGCTAAGTATTTAGAAAACGAAGTGGGCAAAAGCACAGTATCTTTTATGAAAAAACTCAAATACGGATTAGATCCTAACAATATTCTAAATCCGCACAAAATGAGTTTATAAAGGTCGTTTTATGAGTAGTAAAGTTAATGAAATAGTAAAAGAACTAAAAGAGTTAGAGTCTCTTATAATGCAGTGTTCAAAATGCGGTGGATGTCAAAGCGTATGTCCTACTTACGATAAAGACCTTATAGAAACTTCTGTAGCACGCGGCAAGTTAGCCCTGATTGAGGCAATATACGAAGGCCGTCTGCAAGAGTCGCCAAAGATACTTAAGTATCTTGACTACTGTGTAATGTGCACAAGGTGCAAGCAGTATTGTCCAAGTGGCGTCCAAACAGATGAAATTTTCTTGCGCGCAAAGGCGGTTTTGAGAAAAATCTATGCTCTGCCAAACTGGCAAAAAGCAATCTTGAAAGTCATTATGGAAAAACCACAAATATTGGCAAAAACTGCACCTCTAATGCATATTGGTTTGAAATTTGGCGCAAAGCAGGTAAAAGAAGATATATTTAAACCTATATATGGTGAATTTTCCAAACGAAACATAGTATCTATAAAATCCAAGCCCTTTAGTTCGCTATATGGTGGTTTCAATAAAGCCAGTGAAGAAAAAATGAGGGTAATTTTCTACCCAGGTTGTGCGATAACATACATTTATACCAATTGGGGAGAAGCGATTGTAGAGGTATTAAAATACTACGGCGTTAGCGTGTATGTGCCAAAAACGAACAAATGTTGCGGCATACCTGCTGCAACTATGGGAGAGCTTGATTTATACAAAAAGATGGTAAACGAAAACCTAGACTGGTTTGATTCAATCAAAGATGCAAGCTAATGTCCTGGATGCGCCATGCAGCTTACTGATACTATAACAAAAGCTGATTTAGATACAAAGGTGATGCATCCAGTGGAGGTTATTTATAATAAAATTAAGAATCCATAGTTTAAATAAACTTAATTTGATCTTGTATAATCAATTTTGCTTGATTTATTATATTTGCAATAAGTTCTTTGACAGATGGTATATCATTTATTAGGCCTATAACTTGTCCACATGCAAGCAATGCATCATCAATTGAGCCTTCTTCTAGCATTTTTTTTCCATTTAATCCACTCAAATATGGCGCTAGTTCTTGAAGACTTGCGCCTTTTTGTTCTAGTTCTAATACTTTTAAAGCATGAGCGTTTTTTAAAGCCCTAAGCGTATTTTTTAGACTGCGTTCGACTAACACAGTATCTGTTTCTTTTGCTTTTAGTAAAGCTTGCTTGATATTTTCATGTATGGGTGCTTCTTTTGTCATCATAAACCTTGTGCCCATATTTACAGCGCATGCACCAAGAGATAGAGCTGCTACAAAACCCCTTGCATCACCAAAACCACCTGATGCAATAACAGGTATTTTTAGCTCATCTTTAGCTCTTGGTACTAATATGAGCGAAGTTACATCATCTTCTCCTGGGTGTCCTGCACACTCAAAACCATCAATACTTACACAATCGCAGCCAATCTCTTGAGCTTTCTTTGCATGCCTAATAGAAGTGCATTTGTGAATTACTTTGATATTGTTGTTTTTTAGTTTATCCATATACTCTGCAGGGCTTCTTCCAGCAGTTTCAACGATTTTTACGCCACTAGATACGATTGTATCAATATAATCATTGTAATTAATAGGTTTTAGCGTAGGTAAAAATGTTAGATTAACACCAAAAGGTTTATTTGTAAGCTTTTTTAATTCTTCGATTTCACCTGCAAGCGCTTGTGGTGTTTCAAATGTCAATGCGGATAAAATACCCAGACCTCCCGCGTTGGATACTGCACTAACCAATTCTTTTTTAGAAATCCACATCATACCACCTTGCATGATTGGGTATTCAACGCCAAAATCTTGAGTAAACTGCGTTTTAAACATTTCTCCTCCTTTTTTACGTAAACGTTAAATACAAATATATCATACAACAAAACAAAAGTCAAATGCTTGACTTAAAAAAAAGTAAATTGTATAATGGCTTTAGCTTATGGAGTACAAAATACTAACTTATCCGGATAGGGAATTAAAAAAAGTTTCCAGCATTATTGAACAGGTTAATGATAATATTGTTGAACTTGTGCGTATTATGAGTGATACAATGCTAAAGAATAATGGTATTGGACTTGCAGCACCTCAAATTGGTGTTAAAAAACGATTAATTATAGTAGATGAAAGGGCCATTGGCAACCAAAGCAAGTCTATTGCCATGATAAACCCTCAGATTTTATCCTATGAAAGTTTTTACGATGAGCATGATGAGGGTTGTTTAAGTGTGCCTGGTTTTTATGGCAAAGTGAGTGATAGAAGGCACTATATTAAATTAAAGTACTTAGATTTGCAAGAACAAGAACAGATTGTTGAATTTGATAATTTTCTTTCTGTCGTTATCCAGCATGAAATTGACCACTTAAATGGCATTTTATTTATAGATAGGATGAACTTTGTTGAAAAATTAAGGTTTAAAAAGTTTCTAAAAGAAAATACAAATAAATGAACATAGCTTTTTTTGGAACAAGCGACATTGGTATTGAAACACTAAATAGCTTAAACAGGCATTTTAATGTTAAAGTAGTTATCACAACAAAAGACAAGATTGGAAAGCGCAACAAAACACTCATTGAAAGCCCCATTAAAAAAGAGGCTCAAAGGCTAAATATAAAATTCATTCAACCAGAAAAGTTTGACGATAGCGTCATAGGGCAGTTTAGAGATTGTAGTTTAGGCGTATTGTTTTCATACGGCAAGATTATACCGCAGCGCGTAATTGATGTTTTTAAATATGGCATATTAAATATACATCCAAGCTTACTACCAAAGTATAGGGGTGCATCACCAATTATTAGCTCTATTTTAAATGGTGATGCTTATACAGGCATTAGTATTATTAAACTTACAAATGAATTGGATGCTGGCGATATACTAATGCAAAAGGTTTTAAGTATTGATAATGATGACGATAATATTACTTTATCTAAGAAAGTTTCTCTCATAGCAAGCCATATGATTGTATGTGCTATAGAGTATACAAAAGAAGGACAATTAAAACCAGTGCCCCAAAAAGGAACTATATCATATACAAAAAAAATTAACAAAAACGATGCATATATAGATTTTACAACAGACGATGCAGAAAGAGTAATTAGAAAAATTAAAGCTTTTGTGGGCTACGTTGAGGCTTTTTTTAAATACAACGGAAAAATTTATAAAGTACTAAAAGCTCATATGGTGGACAAAGACTCAGAGCCAGCAACTGTTTTAGAAGTTAGCAAAAATTTATTAACTGTTGCATGTAAACATAAAAGTATAAGCATAGGAATAATTAAACCAGAAGGCAAAAATGCTATGACAATAGAAGCATTTTTGGCAGGACATAAATTGCAGTGTGGTCAAAAGCTAATTTAGAGCGTTTAGCTTTTATCTTGACGCCTTTATTGCTAATCTTATCATTTCATTATTCATTTATTTCTTTTATTGCACTTGTGCCGTTTTTTATTACATTAAAAAAATTAAATAGCAATAAGACGTTTATCGATGTTTTTTTTATTACAAGTACAAGTTTTATGCCTTTTTTTCTTTTTTTATACATAGGTTTGCTAAAAGGTATTTATGTTTATAACCACGTGCCATTTTTATTAGCATTTTTTATGTATTTTGGCTTATGTATTTATCAGTTAATATACACAACTATACCGTTTTATTTGGTAAAAAAGTTTAATGTAAGTTTTTTGTTTTTGCCTGTATTTTATATTGCTTTTGAATATTTGCGCTCAATTGTATTTTATGGCGATCCTATTGGTAATATTAGCATGTTTGTTTATAATATGCCTTTTTTTATAAAAGATGCAAGCTGGTTTGGTTCTTATTTTGTTGGTTTAAAGTTGCTATTTGTAAATGTAGCTTTCTATTATTTGTACAATCTGCGCTTTTTAAAAGCTAGTGTAATTTTTGGCACTATTTTATTATTGTTTTTTTTGGTTGAGTTACCACAACCAAAAGGGTCTATTGAAAAAAAACTAGCATTAATTCAAGGCAATATACCTCAATCCCAAAAATGGGATAATACGATGCTTTTGCACAATTTAAATGTTTATGTGAATGCTACAAAAAATATAAAGGCTGATTTGGTTGTATGGCCAGAAAGCGCATACCCGTTTTTATTTAATGAGAATGATTTTGATAAATTTATAGGAAATTACAAAACGCCTATAATTTTTGGCGCTCAAACACAAAAAGGAACTGATTACTATAATTCTAGTGTGTTTTTCGACAATGAAAGTTTTGAATATTATCACAAGCATGAGCTTGTGCCTTTTGCTGAATTTATACCGCTTAGAAAATTTTTAAGTTTTATTCCAACTGTAACAAAATTTGGCAGTTTCACGCATGGTAAGAATTTTACGCTATTTAATGTTAATGGTCTAAAAACCGCAGCTATTATTTGCTATGAAGAAGATTTTGCTTTTATTGCAAGGACTTTTAAAAATTTAGGTGCAAGGTTGATTGTTGTTATTACAAATGATGCGTGGTTTAGCCACACACCTACATTTAATTTGTTTTATAGGGACGATTTTTATAGGGCTATTGAAAATAATATCTATGTGGCACGATGTGCAAATACAGGATTTAGTATGATAGTAAGCCCAGATGGTAAAATGATTGGAAGCCTAAAACCTTATACCTTTGATATTTTAGAAAAGCAAATAAGTTTGACATTGTCTAAAACCTCCTCAAATGTCACTCTTAGATTAAGGTAATATACACAAAAAATACAAATTTGCAAGAAAAATCTAATGATATTTAATGTTGAAAATAAGGCAAAAACTAAAGTTTGACTAATTTGGATTAACTCATATAATCATTTTTGTGGAGGTTTTGTAAAATGTATACTATAGGGTTTATTGGGCATTCAAATGTAGGCAAAACAACATTAATTGAAAAGCTCGTCATAGAGTTTTCCAAAGAGGGGAAAAAAGTCGGTGCTATAAAGCATGATGCGCATGATTTTGAGATAGACTATGAAGGCAAAGATTCTTATAGGCTAAAGCACGCTGGCGCAAAAGCCGTTGTTATATCATCTAAAAGCAAATGGGCATTGGTTGAAGATGTAGATTCTGAAAAGCCACTTAGTGAAATATTAGGTATCTTTGAAGGTTTTGATTATGTGTTTGTTGAAGGCTATAAACTGGAAAATATACCAAAAATAGAAGTTTATAGAAGCGTATTTGACTACACACCGCTTATTCACAGCGGTATACAAAACATTATTTTAGTTGCAACAGATATACCGCAAAAGCACTTTGGCGTGCCTACAAGACATATAGATGACTATAAAGGTATTGCTGACTTTATTAAACATTACGAACACGTTTCAAAAATGAGAAAATGAATATATTGCAAATAGAATCAGCTTTTTCGCTTTCTGGGGGTGCACACCAGGTTGTTTTAAACACAAAAGAGTTTTTAAGAAGGGGACATAAACTATATTTGGCTGCGCAAAAGGATTCGTATGTTTACAGACAGCTAAGTGGTTTTTGCGATATTTTAGAAATACCAGATAGCAACTCAAAATCTGCTTCTATTATAAGGGATTTTTTGAGAAAAACACATATTGATATTATTCACACACACCACCCGAAAGGCCATGCAATAGGTTTAAAATCTATTAATCTATTTAAAAAAGAAAAGCTTGTGGTACAACGTGGCGTTATCTTTACACCTCAAAACCTTTTCAAATATCTAAACCCAAAGATTGATGCGTATGTTGCCAATTCGAAGGCGGTAGAGCGCTCTTTGAGAAAGATTTTTGTTAGCAAAAAGAAAATACACGTAATATACAGTGCAATAGATGAGAAATCTTTAGAATATATTGATAGAGCAAGTGCTAGAAAACAATTGGGCTTAGATGGGTTTGTTTTTGGCATCATTGCCAATTATTCAACCTACAAAGGCCATGATTTACTCATAGAAGCATTTGCAAAATCGCAGCTTGATGCAAAGCTTGCTATTATTGGCAAAGACACGCTTGCCTTGATGGATGTTTGCAAAAAATTTAATGTATTAGATAAAGTTAAAATATACGGTTTAGTTGAAAACGCTGGAAAATTTATGAGTGCTTTTGATTATTTAGTCGTGCCATCTTTGCAAGAATCTCTCTCTAATGTTATAATAGAAGCTTTTTTTAGAAAAGTGCTCGTTTTAGGCACAAGTGTGGGTGGAATTGTGGAGCTTTTGGAAAATGGTAGAGGTATTTTATCTAAACCTACCATAGATTGCCTGTGTGAGGCTTTAAAAAAAGCGTATAGCCAAAAACCTGAAGCGTTTGTTGATAATGCCTATAATTTTGCAAAAAATAATTTAACAATAGAAAAAAAAATTGATAAACTTGAAGGGTTGTACAGCAAACTTATTTTAAAATGAAAGTTTTATTTAAATTATTGAGGATATTGCCTTATTGGTTAATAAGATTGCTAACAAGCATTGTGGCAATTTTGCTGTATTTTGTTTTAAAAAGCAGAAGAAAAATTGGTTTAGAAAATATTAAACTTGCATTAGGCTATAGTACAACTCAGGCAAAGCGCATACTGTTTAAGACATACTTGTATTTTGCCAAGATGGTTGCGCTAAATATAAAGTATTTAGGCAATAAACGTTTTATTGAAAGGCATTTTAGTATTGAGGGTTTGGAAAATTTTAAACAAGCTATGTCTTATAGTAATACCGTAATATTTACAACTGCACATTTTGGTAATTTTGAGATGCTTGTGTGCGCATTTGCTGCATTAAAACAACCAATTACAGTAATGGTTAGGCCGCTTGATAATGCAGCTTTGGATAATATTGTATGGAAGTTAAGGCAATCTTGCGGCAATGAAATTGTATCAGCGCGACTTAGCACATTTGATTTTGCAAAAATGCTCAAAAACAACAATATATTGGGCATACTCGCCGACCAGTACGGTGGAGCCAAAGGACTAGAGGTTGAATTTTTTAGAAGACCAGCAAAATGTTCAGAAGGCATAGCAGTGCTATCTTACAAAAATAAAACGCCCATTTTGCCTGCTTACTTAAAAGAAGAAGGTGATAGGTTTACTATTGTGATTGAAAAACCAATCTACCCACCAGATGAGCCATTTAAACAAGCATTGCATACGATAATGAGAAGCATTTACATAGAATTTGAGAATTGGATAAAGCGTGAGCCCACAAAGTATCTATGGATGCATAATAGATGGAAAATTTAGCCGTATTCTTAGACCGCGATGGTACAATTATAAAAGACCCAGGATATTTAAAAAGATTTGAGGATATTAGATTATTAAGAAACGCCAAAAAAGCTATTAAAATCTTTAAAGAGCTAAACTACAAAGTTATTGTTTTAACTAATCAATCTGGCATATCAAGGGGTTTTTTTGATTATGAGTTTGTCAACAAAACGCATGATATTATAAATCGTCGGCTTGGAGTATTAATTGATGCATTTTATGTTTGTCCTCACTTGCCAGATGACAATTGTAATTGTAGAAAACCAAAGACGGGTTTGATAGACCAAGCTATATTGGATTTTAATATAAAAAAATCTGGCTCTTTTGTTGTTGGCGATAAAGAAAGTGATGTACAGTTGGGTTTGAATGCTGGCATTGAGTCTATTTTGGTGCTAACTGGCGAAGGCAAAAAATACAAACACAACACGAAAGCTCGCTATATTTTTAACAATTTATACGAGGTGGCTATATGGCTTTATCAAAAGGTTTCTATGGAATTACATTAGAATCAGACAGCATTGGTACGTGTAAAAAACTCATAGATTTTGGCGTAAAGATGATTCAATACAGGGCTAAACAAAAAACTGACAAAGAGATGCTCTATGAAGCATTGGAAATAAGAAAATTAACAAAACAAGCCAATGTTTTAATGATAGTAAATGATAGAGTAGATATTGCTTTGATAGTTGAAGCCGATGGTGTGCATGTAGGCCAAGATGATATAGAGCCGCAATTTATAAGAAAGATGGTACCAAAAGGTTTTATTGTGGGTTTGTCAACGCATTCGCTAGAGCAAGTTCAAAGCCCAAAAGTTGATTATGTTGATTACATAGGTGTTGGTGCAGTTTTCCACACGCTTACAAAAGATGCAATTGTAATTGGCGTTGAGTTAGCCAAAAAAATGACTGAAGCATCAAAAAAACCAGCTTATTTAATTGGCGGTATCAAATTATCAAATATAGAAGAGCTAAAAGGCATAGGCGCTTATGGCTTTACAAGTATAACGAATGTATTGTATAATGACAAAGCTCATTTTGAGGAGTTAATGAAAAAATGGAACGACTTATAGACCCATTTGGCAGAAAAATAGATTACCTAAGGATATCTGTAACAGACAGGTGCAACTATAGATGCGTTTACTGTATGCCTATTGAAGGTGTAGCGTTTAAAGATATGAGTCAAATTCTCACATATGAGGAAATTGCACTATTTGCAAAAGCAGCTTTTGAGTTAGGTGTAAGAAAAATAAAACTCACAGGCGGTGAGCCACTAGTTAGAAAACACATATATAGGCTTGTTGAGATGCTATCTTTAATTGGCTTTGAGGATATTTCATTAACTACAAATGGCAGTTTGTTAAAATTTTATGCGAAAAATTTAAAAGATGCTGGGCTTTCTAGAGTAACGGTTAGTCTTGATACATTAAATGAAGAATTGTTTAGGAAAATTACTAGGCTTGGCAGTTTAAAAGATGTGATTGTAGGTTTTGATTCTTTGGATTTAAACGGTTTTAAACACACTAAGATAAATACGGTAGTGATGAGAAATTACAATGTGCATTGCATAGAAAATTTGCTTTTATTTGCCAAAGAAAGACACTATGAGATTCGTTTTATTGAGTATATGCCAACGGATTTCAATGAGGATTTCAAAGCAAACTTTGTTTCAATTGAAGAAATGTTAGGCATTATTTCTCAAAAATACGATTTAAAGCCTATATCTCACAAATCCAATGGACCAAGCAAATATTATGCTTTTGAACATATACGTGTGGGTTTTATAACGCCACTGTCGCATAACTTTTGCGCTTTTTGTAACCGCGTAAGATTGTCCGCAGATGGTCACTTAATTTTGTGCTTAGGTCATGATTTAAAGGTAGATTTTAGAAGTGTGCTAAAAGAAGGCAATATTGAAAACACAAAACGCTTGCTTGTAAGCTCAATCCAAAAAAAACCTAAACAGCACCAATTGTTAAAAGATAATATACATCAGTCATTTTCTGCTATAGGAGGCTAATAATGGATTTTACGCACTTTAATAATCAAAAGAAACCTACAATGGTTGATGTTTCAGAAAAAAGCCCAACGCAAAGAACTGCTTATGCCCAAGCTATGGTTAAATTATCTAAAGAAGCATACATTGCGCTCAAAGAAGGCAAAGTTACAAAAGGCGATGTTTTAAGCGTTTCAAGTATTGCAGGCATTATGGGTGCAAAGCAAACGCCTCATTTAATACCTATGTGTCATCCACTAAATATAGAAAAAGTTGATATTAATTTTGAGTTAGATGATAAAAAATGTAGTATCCGCGTGTTATCTAGCGTTAAAATCACTGCTAAAACTGGTGTGGAAATGGAAGCGCTTATGGCTTGCTCAATTGCTGCACTGACCATTTACGATATGTGTAAGTCTATTGATAAATCAATAGAAATCAGCGATATTTACCTATTAAAAAAGACTGGTGGCAAATCCAAAGACTACATTAGGCAAAGCTAGCTAATGTGCCAATTCTTTGCATATTTTTAAAAAATCTTTATAATAACATGTTGTAGATTAGGTAAGATGAAAGAAGAAATATTTCAAAAATTGCCAATTGTTATATATAAGTCCACAATAAAAATAGAATCAGACAACGTTGTAATAGAAAGCTTAGAGTTTTTAAACCCAGATTTAGTAGAAAAGCTAAGTGGATATAAAGAGCATGAATTTTTAGGACCTAACTTTTGGTTTAGCAAGATTCATCCAGATGATAGACCACACATTCTATCGAATTTAAGTAATTTAGAAAATGATAAAACAATTGAATGTGAGTACAGTTTGCTATCGGCAAAAAACGATTATATTTTTTTAAAATCCAAAGTATATTTGTTGAATACTGATGGACGCATCTGCGAAAACATTGGCTTTGTTTTGGATATAACAAGAGAAAAACAGCTGCAAGAAAATCTCAACCAATCACTTGAAATGTTTAAAATCCTATCAGACAAGTCTTCTATAGGCATGTATATGATTGGCAAAAATGGCTTTATTTATGTAAATGATTTTGCCTTGAATATGCTTGGCTTTAAAAGGGATGAACTCCACACTATAAACCCAATAGACTTGTTTTATGATGAAAACGACAAGCGTATGATTTCCGAAGTGCTACAAAAGCGTTTTTTGGGAGAGCGATTTAGCACAAACTACCATACTTTGAGACTTTTAACGAAGGATAAAAGTATAATATATGTTAATCTATCTGCAAATACTGTAAAATACAATAATGAGTTTGTGGCTTTTGGTGTTATAGTAAATATCACAGACCAGCTACTTTACAATCAATTGTATTTTGCTCTAAAAGAGATTAATAAACTCATAACGTCTGCATCTGAGAAAGAAGTTTTGCTTAATTCTATTTGTGAAATTCTATCTAAAAAGCTTGACTTTGAACTTGTAAGTATTGGACAAATTGAAGATGGTATTTATAAATCAAAATACGCAAGCTCTAAATCCCACCAGATATTGAGTGATTTTTATAAAATCAAGATTTCTGTTGACTCAGATGAGCTATGCGAAAGAGCCGTTATACGAGAAGCTTTTTTAACAAAGAAAATTGCATTATTGCCAAATGTGATTAATATGACCTTTGTACAGCGTTGTGAATATTCCAAAAAGCATTCTATCATATCATCAGCGGCAATTCCTATTATGCCAAATGGAGAATTAGAGTATATCTTACTATTGCACTCAAAAATTGCAAATCAGTTTAGTGAACAGTTTGTGGATGTCTTAGAAGAAATTCAAAACGATTTAACTTTTGCGCTTGAAAAAATCCAGCGCGAGCGATATACAAAACTTATAGATGCAGCTGTAAAATCCTCTTCAGAGTGGGTGCTAATAACTGATTCTGATGGCAAAGTTGAGTACGTAAATGATGCAGTGTGTGCAATATCGAAATACACTAAAGAAGAATTAATTGGTAAAAATCCGCGCCTTTTTAAGTTTGGACAGCACTCAATGGAGTTTTATAAGCAACTGTGGACAAAACTATTATCAGGTGAGCATTGTAGTTGTACATTTATAAATAGAGCTAAAGATGGAAGCGTTTTTTATTTAAACTCATTGATTATACCTATTATTATTGATGGCAAAGTAAGTAATTTTGTGGATTTGGCAAGGGATATTACAAAAGAAATAAAACATTTAGAGACTATTGAAAATCTATCAAACATGTATGCCACACTCTCTGAAGTTAATCAACTGTTGGTTTATGCTCAAAATGAAAAAGAAATTTTTGATAAATTAGTGAAGATAATTATAAATTATGCCAAATTCAAGGTGGCTTATGTTGCTTTAGTTGATGAAAATAATAATTTGGAGATTGTTGCGCAAAATGTGCAAGATAATACTTATAAACCATTTTTAGATTTTGTAAAAAAGCAATTTCATTTTTTAAGGGGCATAGATAAGAACCAAGTTAATTTATTAAAGTATCCTGCCTACAAATCTATAAAATTTAAACGTGTTTATATTATTAATGATACGAATATCAAAGATTTAAGCCCTTTTAATAAAGAAGCTTTAGAATTTAAACTCAATAGTTGCTGTTCTATACCAATTATTAAAAAGAACAAGGCTATTGGAGCAATAGTAGGTTTATCCGATAAATCAGGTTTTTTTAATAAGGATATTTACAATTTACTGAAAGAAATAGCGCTTGATTTAAGTTATGCTCTCGACACAATTGAAGATAATAGATGGCATAACATTATCAATTTGGCTATAGAGAGTGGATACGATTTTATAGGCGTTTTGGATCAAGAGTTCAAACTTGTCTATGTCAATGAAGCTGTGGAAAAAATTACAGGCTATAGCAAAAAAGAACTCATTGGCAGGCATCACTCCATTTTTAGCTCAAAAACTCATACGAAAGAGTTTTCTAGGGTGTTTTATGAAACATTAACCGCTGGAAAAACTTTTACAGATGTGATTGTTTATAAAACAAAAGATGGTAAATTCTTCAATGCTATTACTACAATCGTTCCATATGTTGAAGATAACCAGATAAAATATTACATTAGTATTGGTAAAGATATAACACAAGAGCGTCAATTGTATGAAAAAATCAATTATCTTACAAATTTTGACTCATTAACCTCGCTGCCAAATAGGCGAGCATTTTTAGAGTTTGTGGATAGATTTATAAAACGAGCTGATATCGAAAATAAAATTGGTGCAGTGGTTATTATCAATCCTGTAGGTTTTGGTAATATAAACAAAGCTTATGGTTATGAAATAGGTGATAAGCTTTTAAAAGCGATTGCTAATCGATTAAGTTCGCTCATCAGACAGTATGATGTTTTAGCAAAGCTTGAATCAGATAAATTTGCTATAGTGTTGAAAGATTTGTCATTTGAAGAAGATAGCCTTATTGTGGTAGTGAATATTCTTAATGCTCTTTCAAGCCCGTTTGATATAGATTCAAAATTTATTTCACTTTCATTTAATGCGGGTGTTAGCTTATTTCCAAAAGACGCCAAAGATGCAAAATCTTTATTGGAGAAAGCAGAAATTGCTATTGCTGATGCTAAGGAAAAGGGAGAGGGTGCATTGGGCTTTTACAGAAGGGAAGTTGAAGATAATGCTAAGCGTAAAGTTTCCCTTAGGCATGATATTAGAAAAGCTATAACAAATAGAGAATTTATTTGCTATTATCAGCCATATTTTAGTTTAAAACAAAATAGGTTACTTGGCGCAGAGTGTTTGCTAAGGTGGCAAAAAGAAAACAGTGTAATTTCACCTTTAGAATTTATACCTTTTCTTGAAGAAACAGGTTTAATCTTGAATGTGGAAGATTGGTTAAGAAATGATGTGATGGAAAAAATTGCAAGACGTAAAGTGAAAATTCCTATATCGATAAATATTTCACCCATTAGTTTTAAGCAGAGACATTTTGTAGATACGCTTATTTCAACAATCAAATCTTACAACATTGATCCAAGTTTAATAGTGCTTGAGGTGCTAGAGCGAACATTTATAGAGAATGTTGAAAACTTTAAGAAGATTTTGTATTCAATAAAATCCCAAAGCATTAAAGTGGCTTTGGATGATTTTGGCACAGGTTATTCTTCTTTGTCTTATTTGAGTGATCTACCATTTGATTACATAAAGATAGATATGTCCTTTATTCAAAAAATCTTGTTTGACTCAAAAGCTAGATCGGTCGTGGAAACAATTATAAATTTATCTCATAAACTCAATATTAAGACTATTGCAGAAGGTGTAGAAGAACAATCACAGGTTGAATTGCTTACAAAAATGGGATGTTATGCGGCTCAGGGTTATTTATTTTCAAAACCATTGCCAGAAGACAAATTTGAGCTTTTGTTAAAGGAGCAGTATATATGAAAGATAATAATTTAGAGTCAAAGCTAACATTGAAAATTAAGCGATGGTGTGAGAATTATCCAGCTGAACGTCCACCGAGATTTTTAAGAGCTTTTATGCTTTATATTTTAATTCATGGGCCATTGCATGGTTTTAAAATTATAGAACATCTACAGGATATGGGCATAAAATATGAAGATGTAGGTGACTTTGGATATATTTACAAAACTCTCAATGCTATGGAAAAAGACCATTTGATTATTTCTTCGTGCGATATTAAAGACAAAGGCAGAGGCAATTATAAAAAAATATATACGATTACAGATAAGGGCAAGTCAGAGTTAAAACTATGGGTAGCATCATTGACAAATCTCAAAGAAAGCTTAGAAAACTTTTTACAGGCTTGTAAAGAAATCAATTTGGAGGAATTATGAAAAAGATGCAATTCTTGTTTTTTAGCGGTTGTCCAAATTCTGAACCCACATTTAATAACTTGCAAGAGGCAATAAAAGAGCTCAATATTGATATTAAAGTAGACAAAATCGATGTGGATACATTTGAAAAAGCAAGTGAGCTAAATTTTTTAGGTTCACCTTCAATATATGTAGATGGCATTGATATATATAGTATGCAAAAACCCAGTGAAGTTAATTACGCATGCAGACACTTTAATATAGACAGTAAAAAAACAGGTGTAATGTCAAAAGAATTCATTAAAGAAAGATTAAAGAACTTTATTTGAAAATTTGTTAAACTAAAATTTAAAGTTAGCTATTTAAAAGCTTTTTTCTTGACATTTATCGTTTGATTATATACAATTTAATATAACGAATTAGGAGGTGCTTATGAAAAAATTACTTGTAGTGTTAGTTTTGATTTTATTTGCACAAATATCTTATGCAGCTGAGCTAAAAGTTGTTGTAGCGCCAAACCTTGACCAGGCAATTAAGCCAATTAATGCAGAGTTTGAGAAACTTAATAAAGGTGTAAAAGTAACAGTTATACCTCTTGTATCTGGTGCAGCTTACCAACAAATTACAAATGGTTATCCAGTAGACATTTTCATGTCAGCAGATGAAAAATATCCAAAAACACTAGTAGAAAAAGGTTTTGCTTTAGAAAACAGCTACTATGTGTATGTAATTGGAAAGCTTGTATTGTGGACAAATAGTAATGTTAAATTTAGTGATAATTGTATCAAAAGTTGCATTGAAGATAACATAAAACATATTTCAATAGCAAACCCCAATTTGGCACCCTATGGTAGAGCGTCCATTGAGGCTTTAAAGTCAGCAAATATTTATGATAAAGTAGAGAAAAAAATAGTTTTTGCAAATGATGTATCTCAGGCCCAACAACTAGCTCAAACTAAAAATGCTCAAATAGCCTTTTTGCCACTATCATTGGTAATTAAATCAAGCGGGCATTATTGTTTTATAGATTCATCTTTATATCAACCAATCAAACAAGCAATGGTTATTGTAAAATCTTCAAAAGAGCAGAAATTGGCATTAAAGTATTTGAATTTCATAAAATCTAATCAAGTAAAAAATATATTTAAGGAGTTTGGATATGGTACGCCTTAGAGTTTTAGTGGTCTTTTTTTGGATCGCGATTCTTTATAATGTTAGTTTAGCTCAACATTTAACTGTTGTGTATACGCCCAGTATGCAAAAACCTATTAATGAGATTAACGCTTATATTTTAAAAGAAAACCCAAACCTTAAAATCACAGCTATACCTATGATTGCAGGGGCAGCATTGGAACAAATAAAAAATGGCTATCCAGCTGATGTATTTATTTCAGCTGACACAATGTATCCTACAAAACTTATAGAGCTTAATTTAGCCTATAAAGATTCTTATTATATTTATGCACAAGGCTTGCTTGTATTGTATTCTAAATTTGATTTAAACAAAAGCTGTCTTGAAAACATAAACAATGCTTCATATATAGCTATTATTAACCCACAACTTGGCCCTTACGGCAAAGCTACCATTGAAGCCTTACAAAATGCTAATAAATTGCATATAGCTCAACCCAAATTTGTTCAAGCAAAAGATGCATTCCAAGCTTTGCAATTTGCTCAAACTGGTAATGCTCAAGTGGCGTTTTTACCGTATTCAATTGTAATTAACCAGCAAGGCCACTATTGTTTCGTTGATAAATCACTTTATTCGCCCATAAGACAAGCTATGGTAATTTTGCGCAATACACAAAACTATGATTATGCGCGCAAATATGTGAATTTTTATAAAACAAATTTAGCTAAGCAGATTATGAAAAAATATGGATTTAAGGTGCAGCAGTGATGCGATTTTTTAATAGTGAGATTGAACAGTTAATCGATGATGATATACCATATAGTGATTTGACAACGGATATTTTAGGCATAGGTGGCAAGTGTGCCATAGAGTTTGTTGCAAGGCAAGATTTAGTTGTTTGCGCAACGGAAGAAGCCAAACGTGTGTTTGAATTTTTTAATATAGAGGTTAAACACATTGTGCCTTCTGGTAGTATTTCTAAAAAATCCGATGTGTTGCTTTCAGCTTATGGAGATTTTAAAAACATACAATCATGTTATAGAATTTGTTCAAACTTAATGGAGCACGCTTGCGGTTTGGCTACAAAAACAAAAAATTTTGTGGATTTAGCAAGAAAAGAAAACCCCAACATTAGGGTTGCTACAACACGCAAAACATTTCCATTTGCAAAAAAGTTAGTTATTAAAGCTATTTTAAGCGGTGGAGCAAGTGTTCACAGGTTAGGTTTGTCAGAAACAATACTAATTTTTAAAGAGCATATTATGTTTTTGGGTGGTTTTGAAAAACTCTTGAGCAAGATTGATGAGATAAAACGCGCAGCTTACGATAAGGTTGTATGTGTTGAGACAGAAAATTTAAATCAAGCGGTCAACTTAGCAAAATCTGGTATTGAATTTTTGCAACTGGATAAATTTGATATCGAAAAAACAAAAGAAGCTGTAATAACACTAAAAACAATCAATGACTCTATAAAAATAGCTGTAGCTGGTGGTATTAATGATAAAAATGTTAGCGAATACGCAAAAACTGGTGTTGACTCCATTGTAACTTCATGGCTATATTTTGCAAAACCAGCCGATATTGGAGTAAAATTTATGAAAGTTGACTGATTTTTTTACTTTATGCTTGACATATTTTTATTTTTGTATAAAAATAAAACGACAATAATTCAAAAAAAAAGGAGGTTTTGAGTGCATTCATTAGTTTTTATCAAACAAGTACCAGATGCAGCTCAAGTTAGGGTTGATTATGAAACGGGAACCCTAATACGAGAAGGTGTTCCAGCTATTATAAACCCTTTCGACACGCATGCTATTGAAGCAGCAGTCCAAATAAAAGACAAGTTTGGTGGTAGTGTATCCGTTTTGTGTATGGGCCCTCCTATGGCAGATGAGGCTTTAAAAAAAGCTCTTTCAATGGGTGCAGATAATGTGTTTTTGCTCAGTGACAGAGTTTTTGCTGGTTCTGATACATTGGCTACAAGTTATGCATTGTGGGCTGGTGCACAAAAGGTCATACAAGAAGTTGGTCCGGTTGATATATTTTGGGCAGGAAAGCAGGCAATTGATGGTGATACAGCACAAACTGGCCCAGGTATAGCGACGCGCTTAGATATTCCTTTGGTTACATATGCTGTTGAGATTAAAGAAGTTGATTTATCCTCGAAAAAAATAAAAATTGTAAGGCTATTAGAAGGTGGTACGGAAACTGTTGAGGTGCCGATGCCATGTATGATTACAACAGAAGAAACACTAAATCACATTAGGTTTGCGCCTTTGCCATACCTTATAAAAGCTGCTAAAACACCGGTTGTTTTGCTGAATTCAACAAATACAACAATAGACGCTTCTCAGTGTGGTTTAAAAAATTCTCCCACGAAAGTTAAAAAAGCATTTACACCACCAAAAAGAGAGCGTGGAGAGATAATTGATGGTAGCTTAGATGATATTATTAATACAGTCTATTCAAAAATAGAGCCAATGCTTAAGCAGTTGGGAAAGGTTTAAGAGGTGGATAAATGATTAAGCAAGATATTACACAATATAAAAATGTATGGGTTTTTATTGAACACAATGAAGGTAAAATTGAGAGAGTATCTCTCGAGCTACTCAGCAAAGGTGCAGAGCTTGCAAAAGACTTAAATTGTGAAGTATGCGCATTTACCGTTGGTGACAAGGTTGAGCATTTTGCCAAAGAAGTTGGTGAATACGGAGCGAAAAAGTTTTATATAATTGAAAACTCGGTATTAAAAGAATATAGGACGGAGCCGTGGAGAGATGCAATAGTTTATTTAATTGAAAAATATAAGCCAGAAGTAGTTTTAATAGGGGCTACTACACTTGGTAGAGATTTAGCTGGAACTGTTGCAACAAATCTTTCTGCTGGCTTGACAGCAGATACTACAGCTCTAGATATCGATCCATCAAATAAAAACCTTTTAATGACACGCCCTACTTTTGGTGGCAATTTAATGGCTACAATATTTTGTCCAGACAATAGGCCTCAGATGTCAACAGTTAGACCTGGCGTATTTAAAGCTGTAAAAAATCTTACTACTGCAGAAGTCATAAAAGACACCTTTGATATCACAGAGGACAAAATAGTCAAAAAGATTATTGAAAAGATCCAAACAGGCGAAGAAAAAGTAAATTTGAGTTTTTATGAAATTATAGTATCTGGTGGCAAAGGCATTGGTAAAAAAGAAAATCTAAAACTTTTAGAAGATTTAGCAAATGTATTAGGTGGCACATGGGCAGTTTCACGCAAAGTTGTGCAAGCTGGTTGGGCACCTCAGTCAAGACAGGTTGGTCAAACAGGCCAAACTGTTCACCCAAAAATATATATTGCAGCAGGTATTTCTGGTGCTGTGCAGCATGTAGCTGGTATGAAATCCTCTGATATTATAATTGCAATAAACACAGATCCCCAAGCGCCAATATTTGAAGTAGCTACATATGGTATTGTTGGCGATTGTTTGCAGATATTGCCGAAAATGACAGAAATGTTTAAACAAAAGTTGGTAAAATAGGGAGTAGAGATATGAGAAAAAAGGATTTTGATGTTATTATAGTAGGTGCTGGACCTGCAGGACTAGCCGCAGGATATGTTTTGGCTAAAGCAAAAGTCGATGTTGCAATTATTGAGCGTGGTACATTTCCTGGTTCTAAAAATGTAATGGGTGGTATTTTTTATAGAAAAGCTTTAGATGATCTAATACCAGAATTTTATAAAGAAGCTCCTTTGGAAAGGCATATAATTGAACAGAAAATGTGGTTTTTATCTGAGGACTCAGTCTTTTCTACGGGTATCAAAAGTTATAAATTCAACAAAGAACCATATAATTGCTTTAGTGTTTTTAGAGCAAAATTTGATAAGTGGTTTGCACAAAAAGTTCAAGAAGCTGGTGCATTAATAATAAACGAAACTGTAGTAAAAGATCCCATTATTGAAAACGGTAAAGTAGTAGGTATTAGAACGGATAGACCGGATGGTGATCTGTATTGTGATTGTGTGATAGCAGCAGATGGTGTAAATTCATTTTTGGCAAAGACTTTAGGTTTGAGAGAAAAAATTACACCCAATAAAGTAGCAGTGGCCGTAAAAGAAATTATTGGTTTGCCAGAGAGTGTAATTAATGATAGGTTTGGCGTATCAAGTGATTCAGAAGGCGTTACCATTGAAATTACTGGTCCGTATTTCGAAGGTATGGAATCTATGGGCTTTATTTATACGAATAAAAATTCTGTATCTATAGGAATAGGTACTATAATTGAAGACTTAATTGAACATAAAGTTAACCCGAATGATTTGCTTGAAAAATTTAAAACTCATCCAGCAATTGCTCCACTTATAGCTGGTGGCGAGACAAAAGAATACTTAGCTCACATGATACCAGAAGGTGGTTACTATGCCGTGCCAAAATTATTCTCGGATGGGTTTATGGTGGTAGGTGATGCTGCAATGCTTGTCAATAGTGTACACAGGGAAGGTTCAAATCTTGCAATTGAATCTGGAAAATTGGCAGCAAAAACTTATTTAGAGGCAAAAGAAAAAAATGATTTTTCTGCTAAGTCTTTAAGTGACTATCAAGCAAAAATGGAAAACTCATTTGTTCTTAAAGATCTTAAAATGTATAGGAATTTGCCACATTTACTAGAGGAAAAGAGATATTTGTTAACTAAATACCCTCAACTTATTATTGACTCTATGTATAGCATATACAATGTAGATGGTGTTTCAAAACCAGACAAGATTAAGAATATTAAAGAAAAAGTAAAGAAAGAGTTTGGCTACTGGAATTTGGCGAAAGATATGTTTACACTATGGAGGAAATTAGGATGAGAATAGAAGATAAATTATATTTAGTAGGTTATAATGTAGACGAAGAAGGCTCTCATCTTGGCGTAAGCGATACAGAAGCATGTAAAAAATGCAATGGTAGGCCTTGCACTTATGTCTGTCCAGCTAGCGTTTATTCTTATGACGAAGAGGAACAGAAGTTGTCTATAAACTACGATGCATGCGTAGAATGCGGGACTTGTAGAATTGCATGTGACTACATTACATGGAGATATCCAAGGGGCGGATTTGGTGTTGCATATAAATTTGGATAGAGTCATATTGACAAATAATTTGATAAGCGTAAATTGTTAATTAGAATTTTATGTAAGGAGGTTTGATATGTCTTTTTTGAAAGAGAAGTTGGCTGAAAAAATTGCTCAGCACAGGCCGCGTACTGCAAGACTCAATAAAGAGTTTGGTAATGTAAAAATTGACGAGGTTACTATCTCGCAGGCAATTGGTGGAATGAGGGGTATTAAATCATTAGTAACTGATATTTCTTACCTTGACCCAGAAGAAGGCATTAGATTTCGTGGATACACAATTCCAGAGGTTTTAGAAAAATTACCAAAAGTTCCCGGCGCAGAAATGCCTTATGTAGAAGGTCATTTTTACTTGCTATTAACAGGTGATATCCCAGGAGATAAAGAGGTTAAAGAAGTTGAAGAAGAGTTCAAAAAAAGAAGAGCATTGCCTGAGTATGTTAAAGACACATTAAAAGCAATGCCACGAGATACACATCCAATGACAATGTTTGCAGCAGGTATACTTGCAATGCAAAGAGAGTCAAAATTTGCAGCATACTACAATGCTGGGAAATTCAACAAGAATACCGCATGGGAACCAATGTATGAAGATGCTATGGATTTAATGGCAAAATTGCCATCGCTTGGTGCATATATATATAGAATGAAATACAAGGGTGATACTCATATTCCATCAAATCCAGATCTTGATTTAGGTGGTGATTTTGCAAACATGATGGGTATTGATAAACCTTATGATGATGTTGCAAGATTGTATTTTATTTTACACTCAGACCATGAAAGCGGAAATGTTTCGGCACACACTGCCCACCTTGTAGCATCTGCGTTGTCTGATGCGTACTATTCATATTCTGCTGGAATGGGTGGACTTGCAGGTCCATTGCATGGTCTTGCCAACCAGGAAGTGTTAAAGTGGATACAAGAAACTATAGATAAAAAATTAGGCGGAAAAGTCCCAACAAAAGAAGAGCTAAAGAAATTTGTAGAAGAAACGCTGTCAAGCGGTCAAGTAATACCAGGTTATGGTCATGCAGTGCTTAGAAAGACTGACCCACGCTATATGGCACAAAGAGAATTTGCTCTCAAACACTTGGCAGATGACCCAATCTTTCAGGTAGTATCTATGTTGTACGAAGTTGTGCCACCAATTCTTTCATCTTTAGGCAAAGTTAAAGATCCATGGCCAAATGTTGATGCACATTCTGGTTGTATACAATGGCACTATGGCGTTGTAGAATACGATTTCTATACAGTACTGTTTGGCATTGGACGAGCTTTGGGTGTTCTTGCTAACCTTGTATGGGATAGGGCACTTGGATACGCAATTGAAAGACCAAAATCTGTCACAACGGATATGTTGGAAAAATGGGCTGGTATTAAATAAGCAATCAAACATTAAGACGAAAGATTTAATTAAAGGAGGGGCTTTTAAACCTCTCCTTTTTTGTTTATGGAGGCGTAAGTGGACATATTAATAACTGGTGGAGCGGGTTTTATTGGTGCAAATCTTGCACTTGAATTACAAAAAATCTCAGATAACATAACTGTCATTGATGATTTTTCAAAAGGTGTATATAAAAATTTAGAAGGTTTCGAAGGAGATGTTGTGGTTCTCGACATTTCTCAAGAAAATATTGATTGGGAACACTATTTGGATTTTGAACCCGATTATATTTTTCATGAAGCTTCAAATACAGATACAACATACCCAGATGACAAAGAAATGCTAAGAAGTAATATTGAAAGTTTTCGCAATATATTAGAACTTGCCGTTAATTCTCAGTCAAAAATTATTTACGCTTCAAGTGCTGGCGTTTATGGCAAAGGCTCTATACCTATGAGTGAAAATTCAAAACGGGACCCTAAAAATGCCTACGCTTTTTCAAAGTACATTTTGGAAAATATGGCAAGAAAATATAGTGAAAATTACGATTTAGAATGTGTTGGTTTAAGGTATTTT
>JABEBX010017802.1_pt1 | contig 22962 bp, 27 predicted proteins | sample 7245971 | NCBI WGS metagenome assembly JABEBX01 (sample SAMN14506365, study PRJNA622280) | hot springs metagenome | biome: hot spring [ENVO:00000051]|acidic hot spring [ENVO:00002120]; feature: spring [ENVO:00000027]|sediment [ENVO:00002007]; material: sediment environment [ENVO:01001048]... | reverse complement strand
CTATAAGGTCCATAACAGAAAAGGATTCTCTCTCAGTCTTTGCAGTATACCTTCCGGAATATCCGTTTATAAACGCTGCGGCAGCGGCAGATTCTACAAGATCGTTGTTTTGACACATCAATGCAGAAACAATACCCGTAAGAGAATCTCCGGTTCCGCCTTTTGTCATATAGACTGAGTTCGTCTTGTTTAAAAATGTCTTTTCACCGTTGGATATCACGTCAACGTGTCCTTTTAGCAGTATAGTGACGTTGAATTCTCTTGCTTTTTCATAGACTTGTTTTATTCTCTTTTCAATGTCCTTTGAAGGGTCTTCATCGAAAAGCATCTTGAACTCGTTTGAATTGGGAGTTATCACGACGTTCCTTCCTAATAGCTTTTTGTCTGCTGATTTTATCCCGTCCGCATCTAGGACCATCCTCTTATTTATATCTTTTAATATTTTATTTACAAGCAGGGACTGGTGCTCTCCGGTCTTCATTCCATTACCGACGACTAATACGTTATATCTTTCTGATTCCTCTTTTATTTCATCGAATGAATTCTCATCCAGTACTTCTCCTTTTATCGGCCGAGTTATGATCTCCGGCGAAAATCCTGCGCAAACATCAGCAGCTCTTTCAGGTGCTATTATCTTGGTAAGATCCACTCCGCTTCTTAATGCTGCTAACGCTACTATTGCTGGAGAGCCTGTGAACTCGCTGGAACCTCCTATGATCAAGACTTTACCGAAATTTCCTTTATGGGACCAGTTGTCTCTCTTTTTATAAACTTGTCTTATTACCTTTTCATTCACTGTGGTATAAATCATAGATTAAGTGAGGAGCTGTGGCCTCCAAAAAGCGAAGCATTCGGTGAAAGATACTTCTTTATATTGTTTATTGCTATGTAAGCTTCAGCTCCGCCAACTGCAATTAAAGCAAATTTAGGCTCGTCGCTTATATTTGCAATGTCTCCTGCAGCATAAACTCCATCTATATTCGTTTTATAATTATGGTCTACTTTTATGTATCTATTGTCGGTTTGAAGTTCAAGAGACTTGAAAATCTCAGGATTTACCTTGTATCCTATCGCTACGACAACAGAATCGACCTCTATCTTCTTTTCTTGATTGGAAGTCTTGTCAAATAAGATAATGTCTTTTATAACGTTCCCATCACCTTCAATTTTTTTAACATCAGCATTCATTATAATCTCCGCGTTTTTATCTCTCTTCACTGCATCCACGCTTGATTCCGCTGCTTTAAAAGTGTTGTTGTGCTGGATTATATAGCTTTTTTTGCATACCGGAGAAACTTGTATTTGATAATCAAATGCGGAGTCCCCCCCTCCGACTATCGCAACTATTTTATCCTTGAATTCATCGACAGATTTAACGGAATAGGACAATCCTTTTCCGATGTACTGGTCTTCACCTTCCGCTTCAAGTTTGTTTGGATGAAAATCACCCACCCCTCCGCAGATAAGAACGGAATTAGAGAGATATTTTTGTTGTCCATTAACCTCTACTATGAATCTTCTATCTTCAGTAGGTATTATGTCTGTTACCTTAGAATTAAATTCTATCCTTTTTTTGAAAAGAGAGCATTGCTGATACATCTGCTTTGCTAAATCCATCGCTTTCATCTTCGGTACTGCCTGAACATCGTATACGATTTTTTCAGGGTAAAGCTCAAGTATCTGTCCGCCGTAAGTGTCCAAACTTTCAAGTGTTATGCTGTTTATCTCCCTTAATCCGGCACAAAACGTAGCGAACATCCCAGTTGGTCCTGCCCCTACAATTATAAGGTCCGTTTCTTCCATGCAGTGTCTTTAACTGTATTCTCTCCAGGTATAACCGCAGTTTAAGCATTTATAAAATCTTGTAGGAGGCTCATCTGACGCCCTTGTTTGTTCTGTCCAGGATATTACTTTCTTCTGCCCGCATTTAGGACAGTTTGTATTCTCAAATTCCATCTGTGCCAAGTTCTCGTCATCGGATGGAGCTTCTTCTACACCCTTCTTCTTAAGTTTCCTGCTTTTTCCCTTAAGAACCGTCTCTTCTTCTTTCATTCTATTATCTATCATTTTAACATTATTAAACTTTACTTTTGCCATTTACAACGAAATAATATTCAATCCTAAAAAAAATTAAATTTATAACTTATAAAAATCATGTTAAAATATGAAAAGAGAGTATTTGATAGTAGTTTTTTTGGCTTTGCTTTTGTTCTCTTTATCCATAGCGCATGCGCAGTTACCGCCTTCTCCAAGTTCTACTTCTTCAAACGGTATATCACTTGGGTCACTAAATATAAGTAATAGTCCTTTATACGCAGGCTTTTTTGCAATAGCAATGTTCATAATCTTCGCTATAGCTCTAAACAGGACGCAGCTTTCAAGCGGTTCTACTGTAATAGCACTTATATTTGGATTAATAACCTTCTTTGTACTTTATACAAATCCGACATTATTGAAGTTCTTTATGGATACATTCGTGGTATTAGCTTTTATAGCTCTTATTTTAGGAATGCTAGCATTGGTCAAGTCTCCTCGCTCAATAAGACTTATAGGTTTGATCGTTGCTCTATTTCTAATTTATGTGCTTTTTGTAAATTCACCAGGTCTTACTAACTCTGTAAACAGTGTATTACACATCAATATACTAAGCATACTCCCATTGATTTTTGGGGCAGTCTCAGTGCTTGTAATAATAGTTCTTTTGGCCAGAGGGATAAAGAACCATAACAATATTGTTTTAAGGGTCATACTCGCATTTGTAATCTTCCTTTTAATAGCTTTATTGATACCTGGGTTTGCTTCATTCCTTTTCAACCCTATCACCTTAATAGTTATCCTTTTTGTAGTCTTACTATCTATATTTCTTGCGTGGCGGCTGCGCAGACCGCGTGGACCTCCAGTTCCAAAATATCAAAAAAGAGCCGAAAAAGTCTCCAAGATACAGCAAAGAGTACTTACTAGTATAAACAACAGAAAAGCCGCTAATAGCGATATATTGAATGAGTATAGAGCTTTGCATAACAAAAGTGATCTTACGCCACAGGAGCAGCTTAGGTTGGATAATTTAAAATCACAGCTTGCTAATAGTGCGTGGAAAAACGTGAGCGATGCGGCAGAACTTAAAAGGGCACAATATTCAAAAGCTCAGCTTTCCAACAATAAAGACTTACAAAAATTAACTGGTTTCTTCTCAAAGGATCAGGCATTGAGGGATTTACAGCAAAGGGCAAAAAGCAACTATAAACTTTCAAGGAAAGAAAAGAAGCAACTAAAACAGGAAAGCAAACTTCTGGCAAAAAAGAACACATTTGTATCCAATACAGGAAACAAGGAAGCAGGGAGTCTTTTTGATTTATCAAATGCTGTTAATTCAGGCCAACTTGGAAAAGGCCCTACTGATAAAGAAGCGAGAAAAATTTATGAAAGAAGATTATCTAAAGAGGTTAGAACTAAAAATGTATCCAATCTTCTTAATGAGAAGCAGGAACTTCAGGATCCAAATTTGAATCTATCGAATTCTACAAGAGCAAAGCTTCTAAAAAAGATAGATAAGAAACTTAATAAGCTTACGAATAATAACTTAAACCAAATAAATGCAGGTAAGCTTAGGAAGGAACAAGCACAACAAGCTAAGCAGGAGCAGGAAAGACAGAGACAGGATATGCTTAGAGAACAAGCAAGATTAGCTCAAGCAGCAAAAGAACAACAGGAAAGACAGAGACAAGATCTTTTAAGACAGCAACAAAATAATCAAATACAAAATGGAGGAAAGAGTAAAAAAGGTCCAGGTATCTTCGAAGTTCTGCATTTTGGCGGCGGCAGAGCCAGAAGGTCTACATATAATGCTAATAATAAAGATGAGGATATATCGAAGCAGGCAGGAGTAGACGTTTATAATTCAAAGAGGACCTCTGATGTATTCGCTACAAACTCGGAAGGAGAACTGCAAACACTGCTTGAAAATGCCTATAAAAATCCAAATTCGGGAGAAGCACAAAGGCAGATAAATGAGATAAAGAAGGCATCAAAGGACATAATAGGTAACCCAGATAGAGATAAAGCCATGAAGAAACTAGAAGAACTTAAAAGAAGACTTTAGATTCTTAAAAACATATAAAAATTAATAACAGTACTATACATTATTTATTGCTAATGATCCTTAGCATTATATCATAAAGGGCTCGTGGCGCAATTGGCAACGCGCTCCCATGGCATGGGAGAGACTACGGGTTCAAATCCCGTCGAGTCCATTGATTCGCTGAGGAATTTTTGCTGATAAAATTAATTTGTTAATTTTTCAATCATTCTTATCTCTACGGCTCTAGTAGGATATATTTTGCTTAATTTCTTATGTAATTGATTTTGTATTTTACCTGCAAGCACATCTAGTATCAGGTCTTTAACGTCTTTTTTCTCACTTAGACTATCAATGAATTTATGGGTTTCTTCTCTTATGAATTTTCTATATCTATTTTCTGCTTTGTTTATCATTATCAGGGTTTTTATTGCGTATTCTTTTTCGTCGAATTTTAATTTTCTTACGACCTCTATTTTCGACGAATTATGTCTTATCATCCTGCCGACCTGTTCTCTTGAAAGTACCAGCGATTCTAACTTTGCATTGGCGGTGTTTTCGCTCGAAGAAACAATCCTGAAAATAAGCTTAAAACCGGGTCTAGTCTTTATTTCAGAGAGGTTGTTGGCATTGACGTTTATTACGCGGTTTATGATGTTGGTTTCGTTTCCGTATATAGACCCTAAATCTGCATTGTCAAAATCTATCGCCTTTATCTTGTACCAGGAATTAGGTTGATTCATATCTTAACTACCAACCTTGCCGCTTCCAGTGAGTATTCATAATCTTTAGGCAGTATTTTATTTTCTTTGTAATATTTTATAAGTCTTTTTATCCTGTTTTCAAGAACTACCATGCTTCTTTTTGAGTGTTTATCCTTGTTTTGTTTATTGACATGCATGTGCAATTTTACCGCTTTTTTGTAAAGAGCTACTAAATCTTCCGGCAAAGGCTCATTTATCCCTCTGCTTTTTAATATGTCACTTATGTTCTTTTTCGTTATTTCCTTTATAGAAGGTATACCATATTGGTCTCTTAATACCAGGCCTATCTCTGATTTAGTCAAGCCTTTCTGAGATTTATTTACTATCAGCTGCTCGACTTCTTCCTGCGTGTAATTAAGCCAGTGCGGCTCAAACCTGTTCTTTACGTTAATAACTTTCATGATATCTTCTCCTTTCTTCTATATCTTTAAGATGAGTATCTATTCCTTTAAATTCTTTTCCAATAATGGATTTATATCCATCCAAAAAAGAAAGATATGCATCTTTATATTTATTAGCATGTTTGGATTTAAGTGCGTTTTTAAAGAGGAATATATCACTTGCTCTATCTTCATCTTTTACCGAGTAATAACTGAGCCCGAAGTCTATCAGGAAAAGTTTTTCTTTGTCATTCATTATGTTTGCCGTCGTTAGATCCCCGTGAATAATCCCTAACTTATGAAGTTTTCCTACCATCTCACCTACCTCGTACATCCTGTTTGTATCAAAATCTTCTGAGAGTCTTTTTCCATTCAATCTACTCATCCATATCCTCTTGGTTTTTTCCGAGTATCTTATAGGCATTGGCACGTTAATGCCGCCTTGATAGCATTTCTGCATTACTTTAAATTCCATGCGGCTTCTGCTTTTTCTCAGTTTTTCATCTATCTCTTTTATACGATATCTTTTAGGAGATCTCTGTTTTATAACAGACCCATCATCTTCATACACGGTCGCTTCGGATCCAACAGCCATTATTTTCATATTTTTATAAAAATTTTGTCGCCATCCTGTAACAAGTGGGAAAGTCCGACTCTTTGCCCCTGAAATTTCGCACTTTTTCCGAATATCACTGCATATGCGTTCTTACCCGTCTTAAGGTGCAGTTTTTTTATTAGGTCGCCCACATTCTCCCCTCTTTTCATCGCAACGGCATCCTTTGAGTTCTCTGTATACACTGCTATGACCCCGAATTCTTTTAAAGCTTCTTCTAAATCTACATTTTCGCCGACTACCTGGAAATTGCAGTACTTCTCTATTGGATTTTTCGATATTATTATGTCGCTTTGCAGCAAAAGGTCTCTGTTTTTTTCTGGGTCTTGAAGTACTATCAATTGAACTTGCACGTTAGACGCTCGTACGATGCCATAGTATATGTTCTCTATTTTAGCCAGGTTAAACTTCTTAAGTATCTTATCCATGCTGTATCCTACCAAAGAGACTCTTGGCCATCTCTTCCTTATCGCCGTTGTTTTGTGAACTACTGGTTTCCTGCTCGTCTCTTTTTTTAAAAGTGATAGTCTCCTTTTCAACGATCCGAACTCTCTGTCAGTACCTTTATGTTTCGGCAGTATGATCATCATCCTTTTTAATATCGTCTCTTTCTCTCCAGGGTCTTTTTCCTTGCTGTATCTCTCTTCTAATTCGTAGTATTCCTGTGGAGCGTTCATTGGCATATTATCTGTAAGTCACCTCGACAGCATCCGTTCTAAATCTTGGACGTATCATAAGATCTTTCTGTTTGTAATCTTTCATAAGATAACCTGTGTAAGCTATCATCGCACCGTTGTCGCCGGCAAATTCTATAGGTATAGGTTTGAATATGGCCTTCCTCTCCATACACATTATCCTTCCCATCTCATTCAATCTTTTGTTTGCAGCTACTCCTCCCGTTATCACCAAACTATCTTTCATGCAGTAAGCCATAGCTCTTTCACTGGCTTCAATAAGCATTGAAAATACAGTTTCCTGCAGGGAAAAAGCTATATCCTCTATCCTCTCTTTGTTTATGAGTTTTGAAACGAAAGTCTCTATCCCTGAAAAACTTACATCCATACCTTTTATACTGTAAGGGATGTCGATATATCTTCTGCTTTTACTCGCAAGTTCTTCCATCTTCGGGCCGGCTGGAAAAGGTATGTCCATTCTCCTTCCTATCTTATCTATCAAGTTTCCTACGCCTATATCTTGAGTTTCTCCAAAGACGATGTAACTTCCTTTTTGATATGTTATCACCTGTGTGTTGCCGCCGCTTACGTACAGCATTACAGGGTCGTCTAATCCCGTGTACAACCTGGATATCTCCAGGTGAGCTATACAGTGGTTAACGCCTATTAACTTTTTTTTGTATTTTTGTGAGAGGAATGTCGATAACTGAGCTCCGACTTTTAGGGCAGGTATTATCCCAGGGCCCTGTGAGAAAGCAAAAAGGTCTATGTCTTTCAGTTTTAATCCGCTTTTTTCCAGGGCATTTTTAAGTATTATAGGTGCAAATTTAAAGTGGTGCATCCCCGCTTCTTTTGGGATTATCCCTCCTGAAACAGGTTTTAGCGTGTCTCTCTCGTTAGCTATGACTTTATCATCATCAGTTATTCCAATGCCAAAAGTATGAGCGGTACTTTCTATACCAAGCGTGTACATGAATTAATTAAGAGTCATCTGCTTATTTAATTTTTATCTTTCTTCTTAAACTCTGTATACCCGCAGTGGCCGCATGAAAATCGGTCTACATGCTCTGCAAGGAAAGTTCCTTCTCCGCATTTCGGGCAAGTCCTATTATTACGAGAAAGCTTGTCGCCTTCTATCTTATATCTATTCCAAATATCACTTTTTTTCTGTTTCTTCTTTTCCATTCTTTATGCCGTTCTTTTCAAGGATATACCTGGGTAGTATCTTTTTTGCGGTCTCTTCATCCTTATAAACATGTGCTATACCATTCATCTCATTTTTACCGTAAGTACTTTTTATGGTATATATTATGATTGTACCCTGCTGGTTTGTTTTTTCTATCTCCTTCTTTACTTCGTCTATTTTGCCAGTCTCTCCCCCTTTTAATTTCACATTAAAGTGGATTATATCTCTGTCAAAATATTTATCATTAATCTTAGAAATTATTTGGACTTCCATCACTCAACCGATATGGCATATCTCCCATTTTTTCCTATTTTCATGTTTTTTGCAACCATTGATTTATCTGCGTCAGCTATAATCATTATACCTTTCCATTTAAGTGACAGATCTTCACTCCCGCACATTGGGCACCTCTTTTCTTCAGTGATAAAATTGCATACTCTGCAAGCTTTTAATGCCATAATCTATTTCTTTACAGCCTCTTTTTTCTTTGATCCAAGTTTTCCTAATCCTGTAGAACGCATCGTTAAACCCACCTTCATCATCCCTTTTGTGCTTACCGCGATTACACTGGCTATAACGGTGTCTCCCGTTTTTATGCTTATCTTCGTTCTTCTTCCGGTAAGAGAATTCTTTGAAAAATCTACAAAGTCATCCATCGTTTGGGAGATATGGGCCAATCCATCGACAGGTCCGATGTTGACTATCGCTCCTATCTCGCTTATATCAACTACTTGGCCTTTTATGGTCTCATGTAAAACTGGAACATATGCAAGCATTCTAAATATGGTATCATAGTATATTGAAGCATCATTTGGTATGATTAAACCTTCTTCTATACTGTCTATACCTATAAGTCCTATAAGTAGTGCCTTATCCTCGATAACCTTTCCGATGTAACCCTGTCTTATGATCTCCTTAACGGACTCATTGCGGTCTTCTTCGAGCTTTTTAGGTTCTACTCTCACCTTATCTCTCAACGTTATAATTTCGTACATAGCTCCTTTTGATATGTTATAATAATTATTTATCTTATTAAAAGATAGTATGTATTTAAATAAGTTTATTTTTAACTTAGAGATGGCATCGTTTATGGCAAAAGGTAGGATTCTTGTAATCGGTATAGGTGCGATGGGATCAGCATTCCTTGAAAATATTAAAAGCAAAGATTTAGATGAGATAGGTATTTTTGACGGCGATATAATAACGGAGAGTAATCTTTTTAACCAGCCGTTCTATTCCGGATATTATCGTTCAAAAGCGCAGTCAAAGGTAGAGTTCGCGCTTGATAAACTGGGAAAGACCTCTAAAAACACGAAATATACAGGGTATGACAGGTATTTTGGGAAAAGAGACGCCGGGATACTAAAGGACTATGACTTGATACTTGATTTCACTGACAACATTAAAAGCAGGACGATAATAAACTATGCCTGTATAAAAGCCAAAAAACCGGCGATATATTCCTCTATAAACGAAAGAGAAGGTACTGTATATTTTTATGGAGATGGGAGCGCATGCTTTAATTGTATACTAAGGAATTCTATCGGTAAAATTAAAGAAGGATGTGAATCTCATACAGCCATACCAACAAAAGATTTTATTGATTTCATAACACAAAGCGTCGATGATTTTTTTAAGGACAAGGCGGAGTTCGGTAAACTGTCAGTTTTTGATTTTTCAAAGGCAGGACGTTTCTCTCTAAACATAAAGAAAGATTCGGACTGTGAAGCATGTTCAAAGGACAGTTTGGTTATAGACGATGATGAATTCATACAGATATGTTCTTCAGGGATAAAGTTCTCAGCAGGAAAAGAATTGGACCTTGGGAACCTGGCGGGATACTTAAAAGGAAGCAGATTAACGGAAGAGTATCTGATAGTCGATAATGGCGGAAGAACAGCGTTTATATCGCGGCAGGGAGATTTTCTGCTCACAGGGTATAATAAAGATGAAGCAAGAGAATTACTTTCTTCGATTCTTGCTTACGATTCTAAGAAGAAGAACCAAGCTTGATATAGCAAGTACGGATGCTGCTAACAGGACGTAAAAATCAGCAGCTAACTGTTGTGAAAGCACGCTTCCTCCGATCTTAACACCATTGTAATGAAACCCTCCCGCTGAAAAGTCAATATAACCTACTAGAACGACAATGATAATTATAACACCCACCGCAAGCCCGACAAATGCAAGGATAAGCATCATCCTATTGTTTATTTTATGGGCCTTTTTATTTTTCATATATTTTAATCCATGTATAATTATTTAAATACTTCCTAGTCATAGTATTAGTATGCTAAGTAATATCGTATCATTTGCAGCAAATAACACTACAAATGTAACGAGTAAGTTAACTGCGCCTGCTCCGGGCGTTTCATTGTTGTTTTCAGGAGTAGAATCCTTTCTTTTCCCCTTTCTTTTGATATTTGCGATAGTGTACGGTGTATTGCAGAGAAGTGAGATATTCAAGGGGAAAAGTGATATAGACGCGATAATAGCATTCGTATTGGGGATAATATTTGCAACTACCAATTATACTTTAAAGTTGACGTATCTTATACTCCCAATCGTTGGAATAATCGCAGTGATCGTATTCATGCTTTTAGTGATAGGATCGATGCTGTACGGCAACAGTTCCGAATTATTAGGCAATAAATCCGCGAAGAAAATAATAGTGATCTTAGCCGTACTGATATCCATAGGTTTGATAATATGGGTCCTTTTGAGCGCAAATCTCGCATTTGCGGGGATACCATCAAAAGGTATATCTTCTGATCTTTACACCTACGCGCCTTATATAGTCGTATTCATAGCATTGATACTTGGCGCCTATTTCTTATTCAAGTAATTTGAATACTTATAAGTAAAAACATTTAAAGAAAAGTATAAATACTAGAATTATCCATAATTACTAATGGTAGTCGCAGCAGCAAGCTCTTTGTATTCACAGATAGACAAGGCATTGAGTCTAATAACTCCGCCGAACGTCACGAATCCGATAGAGTTTTGGTTGGCGTTTCTTCTTATATTGGCTATACTTAGTACCGTACTTAAGAATGTAAGTTATTTTGCGGATAATAAAAACAAAGGAGCGAGAGGACTTATCTCCCTTATAATATCTTATTTTGCAGTTACGGTCGCCTGGGTCAGCCCTGTTCTCGTATATATGTCTTCGACTCTTGCAGTTACGGCGCTTATACTCGTAGCGATATTGATAGTTGCCAGCTTACTGAAGTTTGATATAAACGGTAACAATTCAAAATGGCTTTTTATAGTGGCGATAGGGATATTGTTTTTAGGGGGAGGAGTATTCTCCAACGCCTTGGTACCTTCCTCTACAGGTGTAGGCACTGAATTATCGAATATAGGCTCGTCTTTGATAGGCCCTAACATCGCTTATCTTATAATAGGTATAATAATAATCTTTGTCATAGCCTTTACTTTTGGCGGCGGCAGTGGAAGCAGTAAAAATCCATAGGTGATAAAATGGTAAGTTTGCCGATATTCGGTTTGTATGATTTGATAGTATTTGTACTTATATTTGCCGTAGTATACGGCTTATTAGCGAGGTCAAGGTTCTTTTCAAGTTCGGACATACCTGCGTTGATTGCATTAGCAGTAGGATTGGTTTCGCTAACGTCTTCTTTCTTCGTTAGTTTTTTAATGATTTTTCTTCCTTACGTACTGATCATTCTATTGTTTATTTTCTTAGTGATATTCATCCTATCAGCGGCCTTAGTCCCGCAGGGATCCATAGTCGATTATCTTAAGAAAAGTTCATTGGTACCTGCGATGGTTATATTCATAATGTTCATTTTTGGATTAATAGCCTTCGGAGTCACCTCCTCTTATTATCCTAATGTCTTAGCGGGTATAACTAGCCCAACTAATAGTACGACAGGGGTAACATCAGTCTCCTCGACATCTTCCTTTCCCGGCGATCTAAGCGGGGCATATATCATATCAATCCTTACGAGTTCTTCGTTCCTTACCACGATTCTTACCTTGATGGCAATGACCATAGTTGTGTTTGCTCTCACAAGGCAGGTACCAAAAAAATAATCAACACACTTTATAATAGTTTCTGAAATCGCTGTTGAACAGGTGTAAGGAGTCTGCTTTAAAAGCGAAAGTCTTATCATAGAATCCAGAGGGGACCGCTCTTTCAATGGATTTTTTGACCCTGCATATCGTCACGTGCGGCAGGAATTCTTTATCGTCTTTTATTTTTAAAAACATGTCAAGTCTTTCCCTTAAGGGTGTTATATCACCAAAGACAGGCACGTACAAAATCTTAGGGTTTTCGATGGAAGGAAATCCACCAATCCCTCTCAGCGTAATATCAATAGAGAAGCGGGTCTCTTTCAAAAATTCAATTAAACTGCTGTTTATATTAGTGTCCCCGAGAAATAGAATAGTTATATGCAGTTTATTTTCTTCTATGAATCTGCCTTCGACTGTTTTTTTAAGCAGAGGATAATAGTATGAAATAAGCTGTTCTTTAACGTTGGCGGGTATATCGATCGATACAAAATACCTGTTCATTTTACGGTTTCTATAGAGTCTATCTGGCCGTCTCCGTCTATATCATATCCTCTAATCATCAAACTCCATGGCATCTCACCATTATATCCTTTGAATGTGATGTTTGAAAATCTCGTTGCAGCAAGCATGGCAGATAAAGTACCTACATTTCTTATCCCTGCTATAAGTATTATATCCTTCTCTTTGTCGAATGGGTTTCTTATCTTCTCTATGGTTCCTTCATAATCCCTTACATGTATACCATTTCTATCTTTCAAACCCCACCCTTCTTCTTTTATGAATTTTATGGGCAAGAAATTGTTTATATCCCTTGTCACTAAGTTTGTGACTGGACCGCCTATCACTATTAGATTTTTCTTGAAAAGATTTTTGGAGATAACATCAGTATCGAGTATTACCGGCATAGAATTTGGAAGGTCAATGAACTGTCCTAAGAACATCCCCAGATAAGCGGTAAAATGAGAGTCCCTTGCAACGGCCTTATACTCACCGTGAGGGTCCGAAGAACCAACGCAGATATAACCGTTGAACTTGCCATTGTTTATGAATTTATTGAAGAAGTTCAATGCGTACTGGTTTTCTTTCTCTCCTTTTTTTGGGTCGAATCTTATTTTGTTTTCGTTTATTTCGTATGAAAAAGAATTGTATATGCTTTTAAATAGCTCTGTGTTTTTCTGTTCGGTCTTTTCAATCAGGCCTGCATTTTGAAGTTTTCCAAGGTAGAATATCAGTGTCTTCTTGTCAAGTTTTAGTTCCTTTGCAAGGGTTTCTGCTTTGTAAGGTTTCTTGGATAGTTTTTTCATCACAGACACTGCTTTCTCATCGGCGATAGGTCTTAGGTCATTTATGTTCTCTATAAGCTTCGTATCATTTACAAAGTATTCCTCTCCATCGTTCTTTAGAATGTAGTTTTTCATAAATTAATTATACTAATTACGGTCATTTAAGTATTTAACTCTTTTCCCAACTTTAGTGGGATTCGCTTAAATTTCGTCGTTAAAGTCTGTACTCAAACGTTTAAATATAAGTTTCTATCTTACAATCCTTTAGGCTAATTTTATGAGTAGTAACCTCGAATTTGGCAATGAAAATATGATACGAGCGTTTAAATACAGGATATATCCAACAAAGGGACAAGAGAATAATCTAGAGATAGACCGAGATATCAACGCAGCAATAAACATATATACCCTTAGCAGTAGGGAAATAAACGCCTGCGGGGATGAGACTAATATGGTTGAGAAAGCAACTGTAAGCCTAGTCAAAGAAATAGGAAACTTGGAAACGGCAAGTAATTACCAGTTTTGGAGATACTGATGTGCGGGATTATAGGTTATAACGGAAAGGAGAATTCAATACCTCTTATCTTAGAAGGCATCAAAAATCTGGAGTACAGGGGTTATGACAGCTTCGGCTGTGCTTTTGATGGTAAATCAGGTAACATAGAGATAAGAAAGGACGCTGGCAGGATAAACAAAATAATAACTGACTATGCAATAGACCAGGAAAGCTCAACCAGAGGAATAGCACACACAAGGTGGGCAACTCACGGTGAAGTAACAAAGGAAAACGCGCATCCACTAACAGACTGTACCGGTAAAATAGCCGTAGTTCATAATGGAATAATAGAGAATTTTGAAGAGCTCAAAAATAGCCTTCCTCAGCATACTTTTTCATCTTCTACCGATACCGAAGTTTTGCCGCATTTGATAGAGGAGGAAATGAAAAAAGGAAGCAGCTTTGAAGATGCGGTGATATCAACCGCAAGTAAAATAAAGGGATTCTCTTCCTTTGTGGCAATGAACGCTGGCTCAGACAATATAATCGCAGTAAAGAGCGGCTCACCGCTTGTTTTAGGCATAAATGACAAAGGTGTTTTTGTTTCTAGCGATGTTCCATCTTTTCTTAAACACACAAATAAAGTGATTTATCTTTTTGACGGTGATATAATATCAATAAATAAAGATGGTTTTAAGGTTTTAAAATCAAATAATGAAGGCAAGCACAAAGTGCACCTCGTTAATTTTTCTGCTTCTGACGTTGACAAGGGGAATTACAAGCATTTTATGCTGAAAGAGATAATGGAGCAGCAGAAACTAATTTTTAAGCTTGTAAATTCCGATCTTTCCTTTCTGCGAGAAGTAGGAAACGCGGTTTCTATCGCAAAAAAAATATATCTAGTAGGTTCCGGTACCTCATTCCATGTCGCCCTGCTTACAGCTAATTTATTTAGGGATCTTGGGAGAGAAGCAGTGGCAATACAACCGCAGGATATATACAATTATTCGAAGATAATAGGAAAAGATGACATCTTTATCTTAATATCACAGAGCGGTGAAACCATGGATATGATAGAAGCGCTTCCATTAATAAAAGAGAACAAGAAAATAGGCATACTAAATACGGAGGGATCTTCTCTATCAAATTCGGTGGATTATTTCGTTAATATAAATGCAGGCCATGAGAAAGGAGTCGCGGCTACAAAGACATTTACAATGTCAGCGGTATACTCATTCCTTATTGCGATGTTTTCGGCCGGAGAAGAAAAGGAAGCGTCGAATGATTTAAATCTGCTCAATATAAATCTGTACAATCTTTTTGTTCCTTCAGTTTATGATACTATAAAGAAAGTAGCGGTAGAATTAAAAACAAAAGACAGTGTTTTCTATCTAGGAAGAGGAAATGATTATATCGCTGCGATGGAAGCAGCATTGAAGATGAAAGAAATATCGTACATACATGCAGAAGCGATAGATTCTACGACATTTAAACACGGGCCTTTGGCATTGATATCAAAAGGAGTCTATTCCGTCGCGTTGGTTTCAGACAGATTCAAGGATATGGAGATAAATAACCTAAAGGAGATAAAGGCAAGGAACGGCAAGATAATAGGGATAGCAAACGAAAATATGGACGTTTTTGATGTGTTTATAAGATCACAACCCGCGGGAATATTCAGTTTTGTACCGCAGGTTATAATCTCGCAGCTTCTAGCATATTATGTTTCTATATCAAAACATATTGATCCGGACCATCCAAGAAATCTCGCAAAAGCAGTGACTACCAAGTAAAAGAAGGCTTTTTTACTTCTATCTCTTTATTAATGATATGACTAGCGGCTATTTTTTAATCGATGCTGATTATACAGTGATAGATAATTTACCAGTAGTGAGACTCTTCTGCGTGGATGAAGAATCTAAAAGAAAGATATTCTATGACCGAAATTTCAAGCCATACTGCTATGTGAATGCCGAGAAGAGTTCATTTACTAAGACCGTTGGCGGACTTTCTTTTATCGATTCTGTGGAAGAATCCGAGAAATATCTTTTGGGCAATAAAATAAATGTACTTAAAGTATTTACAAAATTACCCGAAGACGTGCCTAAAATAAAACAGATGAATTTCAAGACTTACGAGGCTGATATTCCATTCTATAAAAGGTATCTAATTGACAAAGGGATAGGAACTTTCAATAAGATAGAGATAGACTCAGACGGAGATTACGTAAAAAAATTAGAGAATAAAGGCATTGGGAATTTTCCAATGAAAGCCGTTGCGATGGACATAGAGACGTTCTCAAAGAGGTCATTTCCAAACCCGAAATCCGATCCAATAATCGCCGTTTCAGTCGTAAGCAGCGGCTTAAAGAAGTGCATAACCTGGTTGGATGCCGAGGGAGAGAACATAATAAAAGTAAAGGATGAAAAAGAGCTGCTGATTAATCTATCCAGTGTTCTATCCTCAAATGATTTTAACGTAATCATAGGATACAACTCCGATTCTTTTGATATGCCTTACATAGCCGAAAGATCAAGAATGCTTGGAGTACGATTTAGTGTCAATGGCTTTGAATTGAAAATAAAAGGAGAGAAAAAGAAAGTCGCAGAGATAAACGGGATGAGTCATGTTGACATATTAAACTTTGTAAGGAACATCTACTCAATATACAACTTGAAGACGGAGATACTAACTTTAAGGGCAGTCTCTGAGGAGGTTACAGGAGAGAAGAAGGGAGATTTTGACTGGAACAAAGTGGGTGATGTTTTTAAGGAGAAGAAGCTGGCGTCTGAATTATGTGAGTATTGCATACAGGATTCCGCTATAACTCTGGATCTTTTTGAAAATCTATTCCCATTGATCTCTGAATTAAACAAGCTCATAGGTCAGACCATCTCGGATGTTTCAAGGATGACTACCGGTTCCATAGTTGAGAATCTTATAATCAAAAAAGCAGTTGAGAAAAATGAACTTATACCGAATAAGCCTTCTGAATTTGAAATCAATGACAGGATAAAGAGAATAAATGTGGGAGCGTTCGTTTTCCAGCCTACCGCTGGGCTGTATGAAAACGTAGCAGTAGTAGATTTTCGCAGTCTTTATCCAAGTATAATCGTTTCGCATAACATCTGTCCATCGACGATTAAATTTGAAGGAGGAAAAGCAAGTTTTATGCCGCAGGAGGAAAAACAAGGTTTGATCCCTTTCGTGCTTGAAGAAGTGATCAGGCTTAGATTTGAGGCCAAGGACAGACTTAAACTTGAAAAGAACAACAAACAATTGAATGCAAGGGTTCTCGTGTTAAAGCTCATTGCAAACGGATTTTACGGTTATCTGGGTTATTATAACTCAAGGTGGTATTGTTTTGACTGTGCCGGTGCAACTACCGCTTTAGGCAGAGACTATGTGCAGCAGGTCATATCCTCCGCGAAAAACGATGGGTTTTTCGTGTTATACGCCGATACGGATTCCGCTTTTATACAGTCAGCAGAAGTAAAATCAAAAGTAGGGAAATTCATAGAGGATATAAATGCAAAACTGCCAAAGCCAATGGAACTTGAACTACAGGGCTTTTATTCGAGGATTTTGTTCGTCAGTTCAAAAGGAGGAGTAGGCACAAAGAAAAAATACGCGATGACGGATTATGATAATAACTTAATAATAAAGGGATTTCAATCCGTAAGAAGAGATTGGGCGGTTATAGCTAAGGATCTGCAAAAAGAAGTTCTTTCAAAGATTTTGATTGAAAAAGATAATGAGAGCGCTTTAAATCTTGTTAAAGATACGATAGCAAGTGTAAAAGCAGGCAATGTGAGTCTGGATAAACTTATTATACTTACAAGGCTTAGAAAAGATCCTTCCTCTTATCATCAAACAAACAGGCATATCTCTGCAGTAGAGAAAAGCGGAATGAAATTTTCCAGCGGAGACACAATAAAATATATAATAGCGAAGGGTAAAAAGAATGAAAGCGTTTCAGAACGTGCGGTTCTGTATGAAATAGCAATGAAAAACGATATAAAATATGATTCGGAATATTATATAACTAAACAAATTCTTCCTTCTGTGTTACAAATATTGGAAATCATAGGTTATTCTGAGGAGGATATTATAGGCAGAAAAGACAATTCATTAGGGGGATTTTTATAGTTTAGTATGACACAAAGGGAAATCCATTCTCTTTAATGATAAGATAGATATAACCTCTTTTTAGATTCTACAGTCTACTGCCGAATGATACAGAGCAGGGTTAAATTGTATTTATATACCTTTATATAGTACGTATTGTATTATTATATTTCGGTCTAGATATTAACTAGTTCGTTAACTTAAGATATTGTAAGTATTAATTTAATGTGATATTATAATATCTTGATCAAAAGCAGAGAAAAATGGAAAATTTATCCGGTAATGATTTCATAGAGAAGATGACAGATGATGGAGTAGGGATGCTCTTCGTGAAAGAGAGATACTTTTTGGATCAAGTAGCGTCTTCTATCTTGTTAAGAATAAAGAATAAAGGATTTAAATTGGTCTACATAACCGCAAGTCTTCCTTCAAAATCCATCGAAGAAAAATTAAATGAGGTGAAATTTAACGATTATTACGTCATAGATTGCGTTACCACCGATGAATTTGAGGATAATATCAATCCAGATAAATGCGTGTTTATGAAGTCACCGGGAGATTTAACCAACGTGAGTATAACACTAGAAAATTTCTTGAGCAATAATAACAATGTTTTTATAATAATAGATTCGATAACATCCCTCCTTATCTATAATTCTGAAAATGAGATATTAAGGTTTGTTCATTTTACGTCTTCTACGGCTAGATCCAGAAAAAGCAAGTTGGTTTTTGTAGTGTTAGAAAATAAAGGTATAAGCGAGGAATTCCTTGATAAAATGAGAAGTTTCATAGATGAGGAAGCGGTTCTCGGCTAAAAAATTAAGATATGGAAGACGAAGAAAAACAAAAATGGCTGCTTGCAGGAAAAATTGGAAAAGAGATACGGGAATTAGGAGTATCACTTTGCACACCGGGCGCAAAAGTATTGGATATTGCAGAAGCAATAGAAAAGAGGACTGCAGAGAGAGGCGCAAAACCTTCTTTTCCGCCGAATATCTCGATAAACCAGATAGCTGCTCATTACACTCCAAAGTTTGATGATACCTTAGAATTAAAAGAAGGAGACATTGTAAAAATAGACGTTGGAGCAAGTGTCGATGGGTATCTTTCTGATACCGCCGCGACGGCTGTTGTTGGAGGGGCAGAGAACGATTTGGTTAAATCTACAAAGGAAGCCTTGAACTCAGTGATCAAAATCATGAAGCCGGGCATTGAAATCAATGAGATAAGCAGTGTGATTGAGGACACGATTCGCAGCTTTGGTTTTTCACCAATTGTAAATTTGGGAGGACACGGCATAGGCAGATACTCTTTGCACGAAGGAGAGTTCATCCCTAACTCAAAAGATTATTCAAAGTCTAATCTAAGAAGCGAAGGAGTAGTCGCCGTTGAGCCTTTCGCAACAAACGGTGGAGGATACGTGATAGACAGCTCGGAAATGCAGATATTTGCTTTAAGTTCAAGTAAAAATGTAAGAAGCTCGCTGGGAAGAGAGATACTAAAATATATCTCAGAGGAGTACAATGAGCTACCATTTGCAAAACGCTGGATTATAACCAAATTCGGAAAGATGGCAGAGATTGAGATGAGAAGCTTAATATCCGCAGGAGCTTTACAAGGATTTAATATACTTAAGGAAAAGGACAACGGGCTGGTTTCACAGTTTGAGCATTCGTTTTTATTTGATAATGGAAGTGTGACAGTAACAACTCTGTGAACACTCACAGCAGCTAATTGGACTTCTTACAAGCTGAATTAAAAAATATTTATTAACCGCTATCAATAAAGTATTAGATTGACATATGGGAGTTAAATTAAGCGGTTTGTTTGAATCTAAAAGCCTGAAGATGAATGAACTTTCGGGAAAAATAATCGCGGTAGACGCATTTAATTGGATATTCCAGTTTCTTACGACTATACGGCTGGCAGATGGTTCATATCTTACGGATCCAAGTGGCAATATAACTACACATTTGAATGGCCTTTTTTATCGTTCTATCTCTCTGCTGGAAAACAATATAACCCCTGTATTTGTATTCGACGGGAAAGCCCCTAAATTCAAGAAAGAAACCTTGCAGGAAAGAGAGAATGCAAAGAAGGAAGCAGAGGAGAAGATGAAGAGCGCGCAGACTCAGGAGGAACGATCAATGTACCTCCGCAGGATGGCCAAGATAGACAGTTATATAGTGGATTCTTCGAAAGAGTTGTTATCTTATCTTGGAATACCCTTCGTTCAAGCGCCGGCGGAAGGAGAAGCGCAGGCGGCAAGATTAAGCGAAGAGGGTAAAGTGTTTGCAGCAGCTTCTCAGGATTACGATACAATCCTTTTTGGAGCGAAGAAAGTCATAAGAAATCTAAACATAACAAATCGGAAAAAGATAAGTGGAAAAGGCATAACCTCTCAGGTAAATCCGGAGATAATCGATGTTCATTACAACTTAGAAAAATTAGGGTTAACCAGGGAAAAATTGATACTACTCTCTCTTTTTGTAGGTACGGATTATAATAAAGGGGTAAATGGCATAGGCCCGAAGAAAGCCTTAAAATTAGTAAAAGAAATCGGTAAGGAGGATATCTTAAGAAAGTATGATTTCGGGGCAGATTACGACATAAACGAAGTTTATGAATATTTTATTCATCCTAATGTTGAGGATGTAAAGCAGGATTTCAATGTAAAAAAGATAGACGATGAAAAGCTGATTGAGTTTCTTTGTAAGAAGCACGGTTTTTCTGAGGAAAGAGTCATACAATATATGAATAAACTAAAAAAGCAGGATAACTCACTTACGTCATATGGATGATGAAATCAAGAAAAGAGCAGAGAAAGAGTTAGAAATGATGAAGAAGGTTTTTAAAGTCATAAAAATCGAGGAAGAAAACGATAAAACTGCGCTTTCATTCTTTGATATGGCGAGGAATTATTTCAGCGATTCAGAATTCTTTTTTGAAAAGGAAGATTATATAAGAGCTTTTGAAGCGGTCGTAATAAGCTGGTCATACATTGATGCAGGTATAAAAGCCGGATTTTTCTCGGTTTCAAGCGACTTTTCCTCGTATTTTACAAATTAAACCTAAAAACAGCTATTAGAAATATTTATATATTATAATGTAGTAAAGATTTAATGGCAATGGAGAGGGAGAGGATCCCAGCTGTCGTTGTTTTGATGCTTATACTTATAGGTTCTATCGTAATATATCTACTTTTAGTTCCTGCACCCGTGGCCTATAAACTTCTCGGGATAACAAATACTAGCAACGTTTCTGTTTCGGTACCAGTAGGGGAATACTTCTATAACTTAAATACATATCTGGGCGGGAATAGTCAACCATCTCAAACTTCTTATTCTTTGGGAACGTTTGGAGTTAATTATCCTATTATAAATTCGACAATATTCAACAAGAGCGGGGTCTCAATAGGATCTAGTATATTTGGTTCTTCATCTTATGACATTGATTTTAACTCCTCTAACACTTATACTTACTTCGTGGAGATAACTGTAGAATCTGTTTCCGGTACTCCAAAACTTACCTTTTCATTGAATGGAAATTCATTTTTTGATACATTGCCAGCGGTAAACGAAACCATAACTGAGAAGATCCCATCGACGAAAGTCGGGAAAAACATCCTCTCCATAACTGATAATCTGAACGGATTTGCGCTCTCACAGTCTTTTAAACTTTATAGTGTAAAAGTTATAGCAGAGCACGGCAAGAACAATTCAAATACAATACCTGTGAATGTTCTCACCTTCAGCGGGGCCGGTGACTACGTACTGAATTACACGCCGATAGGCTATGGTGATTTAAATGTTTTAGTAAACGGTCAAACCGTATCCTCGATTACGAGCGGTGACGATTCTCTCATAAGCATACCAGTACCTTCAGTAATCATATCTAAAGCTATAAGAAATTCAAACGTCTCAAGCTCATCGATAATACTGCCTATAACATTCAATGTAGATTTTCAGCCGGCAGAAAACGTTTCTTATGAAATAGCAGACGCTTCATTAGATTATAATATACCATACATAGCAAGCAACTCGCCAACGATCTATTATTCTGTAAATGCGACTACTAACAATTATATGCTCACGATTTATTTATCCAGTATAATCAATAAAGGCAACATCTACCTTTACTTTACTCCAAGTAGCGTGAATCTAAGCATGTCTTCGAGTACTTTATCAATAGGAGAAAATGTGCTTTTAATACCTTATAGTTATTTAGGAACTTCAGCGGTTAAAGGAAATTATAGCGGGACTATAAAGTTGTCTTCAAACGGGCTTTTGATCCCTTCCTATATTTCATTAAAAAGTATAGGATGATTAGAACTTGAAATTTATATAGTTTAATGATTATAATATTGTTATTATGAATCTAAAAATAGGAAAGAAAGGTCAAGCAGCTGGGGCAGCTAATCCACCTCCGGATTCATCTCCTAATCTACCTCCCAAACATTCTGAAGCTCCTTCAGAAAAGCAGTCTAAAAAAGCCGAAAAAAAAGCTGAAAAAAAGGCCCAGGGATTAGCTTATAGGTTAAGGACTCGTTATGTGTGTGACGTAGCAGGCTGTGGTCAAAGGTTTCCGTCTAAATTTGCTCTTGATAATCACAAAATAACAGCGCACGGTTATTCAGCAGATTTAATAAAATTAGAGGAGGAAAAAAGGAACAATAGACGCATATTCAATGGCAATGGTAGAATTGTAAGAAGTTTTAAATTGCATTTTATCTACGTACTCCCTTTTATTGCCATACTTATATTGGTTGTAATTTACTTCATATTTTACGCTACTACGAACGTAGGAATAGTGTATCTAGAAGTTACGTACGGGACCATCTTCTCAAAGATAGGTGGTCTTCTTTCTTCGGGTGTTTCAGCTATCACGACCTTTATAGCAGAGATGCAAAATCCAAATCTGCTCATATCTCAGCCTCAAGTGACAAGCACGAATGCGACTCCTACTTTTTCCTCTTTTTTAATACTAAGCTCTCCGTCAGATCAATTAGTAGTACTCACTACAAATCCGCAGCAAGCGACTATTCTCTATTCTGTTCAAAACAATGGGAATGTCCCTTTGGGCCCAGGCACTCCAAATAACCTGCAGGTCAGTATATCTTGTGGCAGTACAGTTTCATCCGGTGCCGCAACTTACTGCAGAGATATGTTGACTAAATTTATTACTCCGACACAAACAAGCAGTTCTCCGCCGTCAATAGAGAACGCGAGTCTGCTTGGTATTTTGCCGCCAGGATCATCGATAGAAAATGAAACGGTGTTTGACTTGTCCTGCCCTTCACAAAAATTGACTTTTCCACTCTCT
>JABEBX010022073.1_pt1 | contig 22983 bp, 26 predicted proteins | sample 7245971 | NCBI WGS metagenome assembly JABEBX01 (sample SAMN14506365, study PRJNA622280) | hot springs metagenome | biome: hot spring [ENVO:00000051]|acidic hot spring [ENVO:00002120]; feature: spring [ENVO:00000027]|sediment [ENVO:00002007]; material: sediment environment [ENVO:01001048]... | reverse complement strand
GTGTTTTTTCCTCATCGTATTTTCGAAGAATACCTTTATTTGACGCAGGATTATCGCTCATTACAAAAATTCCCTTATTTTGCAAATGCATTTTTTGGGCTAAGCCATTTTTAAGTATATAGTATTAGAATAGGATCTTTTTATAGATCTTTATGTCTTTACCGGATTGGTTAAACGCCAGTTCCCCGATGAATTCTTTACCAAGTAATAAGGACAGGGTACGTGCATTTGTTTTTTTCGCAATCTTATTTTTCGAGGATATATTGTTCATGACAACGCCACATAGAGTTAGTCCGTGCGTTTTGATGTAGTCAACAGTGAGCAGAACGTGATTTATGACGCCGAGTTCGTTTGCAGCTACGATGAGGATAGAAAACGAAAGCTCGTGCGCAAGGTCTGCATAAGAAAAATTTTTAGTAATGGGCACGAGTAAACCACCTGCACCCTCTACAATAACGAGATCGTTGTGTTGTGAGAGTCTTCTGTAAACTTTTTTTATAGTATCAATGTTAACGCTCCTGCCTTCAAGCCTCCCGGCAACATAAGGAGCAGCAGGGGTTTTAAATCTGTATGGGTTTACAATGTTAATATCTTTCATGCCAGATACTTTCATAAGCCTTACTGCATCTGATGGAATAAGCCGCTTACCATATCGTCTGCATCCGGTTTCCAATGGTTTCATTGCTGCAACTGTTATACCTTTACTCTTCGCAAATTCTATTATACCCAATGCAGCATGTGTTTTTCCCACACCTGTATCAGTACCAGTAATTAAAATACCTTTCATGCCTTGGCTACCTCGCAAAAATAGTGTAGCAAATATGTTGATTTTCTACAATCACTTGACTATAAATTTTAAATGTATACTTAATAGTTGAGTATACTACTAAAGATTAAGAAAGGGAGGAAAAAAATGAGTTTTGTGAAAGGTTTGAGATGTAGAGAATGCGGCGAGATTTATCACGTAGCCCCAATACATGTATGTGAGCTGTGTTTTGGACCGCTTGAGGTAGTATATGATTACGAAAAAATCAAAAAAGCTATATCTAAAGATTTGATATCATCCAGAAAGAAAGGCATGTGGAGATACAAAGAGCTTTTACCGATAGATGGGGAGCCTGTTGTTGGTATGGATTCAGGGTTTACTCCTCTCGTTAAATCAAATAAACTTGCGAAAGCTCTTGGGGTAAAAGAGCTCTATATAAAAAATGATACTGTCAATCATCCTACATTTTCTTTTAAAGATAGGGTTGTTTCTGTTGCGGTTTCCAAGGCGAAGGAGTTCGGATTTGATACTGTGGCGTGTGCGTCGACCGGAAATCTTGCAAACGCGGTTGCCGCCAGTGCTGCTGCATGCGGCATGAATAGTTACATATTTATTCCTTACAATCTCGAACAGGCGAAGGTGCTGAACACACAGATTTACGGCGCAAATGTCGTTGGGATTCGAGGTAATTATGACGAGGTGAACAGGTTGTCTTCGGAAATAGCAGGTAAATACGGCTGGGCATTTGTCAACATCAATATAAGGCCTTACTATGCAGAAGGTTCTAAGACGCTCGGTTTCGAAGTTGCTGAACAGCTTGGCTGGCGTGTACCGAAAAATATAGTTGTGCCGATGGCAAGCGGATCACTTCTTACAAAGGTTTACAAGGGATTTAGGGAATTACACGAGATTGGCATTGTTCCGGATCTTGATGTTAAATTGTATGGGGCTCAGGCTACCGGATGCTCTCCTATTTCCACAGCAGTAAAAGGACACCAGGAACTTTTCAAACCTGTAATACCAAAAACTATAGCGAAGTCTCTTGCAATAGGTAACCCGGCAGACGGATTTTATGCTATCGAGGCCATAAACAAAACAGGTGGATGGTCGGAAGATGTATCAGACGACGAGGTTATAGAGGGGATAAAGCTGCTTGCCGAAACAGAGGGTATTTTTGCGGAGACAGCAGGTGGTGTTACAGTTGGAGTGGCAAAAAAGCTCATAGAGCAAGGCAAGATACCAAAGGATGAATCCATCGTATTGCTAATAACCGGTAACGGACTTAAAACACAAGAGGTTTTATACAACAAGGTTGAGCCCTTAAAGGTTATACCGGCGAAGCTTGATGCCTTTGATGAACTTATAAAAGGAAAGGAAAAAACGAAATAGATTGTAGATTATATGAAGGTATTGAATGTTGAAGTAGACAATATTGTAAAGGGTACAATACTTGAGATGATAGGGAATACCCCTATGTACAAGCTCAGGGGATTCGTGCAAAAGAAAACAGGTTCAAACATATATGCAAAGCTCGAAAAATATAACCCCGGTGGCTCAGTAAAAGACCGGCCTGCTTTACGGATGATCCTTGAGGGCATAAAATCAGGTCAGCTTACCATATCAAAGACCATACTCGAGTCTACATCCGGCAACACCGGTATAGCCCTCGCAATGATAGGCGCTGTCCTTGGTTATAGAGTAAAGATCTATATGCCGAAGAATGTTAGTGATGAAAGAAAAAAAACATTAAGCGCATTCGGTGGATCAGTACAACAATCCTGCGAATCCGCTTTCACATTATGAAACAACAGCCGCTGAAATTATAAAGCAGACAGACGGGAAGCTCACGCATTTTATTGCGGGCATAGGTACTGGTGGTACACTGGTAGGAACCGGAAAGAGATTGAAAGAGTTTAACCCTGGAATAGAGGTTATAGGTGTTGAACCGGATTCACCATTTCATGGGCTTGAGGGATTGAAACACATAGAAAGCTCAATAGTTCCGGGAATCCTCGATAAAGCCTTTTACGATCGCGTTATTCATGTAAAAACCGAAGATGCTTACAGTTTGGTCAGAGAGATTGCAAAGAAGGAAGGTATACTGGTTGGAGAATCATCCGGTGCGGCACTATGGGCATGTTTGAAGATTGCACGTGAGGCAGAAAATGCTTTTATCGTAACGGTATTTCCCGACGGTGGATCCAACTATTTCAGTACAAGATTGTGGGAATAAAATGAAACTCAGGCGTGCGATGGTCAATCAGATGAAAGAACACCTTGAACGGACATATCCTTACGAAGGCTGCGGCATAATACTCGGTAAAGATGATGTTGCTACGGAAATATATAGAGGAACGAATATAAGACAGGAGAGAAAGGAAGACAGATTCTTGCTCGATCCATCGGATATTGTTAATGCGGAGAAATATGCAAAACAGCGTAGTATTGATATTCTTGGCTTTTATCATTCACATCCTGATCATCCAGCAAGACCATCAGCAACTGATCTGGAGAGCGCATGGGAAAGCTATTACTATATTATAATTTCTGTAGATAAGGGAAAGATGAGCAACATGGGTTTATTCAAATTATCGGAGCAGAGTAATGGCTTTATCGAAGAAACAATAAACATTGAAGATTAATTAAGGAGGTAAGTATGGCAATTACGGTAAGGATACCAACACCTTTGAGAAAGTACACCAGCGGTAAGGATGAGGTTTCGGTAGAAGGAAAAACGCTTAAAGAACTTCTGGCAAACCTCGAAAAGAATTATAATGGTATTGGTGCGAGAATTATGGACGAGAAGGGTGCTGTAAGGCGGTTTGTTAATATTTATCTTAATGACGAGGATGTTCGATTTAAGGACAATCTTGATACGAAGCTGAAGGACGGAGATGTGATATCTATAATTCCTGCCATAGCAGGCGGTATACCAGTTAAAAAAGACAAGATTAAAAAAAAGGTGTATCTTACTTATCAGAAGAATCTGCTCAATAAACCATATATATGGGAAGCAAGCAGAAAATTTGATGTAATCATCAATATAGGTACTGCATCGGTATCAGGTGATCTTGGGCTCGTAGGGGTTGAATTGGAGGGCACTGGGAGTGAGGTAGAATCATTGATTAAGTGGTTTAAAAAGAAGGGTGTTAAGGTTGAGCCTATAGAGCAGACAGTTCTGGAGTAACAATATAATGTTAACGAATCTGCAGATAGAGAGATATGCCCGTCACATCATACTTGATGGTGTTGGGGGTAAGGGACAGGAAAAGTTACTTAAGGCAAAGGTTCTTGTTATCGGGGCAGGGGGGCTCGGTTCTCCTATTACCATGTACCTTGCTGCAAGCGGTATCGGTACTATCGGCATTGTCGATTTCGATGTCGTAGACATATCGAATCTCCAAAGGCAGATCATGCACTCGACCGCTACCATCGGTATGCCCAAGGTTGATTCTGCGGAAGCTGCTGTAAAAGCAATAAACCCTGATGTCTCAGTAATCAAATACAACGTAAAACTTACATCTGACAATATAATGGATATCATTAAGGATTATGACGTCATTATCGACGGTACGGATTCCTTTCCTTCGAGATATCTCATAAACGATGCATGTGTTTTGTCCGGTAAAAAGAACGTGTATGGCAGCATTTTTAAATTTGAAGGTCAGGCAACCGTCTTTTCTTCACCTGACGGGCCTTGTCTGAGATGCCTCTATCCTGAGCCTCCTCCTCCTGGTATGGTGCCGAGCTGTCAGGAAGCAGGCGTATTTGGCGTGCTTCCCGGTTTTATCGGTGTAATTCAGGCGACGGAGGCCATTAAGCTGATACTCGGCATTGGGAAACCGCTGATTGGCAGAATGTTACTCTATGATGCACTTCGTATGGAAGTGCGGCAGGTAAAGATCAGGAAAGACTCTGAATGTCTTATATGCGGAAAACATCCTACAGTTACGCACCTGATTGATTATGAAGAATTTTGTGGTGTAAGATGAAGATGTGCATACTGGTTGCAATGTCTGAACAGAACATATTAAAAACCCTGCGTAGACTTTATGATGATTACAAAAGTAACATTCAATTGTTCCTTTACAATGACGGTGTCTTGCTTTTAAAAGATCCCTCATTTGTAGAGTTGACCAAACATGTTAAAACAACGTTATGCAGCGTAAGTGCGGATGAGCGTGATATAAAGAAAAATGATACAGTTGTTTTTGGCAGTCTTTATGATCTTTCCAATATGATCTCTAAATCAGACAAACTAATTTCTTTTACCAGGGAATCATGAAGATTACTTTTTTGATAAAAGATGGCAATGCTGCAAGGTTAACCGATGGGATAAGGCTTATTCTTGGTCTTACGATTAATCATAGGGTGTCATTACTGATAACGGACAAGGGAGCAGACGCGGTTTCTAATGCTATGAAGGATAATAGCTTTAAAACCCAATTTCTTGAGTTGATGGAACTTATTAGCAAGATGTCCGGGATTATAAGAACAGAGAAGCCTATTGCGGATGCTGAGGCAATAGACATTATCTCAAAAGATGATCTTACAAAATTTTTGTTGAATGCAGATTCGATAATAGTGTTTTAGATATACCGGGAAAAAACAATAGAAAAGTTAGTCCATTCATTCGTGAGGATAAAGAGTTATTCGTTTCTGTTCACACAAATGCACGCTTTTGAGTAAACAAAAATATTTCTTGACAAGGAAGCTAATAATTAGCTAATTGTATATATGAGTATATAACTTATCTTTTAAAAAGATATGTATTACGGATAGTTAAGACATTGATATGAAGAATTCTCATAAAGAGATAAGAATGGAATTTAATGAGAAAGTATGCGGTTTATATTCATAAAATGAATGGAGGTTATAATGGATAAGGCAACATCAGACAAGGCTACGATTGTTGTATTTTCAGGAGATATGGATAAGGTGATGGCTGCATTCAACATTGCGGTTGGATCGGCCTCTTCTGGGATGGAGGTAACGATGCTTTTTACATTCTGGGGATTGAACATCCTTAGGAAGGATAAAATGGGCAGTCAGTCAAAGGGGATCCTGCAAAGGCTCTTTACGCTTCTAAATAAGGGCGGAACAGAAAAGCTCCCGATGTCACGGTTTAACATGTTCGGAATAGGTCCGTGGATGATGAAGAAGCTTATGAGACGGTACAGCATGCCGAGCGTAAGGGAACTTTACTCTACTGCAAAACAGCTTGGCGTTAAGATTATTGCATGTACCATTACAATGGGCGTTATGGGACTTGTCAAGGAGGACCTCGTAGACGATATTGATGAATTCGCAGGCGTGATTACCTATATAAAAGATGCAAGGGAATCGAAGATAAACCTTTTTGTATGAGGAGGTATGTATGGATATAAATAAAACAATAGATGCTGTAGGTATGTTGTGTCCCATGCCGATATTGAAAACTGTTCAGGCTGTGAAGGAAATGAATGTTGGAGACGTGCTTGAAATTACGGCTACTGACGAAGGGATTAAAAGGGATATTAAGAATTGGTGCGACATGATGGGGCATGAGCTTATTGATATTCAGGATAAAGATAATAAGATTATAGTGCATCTAAAAAAATTAAAATAAAGAGGAGGTTTGTATGAAGGCTATGATTATTACCGCATTTGGGGGTCCCGAGGTTTTCAAATTACAAGAATTACCGAAACCAAAGCCGGGTGAAAATGATGTGCTGGTGAAGGTGTATGCAACATCTGTGAATCCGGTTGATTATAAAATACGGAAAGCCGGTGCATGGGCAGGGGTTAAGCCTCCTGCGATCATAGGCTATGATGTTTCAGGTGTTGTAGAGGCAATAGGCAGCAGGGTAAAAGATTTTAAGATTGGAGATGAGGTTTACTATACACCAGAGATTGCCGGCGGTCAGGGCAGCTATGCGGAGTATCATGTTGCGAATGATGCCATTGTTGCACGCAAGCCTTCGAATCTGAATCACATAGAAGCCGCGAGTATTCCTCTTGCAGGTAGCACTGCATTTGAAGCCCTTGTTTCTGTGGCCAATGTAAAACCTGGTGAGTCCATATTGATCCATGCAGGCGCCGGAGGTGTAGGCTCTCTTGCAATACAGATTGCGAAAGCGCTTGGTGTGTATGTATTTACGACATGCGGTTCATACAATAAAGAACTCGTAAAGCAATTGGGTGCTGATCGCATAATAGATTACAGGGTTGAAAACTTCGTCGATGTTATTCTCAAAGAGACAGCAAATAAAGGCGTTGATGTTGTTTTTGATACAGTTGGCGGGGAGACATTATCCAAAAGTGTAGACGCTGTAAAACATTCCGGAAGGATTGTCAGCATAGTATCATCCAATGTTAACCTCGATGCTGCAAAAAACAAGGATGTCAGTGTTAGATATATATTCATGAAGCGAGAACGCTCAAAGCTCGATTCACTTCGTTCCTTGATAGAACGGGGTAAGGTAAAGCCGGTTATAGATTCCGTTATGAGACTTGAAGATGTTGCAATTGCCCATCAGAAGTTGGAAAAAGGCGGAGTAAAAGGCAAGATCGTTTTAAAGGTTGTTGAAAGCTGAAAAGGATATAGGAAAAAACAACTAAAATTGGATCAGCTGGCAGTAAACGTCTGTCTTAGTAAGAATAGTGATTATTGTCAGTAAACCTTTTCCATAATACAACTAAACTTAACCATAAAAGCGGGGGGGCGAGTTGTGTCATTGTTCTGAATATAGACAACTCTAACTGCCATTTGATTGTGTGTGGGGTTGTGAAATATACGGCGGTATAAATAAGGAATTGTAAGATAAATGGAAGCCAGAGTGCTCCATAGCTGTGCCTTGTTGATTTGTTGATTAGCATAGCGATAAAGCCAAAAGTTACAATCAGCCATAGAAAACCTGTGCCTTTTACTATGGGAAATGTGCCCGTAAAAAAGTGATAATAGTAATTCAATATCACTGGCAGTCTATCTTTGAACAGTGGTATTTGCCGAGATATATTTATCAATAGATCCGATCTTATGCCATACACCAACTTTGTTATGAACCAAGGAAGCCCGAGTACAGCGGATGGAATTAAATAGTAAAGCCATATCTTCTTTGTTACGCCGGGTATGAACATCAAGAGGATGGAAAACACAAGAAAAAATGCAAATCCTTCATTCTTTGTATTTGCAAGAAAGCCTGTAAGCATACCAAGCATGAATGCCATTTTAAGAGATGGATGCGTAAGGAGTTTTGAATATACAATAAGTATACCTGTAAGGTACACTGCTACTATTATGTCCGTATCCCCGCCTACTGTGTTGGAAATAATAATAGGATTACACATTAGTATAAGTAGCGAAAGCAGAGCTGTTAAACGTGTTGTTTTCTGTCTCATGGAACCATAAAAAATGCAGGAAAGGGCTATGTAATAGCTTATAGAGATAAATTGTATTAATTGATAATTGGCAGAGCCTATAAAGAGATAAAGCCAGTATTCAAGTAAAGGTAACAATAAAGGGTAATCAAGGTGTACATGGCCGTATCTTATTACATCGGTAAAAAAACCCATATCTATTCTGTTGGATAAAAAGAGAGATTTACTTATAAAACCATACGTAAGCAAGCCATCCCAGTTTGGCGCACCTGATATGCCTCCTAAAATCACAACGGCACTTATAAAAAGGACAGACAAAATCAACGGGTATTCATAATATCTTAACTGTTTGTTTTGTTTTATGGCTTTCCATAGGTGCATGTGTCTGCCGTTTACCCACAGTATAAACGAGGCTATCCCCGATATGAATAGGAATGCATATACAAACAGAGGATAAAACCTGTTCAGAGTCATGGAGCTTATATACAGCAATGCCGCTGTAATACCGGTGCCTGAAATATAGCTAAAGCCTATAAACTCGGGCAATGATAATTCATCGTTGAGCAATATGAATGTTGTAAATGCGCCAGCAAGCCATGTGATTATTATGGAGACAAAGGTTAAGGATAGGTTTGTTACCAATTCATTCAGCATGCGCTTGCCCCTTTATCCGTGTAATCGTAACTGTATTCCCGTTTGCAGATATAAGGAATGCACATGAATAATTGTCTATCGATACCAATTGTTCTGATTTAGGAACAATATCCCAGTTATAAACAATGCGGTAAAGATGATCATCTTTTATGTAGCCCCAGTCTACAGGTAAAGGGTATAGATTATAGTTGGTTCTATAGATAAGGTATGCCCATTGTCCAATCAGAGGATCTTTGCTGCCGAGTCCTTCTTTAACAAGCTTATCATAGGGAAGTTCAACAAAACATGCTGTCTTTGTTTGTGATAATGCTTGTTCAAGCATATCGTCGACTGTTTTTACAAGGGGACCTTCCTGAATCCATTGCCTTTGCTGATAGTCTAATTTGGCAAATTTCAAGGATTGAAAGATCTCTTTGATTGGGTTTATTATACAAATAACCTCGGAAACAATGGCTATGATAAGCAGAGCCTTAAGAATAATGTGCCATGTAATCTGCTTGGGGCTATTATAAGCAAATTTTTTATCAAACATTTATAATCCCTGTATGATCATCTTTAATGTATCGGCATCAGGCTGATGAGGGTTCAAGCGGTAAGACATCACGAAGTATTTTTTTGCCAGAACCGGATCATTGTAAAATTTCAGATATATAGCTCCGACAGCCCTGCAAGCCATAAATTGTTCAGGGGCTTTTATCTCTGACATACGTTTGAGCAAGGGAAAGGCTTTTTCGTAATCACCTTGCCTTAGGTACATAATACCGAGATTCCAAAGTACAGGTACAAAAGAGTTGTCATACTTGAACGCAAGTTCGAATTCGCGTTTTGCCATCCCTGTTTTCCCATGTTCATTATAGTAAGCTCCAAGGTTATTCCTTGCTACAGGGCTACAAGGCTGTAATTTGACAGTGTAGCTCCATAATGAATAGCTGTCCTTCCAGTGGAGCGATTGTCTGTAGGATAAGAATGCAAACAGGATAAAAATTGATGCATAAATAATGGCAGCAGCTCTTTTAATAGAAACGCTGTTGTAAAGGTTCGTTATCAATAAACCCATTATAAGAAATATGCCAAGTGCAGCTTCGTACATGTACCTATCCGCTATCTTTGTCGGCAATGGTACGATATTGCTAACAGGAATGAAGTTAGCGGCAAACCATGATAACCCAAAAAGGTACAGATAATTTTTATGTTTGAATAACACGATAACCCAGAGAATCATGAGGATAAAAAATGTTAGAGATATGATAAATAGTCCAATGTCGTTAATAGAGGGAACTGTATAAACAGGTGTAAGGTTGAAAGGCAGAAAAAGTTTCCTTATGTATATAAATATAGCCTCAGGTATAAACATTATAGTCCAGACCAACCCATGGTTATCTACGAAAGCGGTAGCACCCTTGTTATAATACCACATTGTGTAAGGGACATATATTAAAAGCGCGATAAGGTAAGGGATAAGTTTCTTTGCCGTTTTTTTGAGGTTAATCTTGTTGACGAATAACTCGTAAGCAACAAGCACCCCAGGAATAGTTACCCCCTGAAATTTGCTGAGAATGGCAAGTATAAAACATGCGAATGCGAGGATTGACCAGATGGTTGTGTAACCACTGACATGAAACGATTGTTGATGTCCCTCCTCAGTGTTATTACTGGGCAAACGGGAATCCAGTTTCCTTTCTTGTTTTGTTTCAGATCTCATGTAGAATATAAACCACAGCAGATAAAACATCATAAGAAGCAGGTCTTTCCTACCCGACAGCCATGATACATTTTCAGTCATTATTGGTGAAACAGCAAAGAGTCATTGATCATCTGTAAGATTACGTTATCAATGTGGAATCCCTGGGGAAAATTCTTGCCGTAAAAATGCCATTCGATCATGTATGTGAGATCCGTGATAGGAAAGTATTCATAATAGTACTGCCCTTCGAATATGCCAAAAGGGTTAAATAGATGGACAACGGATGCAGGGGTTAATTGTTGTATCCTTGGTTTGTTGAGAATGTCCTTATCATCATCCCAACCTATAAATCCGTATCTTGCTGTATGGGCGTAGATGGATACTGTTGCGGCAACAAGGATAAAGACATATAACCATGTTTTTGAATGATGCATGTGTATATCCTACAACAAGATTCAATTACTGTAAATACAGTTTGGAATGAATTAGATCCTCTGTAAAGTTGTCATTGTGAGGGCATGTTCATAACAGAATAAAGCCGTCGTCATTGAGTGGTTACTTTATAACATATTATAAAACCGAGACATGAGCAGGAAACGCGTGCTTTAATTGACAATAGAAAATAGTTAATTTAACTTAGATAAGCACGTTAGAAATTGTAGGACATTAACCATGATATCAAGAGGGAATAACTATTTTCTTTTGCAAACCTGCAGTAAATGGTCGGGCTTTCTAACGGCGTAAAAAAATGTAAAAGGAGAAACAAAATGGATACAATTGCGTATGCAGCAGGTGCTGCAGCGGCACCAGAAGGCGGAATGTCTGGTTTGATGAGCATGTTCTTACCGCTGATCATAATATTTTTTATATTCTGGCTGTTGTTGATAAGGCCTCAGCAAAAAAGAGTGAAGAAGCATCAAGAATTTCTTTCCAATCTAAAAAAAGGCGATGAAGTAATAACATCGAGCGGTATTTTTGGAAAGATAACCGGTATTGCAGATAATGCCCTTACCATTGAAATTGCCGATGGTGTGAGAATCAAAGTGGAAAAAACACATATTTCTGGATATGCAGTTTCTAATCAACCGGCTTCTGTTGAGAAAGTCGGTAATACCGGGAAATAGTTTATACAAAAAACAAGGCTATACCGTGTTAAGAGGAACATATATAGATGAGTATTGAAAAGAATAGTGATCTGCAGCACATCATAAATGATCAGAGAACGATCATCTATATAGATATGGCGGATCAGCATCTTGAGCGTATAGGATATACAGCACATGGCAGGAAGCATGCCGAATTTGTTTCGCAAAGAGCTGGTTACATATTGGAAAAGCTGGCCTTTCCGGAAAAAAGTATAAGACTTGCGACAATTGCCGGTTATTTGCACGATCTCGGTAACTTAATAAGCCGTAGTAACCATGGCTTTTCCAGTGCCTTTCTTGCAAAGGATATACTTGCTGAGAATGGATTCAGTATAGAAGATACTGCTTTGATAATGAGCGCGATAGGTAATCATGAAGATACTGGCGGGGAAATTACAAGCGAGATAACCGCTGCCATCATAATAGCAGATAAGACACACGTTCACAGATCCCGTGTTAGGAATAAAAACTTTATAACATTTGACATCCATGACAGGGTAAATTATGCCGTTACAGAATCAAGAATAGATATAGACAATGCAAAGAAAGAAATAATTCTAAACCTTGTGATAGATACGGAAATATCGGAGGTTGTCGAATACTTCGAAATATTTCTATCGAGAATGCTTTTATGCAAGAGAGCTGCTGAATACCTTGAAACGAAATTTTCGATGTTTATCAACAATGTTAAATTAATTTAAAGGAGCGAAAATGCGGAAGAATATTGTATGGAGATTGGTACTTGTAGGGTTGCTTACCGTCATCTCTATCTTTATAGTTTTGCCATCGTTTGTAAATCAGCTTCCTCAATGGTGGAAAGGGGTATTGCCGTCGGCAAAACTTAATCTCGGACTCGATCTGAAGGGTGGCACGTATATTGTATTCGGTGTTGATATAGATAAAGCTATAAAAGATGATCTTACAAGAAAAGCAAACGAATTAAAGGCTACTCTTAGCCGAAAAAACATTGCGATTCAGTCGATCTCTGTTACAACTACCGAAGAGATAAATCTTACTCTCGCCAATGTAAACGACACCGATAAATTATTGAGTGTATTCAAGGATGATTTCCCGGATCTACAAAAACTTGATACATCACAACCGCCATTTTTTGCATTTGCCCTGACAAAAGATGAAGTGAATTACATGAAGAATAATATATTAAGCCAGGCTGTTGATAATATAAGGAATCGTGTGGATCAATTCGGTGTAACCGAGCCGATTATTCAGCCGCAGGGCAGCGATCAAATTATCGTGGAACTGCCTGGTATAAAAAATCCGGCAAGAGCTATAGAGATAATAGGTAAAACGGCACAACTGGAGTTTATGCTTGTTGATGATAATCCTGTATTCTTAGCTAAACTTATAAAGGATACCAAGAATCTGCCTGATGGAATTTATTCTGGTTCAACGCCCGTGACACTACCAAGCGGAGAAACGGTTAACAGCCCGTATCTATGGGCGTACAATAAAACTCAGCTTGAACAGTTTCTCGCAGGTAAGGTGCCGCCTCAATATATGGTCGGGTATAAGGTGAACAAGGATAAAAATACGAATCTTACCACCTATGAAACTTATATCCTTGAAAAGGATGTTTCTATGACCGGGGATATGCTTACAGATGCAAGGATGGAAATAGGTGGCGAGTATAACCAACCTTATGTAAGCATACGCTTCAATTCGAGGGGGGCACGATTATTCGATCAACTCACCGCAGCAAATGTAGGAAAAAGATTGGCGATAGTGCTTGATGATATTGTTTATTCCGCACCAGTTATAAGAGAAAGAATAAGTGGAGGTGTTGCCCAAATAACCGGCAATTTCACAGAGAATGAAGCAAAGGACCTTGCGATCGTACTGCGTGCAGGTGCTTTACCGGCACCGGTTAAAATACTTATGAAAAACGTTGTGGGACCTACCCTTGGCTCTGATTCTATAAGGGAGGGTATGACTGCGGCAATAGCAGGTGGTGCATTTGTTATTGTATTCATGCTCTTGTATTACATGATTGCAGGCGTGATAGCTGATATAGGCTTGATCATAAATGTCATTATGCTTCTTGCGATACTCGCACTTTTTGGCGCAACGTTAACATTACCAGGCATAGCGGGTATCATTCTTTCAATAGGTATGGCTGTAGATACCAACGTGCTTAATTTTGAAAGGACGAGGGAAGAACTGAAACTCGGCAAACCTGTACGTGCATCTGTTGATGCAGGATATGACAAGGCCTTTTATACGATTATAGACTCACATATTACAACGTTGATTACTGCAATCATCCTGTACATTTTCGGCACAGGTCCAATAAAAGGTTTTGCAGTAACCCTGAGTATTGGTGTTACTTTAAATCTGTTTACAGGACTTTTTGCAACGAGGGCATTCTTCGATTATCTTAATTCGAAGGTTAGGTTAACGAAGTTAAAGTTTCTTGAATTTATAGGTAAAACAAATATTAATTTCATGGGGGTAAGACGGTATACCTATATACTATCCGGAATACTCGTTATGATTGGTATAATTGCCAGCATCCAGATAGCCCGCGGCAAAGCAAATATCGGGATTGATTTCGGTGGCGGAACTTCGGTACAGATAAAATTTCAAAATCCTGTTAAGATATCAGGTATAAGGGAGGTACTCGAAAAGGCCGATATCCCAGGTCCTGAGATCCAAGAACTGCCAAAGTTAAATGAGTTTTTGATCAGCGTAAAGAAAGTAAAACAACTTCGCGAGGATGTAGCGGACAAGATTATTGGTGCCTTAAAAGCTGCATTTCCAAACAATAACTTTGAGGTTGAAAATACAAGTGAAATAGGACCGGTTGTCGGTAAAAATCTTCAGACAAATGCTTTGTGGGCTATTATCTTCTCATTGATCGCCATAATAATCTATATAGCATGGAGGTTTGAGTTTAAATTCGGCGTTGCTGCAACCATAGCCACAGCGCATGACGTACTTGTGGTGCTTGGTATATTCTATCTTCTGGACAAGGAGATAACATTGCTTGTTGTGACCGCACTCTTGACGCTTGCTGGCTACTCTTTGACGGACACTGTTGTTGTATTTGATAGAATACGGGAACGGTTGAAAACAAGGAAAAACGAGACCAACATAGAGCTTTTTAATAGAAGCATAAATGAGGTTTTGAGCAGGACTATAATAACATCGTTGACAGTTTTTCTTGTAGTATTGGCTATGTTTCTGATGGGCGGTTCTGTATTGCATGACTTCTCTCTTGCCATGCTTATTGGTGTTATTGTGGGCACGTATTCCTCGGTATTTATAGCGAGTGCAATTGTTGTAGACTGGATAGGGCAGAAAGGAAAATTGTTCCAGAAGAAAAGATAATGACTAAAAGGTGGCAAAAAAGGAATGATGCTTCAGAAAACACAGTGACCAGACTTTCGAAGTCGCTCGGTATATCAGAAGTGCTATCGACTGTTTTGGTAAACAGAGGTATTACCGATGAGGACGAGGTAATGCGGTTTTTACATCCGGACCTTAAAGATCTACCTTCACCCTTTCTGATTGAAGGTATGGAAAGGGCTGTCGAAAGGATTATTTTAGCACTTAAGAATCATGAGAAGATCATGCTCTATGGTGATTATGACGTGGATGGAATATCGTCGGTATCGATCGTATACCTTTACCTCAAATCGATCGGAGTTGATGTCAGCTATTATATACCGAGCCGATTAAAAGAAGGGTATGGCTTGAACATAGAAAGCATCAAAAAGTTTATAAATAACGGCTATAAACTCCTTATAACGCTTGATTGCGGTATATCAAACAACAAAGAAATAGCTTTTGCCAAACAGAACAAAATTGATACGATAATTGTCGATCATCACGAGATCCCGGATACAAAGCCTCCTGCTTATGAAATACTGGATCCAAAAGGCAGTAACATAAAAGATATAAATGTGCTTGCAGGTGTGGGTGTAGCTTTCAATCTTCTCATGGCACTCAGAAGCACAATGAAAAAAGAAGGATTCTTCAATTATATGAGCATGCCCAATCTTAAACATTATCTTGATCTCGTGGTGCTGGGCACTATTGCGGATATAGTTCCGTTTACCGGAGAAAACAGGATTATAGTAAGCACAGGTATTAAGGTACTCAATAGTTCCCCAAGACAGGGTATAAGTGCCATAAAAGAAGTGGCATCTTTATCACGGGATAATGTTCATGCTTCTGATGTGAGTTTTAGAATTGCTCCAAGAATAAATGCAGCAGGCAGGCTTGATGATCCTGCAATAGGGGTACAGTTACTTACGACTGATAATCCAATGCTTGCAGAAAAACTCGCCAAAGCCCTCGATAAAATAAACAGCAACAGACAATTGATAGAACAGCGGATACTAAAGGACGCTCTGGAGCTAATAAGGAAAGATGCTGTAATGAAGAAAAGCAAGGGCATAGTGTTGGCTTCGGAAGAATGGCATCCGGGCGTTATTGGAGTGGTTGCTTCTAAACTTGTGGAGGCATACTACAAACCTACTATTTTGATATCACTCAACAGTAATCTTGGTAAAGGGTCTGCGAGGAGCATACAATCCATACATATTTATGAAACATTGAAAAGCCTGAGCGAATATCTTGTCGGATTCGGCGGACACAAACTCGCTGCGGGCCTTGTGATAAGAACGGAAAACCTTGATATTTTTAGAAACAATTTTTTCAAGCTTATGGATACGACTCTTACCGGAGATATGCTTACGCCGGTGCTTAACATTGACGGTGTATTGAAACTTAAACAGATTACACGGAAGGTCAGTGATGAACTTCAAATGATGATGCCTTATGGTACTGGAAACTCGGAGCCGATCTTTGTTTCATACAATGTAAGACTAACTGAGCCTGTTGTACTGAAGCATAACGTTTTAAGGTGCAAGGCAGTTCAGGATGATACAACTATCGGGCTTGTGGCTTTTAATACAGCGGATACCGTGGATAGCTTACCTAAGCATGCAAATATAGCCTATTATGTAAGGAATAATTCATTTAACGGTAAAGAGCGTGTAGAGCTTGTTTTAAAGGACATGACAGGGTTGGATAATTGACAGAAGTAAATGACTGGGTTACATTATAAGAGAGAGGTAAAAATATATGGCAAGGGTAACAGTTGAAGACTCGCTCAGGATTACGAACAACAGATTTATACTCGCCCAAATTGTTATGAAGAGGGCAAGGCAGCTCCTCAAAGGAGCACAGCCGCTTATTGAAAACAAGGATGATAATAAAGAGATAGTTTTAGCTTTGAGAGAAGTTGCGGCAAGTAAGATTCCTTATATAGTAGGATCACCGAAAAGAAAGAAAGAATCCCTATAGGGGAAAACAGGGTCCGTGGGAATAGGATAGAGTAACCGGGCTAACCCGTTATATGAGCGGCTGTTTGATAATTGACCAAAGCGGAGAAATGTAATGCTGAACTTGTTTCAGCATCTAATAGAAACAATAGATTATGAAGCTACGAACCAAGTTCGGGGTGACAAAATATGGATTATCGAACAGCTTTTTGAACTATGCGGTGCTAAAAAAGTCCTCAAAGACAAGCTATGATAAGGTTAAACGAAATCCATGAAAAGATCCTCTCTTATAATCCTGATGCTGACTTAGACTTAATAAACAAGGCTTATGTATTTTCCGCCAAGGTTCACAATGGACAAGTACGTATGTCGGGTGAACCCTATCTTATCCATCCCATGGAAGTTGCTGGTATTCTTGCGTCTTTAAAGATGGATGTTTCTACAATTGCTGCTGGGCTTTTGCATGATACAGTTGAGGACACATGGGCAACCATAGAAGAAATTACAGAGTTGTTTGGTAAAGAGGTTGCCGATCTGGTGGAGGGTGTCACAAAGATAAGCAACATTACTTTTAATACGGAGCTTGCAAAGCAGGCGGAAAACTTCCGGAAGATGCTTGTCGCAATGGCAAAGGACATACGGGTTATCATCATAAAACTGGCAGACAGGTTAAACAACATGAGAACCCTCGAATATATGCCGGAGGATAAACGTGAGGGTATAGCAAAAGAAACACTGGAGATATATGCACCTATTGCACATAGGCTTGGCATTTATTGGCTAAAGTCTGAACTTGAAGACCTTGCCTTCCGTTTTACAAAACCTGAACTTTACTACAAATTATCAAAGATGGTTGCCAAAACACGCAAGGAACGTGAAAAATATGTCCACGAGGTCGAGCATATTTTGAAGGATATCTTAGAAAAAGAGGGAATGAAGGTTGAGGTAAGCGGCAGACCAAAGCACCTTTACGGTATCTACCAGAAGATGGAAAAATATAATCTTGATTTTGAGCAGGTCTACGATATTACGGCATTCAGGGTTATTGTTGATAGCATCAAGGATTGCTATCAGGCGCTTGGAATCATCCACACGACATGGCGGCCTGTGCCAGACAGGTTCAAAGATTACATAGCAATGCCGAAGAACAATATGTACCAGTCGCTCCATACGACAGTCATAGGTCCAAAAGGTGAAAAGGTAGAGATACAGATAAGGACCAAAGACATGCACAGAGTCGCTGAAGAAGGTATAGCTGCTCACTGGAAATATAAAGAAGGTAAGCTTATCGATACAAAAGAGGATGTTACATTCAGATGGGTTAGACATCTCATAGAATGGCAGCAGGAATTGAAGGACCCCGAGTCTTTTATGCAGTTTGTAAAAGTCGATCTCTTCCCTGACGAGGTCTATGTATTTACACCGAAGGGTGATGTTATAGAATTGCCTGTTGGAGCTACCCCTCTGGATTTTGCCTATGCTATACATACGGATGTAGGTAACCATTGTGCAAGCGCTAAGATAAACGGCAAAATTGTACCTCTTAAATCATCGCTAAAAAACGGAGATACCGTTGAAGTTATTACGTCCCCAACAGCTCATCCCACAAGGGATTGGCTAAGAATCGTGGTAGTACCCAAGACAAAGGCCAAGATAAGACAATGGTTAAGCAAAGAAGAGAGAGAAGAAAGCAAGAATATTGGCAAGGAGTTACTCGAGAGCGAATTTTCAAAATTTAATTTTGATTTCTCAAAATTTGCGGACTCAAACGAAATAAATAAATACTTATCCGAATCGAGCATAAAGAACTTAGATGGTTTGTATTCACAGGTTGGGTATGGCAAGGTATCTCCATTTCAGGTCATAAAACGTGTAATCCCATTGGATAAACTGAACGAGCTGAAGCCCAAAACCGACAGTGCCATATCAAAACTATTCAAGCTCGTAGCAAGGAAGTCCTCGACAGCAGTCAAGATAAAAGGAATGGACGATATACTTGTAAGGTTTGCACATTGCTGTAATCCCATTGTCGGTGATCCTATTGTTGGGTTTATTACAAGAGGGAGGGGAATAACGATACATACTGCTGATTGTCCGAGGACGCTGGAATTAGATCCGGAACGAAAGATCGACGCTGAATGGGATGTAAGCAGTAATATCCTTCGGCCTGTAAAAATCATGGTAACCGGGGTCGACAAGCCGGGATTGCTTGCCAATATAACTAATTCTATATCCTCAATGGGGATTAATATTATAAGGGCATCCGTGGCGCCAAATAGAAACCAAAAATCAACATTGCTGTTTGAGATTGCCGTAAAAGATACGCACCAGCTCAGGGATATCATAAATAATATTGCCAAGATAAAAGATGTAACAAATGTAGAGAGAGTAATGGCAGGGGAGAATGCATGAAAAAATGTATAACTACAAATAAGCTTCCACAACCTATCGGTCCTTATTCCCAGATAGTGATAAGCAACGATTTTTTGTTTTTGTCGGGGCAGATACCCATAAACCTTGCGACAGGAGATTTGATCGACGGCGGTATAGAACCGCAGACAGAGGCTGTGTTGGGCTCGATACTATCCGTTCTGGAGGAACAACATCTTACTATGAAAGCAGTCGTTAAGGTAACCGCGTATCTTACCAGCCCGGATCATTTTAACGCATTTAATACAATTTATGCAAAATACTTCATCCATGAGCCACCTGTCAGAACAACTGTGTTTGTCAGTGCACTGCCAAAAGGTGCGGAGGTAGAGTTGGACGTTATTGCGGCAATATAAGGGTGTTATTGCGAGGAATGAAATAATTAAATAAGATTTTCGAAGGATACCTTTATTTGAGGTAGGTTACCTGCTCAGTACACAAACTTCGCTATCTTGCAAATGCATTTTTCAGGTTAGGATGATTTGCTTGCTTTACAACGTTAGTATTAAACATATAGAATGTACTTATGCTTGATAAATATGGTATCTCAATAGTTTTTCCAAGAATGAAATATACGTCCGGGGATCCTCCACTCGGTGTAATGTACATAGCAACGTATCTCAAGAAACACCTAAACGCCGAAGTACAGATAATAGATACGACATACCATAAGAATTATGCTTATGTGTTCGAGCGAATCGTTAATTTTCCTACTGATATCGTAGGCATATTCATAGATACCATTATGTACAACGATGCCATCAAGATAGCTAAAATGGCTAAGTCCCTTGGTAAATATGTTATTGCAGGCGGTCCCCATACTACTATAATGCCTGAAACAGTTATACCATATGTAGATGCACTTGTCATAGGCGAAGGTGAGCTTGCTTCTTTGGAGATTATGAAGAACCTGCCCGATTTTAAGCCTGTTAAGGGTGCATGGGTTAAAGATGGTATAAACATATATAAATCGAATGAGCTTAATTTATCGCAAGACCTCAATACAATCCCTTTTCCGGACCGCTCATTTATAGAAAATGAGTACTACATGCAGTACTGGCATTTTATGGATGTTATAGACGGTTATAAGAGAGGAACGAACATCATTGCAAGCAGAGGATGTCCTTTTCATTGTACGTACTGTCAGCCCACCTTGAGAAGGCTGTTTGGCGCAAAGTTAAGATACAGGTTGCCGCAGAATGTAGTGGATGAGATCCTATTATTAAAAGAAACGCTTGGTATTCAGGCATTTATCTTTCAAGATGACACGCTTACGATAGATAAAAAATGGGTTGCCGAGTTTAGCGATCTGCTCATGGAGGCGAATACAGGTCTAATATGGGGATGCAACACAAGGGCGGATACCATCGATAGGGAGCTTCTCCTGCGAATGTATGAGGCAGGATTAAGGAAGATACAAATAGGGGGGGAATCCGGCACGATCAGAATATTGAGGGATGTCTATAAAAAAGGGATTGTTCCCGAACAGGTAAAACAGCTTGTCAGTACTGCACACAGCGTCGGCGTAAAAACACTGGTTTTTTTTATGCTCGGTGCACCCGGCGAGACAAGGCAGGAAGTAATTTCCACTATTAAATTCGCAAAGGAAATAAAATCCGACGAGGTAACGTTTAATCTTACACAGCCTCTACCGGGAACCGATCTGTATGAGTCTATGCTGCATAAACAAGGATATACTATTGAGAAAGATTTCTCGAAATTCGATTATTACAACAGGCGGGCATTTAACGATGTCACCTTGTCAAACAGGCAGCTTAGGCTTATAAGGATTATGGGGTTCTTTTATGTATACGTAAGGTTTTCATCGTTTTCATATATCGTAAGGCATTTTGGTTCTATAAGCGGTATGAAGAAACTCTTTGCAAAATTAAAAAGGATATTCTCATAATATTTATGGCAAGATTACTCCTGATAAAAAGTGGAAATATTCATACAAGAAGCATGGGCATAACACCGCCGCTTGGCATAATGTATCTTGCGTCTTATGCAAAGCAAATACGTGGAGATGAATCAATGCTTCTTGATCTTAGGTTTTCAAAGAAGCCTCTGCACGATGTATATGATGCAATAAGAACCTTTAAGCCGGATATTGTTGGCATAAGTGCTATAACGCTTGAGGCAGAGCTTATTCACCACATTTCAAGGATTACCAAGAAGGTTTCAGAAACCATACCTGTTATTGTCGGAGGTCCACATGCCACAACGTTTCCAGAGAAGGTATTGGCTGACGAAAGGATAGATATAGCAGTCATAGGAGAAGGAGAGGAAACATTCGTTGAACTACTAAACGCAATTGAACACGCAGATAAATTATCCAATGTAAATGGTATAGCATATAAAGAAGATGGAATTATAGCATGCACGCCGCCAAGGCCATTTATTAGTGAGCTTGATAACCGGCCATTTCCTGCATGGGATAAAATAAACTTAAAGAATTATGCAAATGTAAAAAGTGGAAGTGCAACAAGGATCAGACCATACATGGTATTATTTACATCAAGGGGCTGTCCCTTCAGATGTACATACTGTCATAATATTTTTGGTAAAAAGTTCAGAGCCCGTTCAGCCCAAGATGTTTTAGAAGAGATAAAAACCTTGATCAGGGAATATGACATAAAAGATTTTGAAATTATGGATGATACATCAAACTTTAATAAGGTTAGATTAAAAGAAATTTTGAATATGGTTGTTTCACTTGGTAAAGATATAAAGTTATCTTTCCCCAATGGTATAAGAGCTGATATTGTAGACGAAGAGTTAATAAAACTTATGAGGCAAGCAGGGACAGATGAAATCACAATTGCAATTGAGTCTGCATCTCCTCGGATACAGCGATATATAAAGAAAAATCTGAATTTGGAAAATGCAAATAAGGCAATAGATATGGCTGTTAAGACAGGTATGTTTGTTAAAGGTAATTTTATGCTTGGTTTTCCAACAGAAACAGAACAAGAGTTAAGAGCAACTATCGATTTTGCCTGCAATTCAAGACTTCATGTTGCCGCATTCTTTGTGGTCGTTCCTTTTGAAGGAACAGAACTTGCAATGCAAATGGAGAAAGAAGGTAAAATAAGACCCATGATAGATTATAAGGACTATGATTATTATGCAATGCCATTTAATGGAAGCACTATACCTGATGAACGATTTTTTCAATTGTATAGGTATGCTTATGCGAGGTTTTATGCAAATCCTTGGAGGTTGTTAAGAATCTTAAAGGCAAAGCCCATGTGGCGTGTAGCAATACCAATGGGATTCAGGGTATTAAAATATAGCCTTTTTAAGGTTAAAGGTAATAGGGTTGTAGAATTGGATGAGGTAGATTAAGATATAAGAATATTTTAGTCAGGTTGCTTCTTATAAAGTCGAACCTTTATTTCCAAAGCAGTTAACCCAAAAAATGCATTTGCAAAATAAGGGAATTTTTGTAATGAGCGATAATCCTGCGTCAAATAAAGGTATTCTTCGAAAATGCGATGAGGAAAAAACACAGGGTAATAGCATATAAGCCTACAAAGGACTAAGACCTCGTTTCTATAAGAAAACTTAACGATATCAGATGGATCGTAGGATTGAGCGAATGAAAAAATTCCCTTATTGCATTTTTTGGGTTAA
>JABEBX010015903.1_pt1 | contig 22994 bp, 22 predicted proteins | sample 7245971 | NCBI WGS metagenome assembly JABEBX01 (sample SAMN14506365, study PRJNA622280) | hot springs metagenome | biome: hot spring [ENVO:00000051]|acidic hot spring [ENVO:00002120]; feature: spring [ENVO:00000027]|sediment [ENVO:00002007]; material: sediment environment [ENVO:01001048]... | reverse complement strand
ATTAGTTATTAATCATTTATGGCAAATAACTTAATTGAAAAAAATAAACCGTATTATTTGAAGTCCCTGTCTCTTGAAGACAAGTTTTCCAGGCTTGATGCATGGTATAAGATTGATTTTTTAATCGATAATAAGATACTGACAAAGGAGTATGTGGTTCAGAATAAGGCTCAGTTTTTAGATTTATTGACAACTACAGATGAAATGGTTAAAGTACATGCATGGGTCCTTGCCAGGAGATATGCAGATACCGGTTACATTACCGGAGAAGATATAGATAAAAGGAAGTCGTATCTAATTCCATATATAAAGGATGGCGATCTCACTGCATGGTGGAATGCAGTGGACCTTATAAATGGAAAATATATAGATTCGGAATATATTAAACCATACAAGGATGTCTTTATAGAAAGTTTAAAAAGTCCGAATGCCGGCATTGTAAGTGATGCATGGCATATGGTTCCGATGCTTGTATCAGCAGGAGTTTTAAATAAGGATGATTATAACGATAACAAGAAATACCTTTTCAATGTATTAAAATCACCGAACCAGTATATAAGATTGAATGCATGGGAAACAATAATAGACCTTGCTGAAAAAGGTATAATAACAAAAGAAGAATTGCTCCCGTTTAAGAGCCAGGCAAGGGAACTTATAGAGGGAGAAGACATAATAAAACTCACATCACTGTTTGATACAACACAGGAAAGTTTCATAAACAGGCTGAGGAATATTGATCTGGTCGATTAATTAATAAATTTGCCCGCATTAACTGCAACAATGAATATTCCCGTATACAAAGGTACATCGTTTGGTCCTGAAGAAAGTTTAAAGTTTTCTCCATTCATCGTTATTGAAAATTGCTTTGCAGTTAATTCTATTTTTGCTGTTCTGTTTTTAAATATTTCCGGTATGGCCTCATTTAAGGGAGTAAAATTTTCAAGGTTATTTATATTTATAGGTTTTACCATAAGTCCTGTTTTTCCATGAAGGCTGAGTGGAAATCTAATGAGTCTGTGTATATCAGTGGTAACAGGTTCATCTATTTCAGCGAGCTCTGCTTTTTTAAAATCCTCAAGTAACTTTGTAAGTATTATTCTATCATAATCAATCTCTGTTTTTTCATTGATTGCGTTCTGTTTTACAACTATTTTAAACTTATTTCCGGCATATGATGACATAAAATCCTTTATTTTCATTCCAGTAAAAAATTTATTAATATGATTCATGTAATTCCCTGCATTTCTTCCAAATATATTATGTAAATAATTTTCATCAATATCTGAAAAAAAATTTTCTATGTATTTATTTAACTTTTTAAGAATACCATAGGAAAAGAAACTGTCATCCAGCAATTTTATTTCTTCTATGTTTAAGCCCTCTATGCGTATATAATCTCCAATTTCCCTCCTTGCATCCGAACCCATGCCATAAATATTGTCATTCTCAACATGTACATGATAGCCCCGTCCACCTGAAAAATAAAGCCTTATATTTTTATCTGTAAAGCCAAAATCATCCATTAATATATTTAATAGTTTAATTGTATGTTTTTTGACCTCATCAAGGATTTCCATGTATGTCATTTTTGCCGCACCCTCAATATGGTCGGCATCGAGGTCAAATATAAGCTCAGCTCCTAACCATTCCTTCTCATTCATTGTATGTTGATCTGGAAATCTATAATAGGCAGAAGAATAGTATAAATGTCTTGGAACATTTCTGTGCATGAATCTCTGAATATCGTTACTGCTGTTAAATTTCCTGTGCCTTATCATTGAACCGTTAAATGGTATAAACCCGATTTCCCGCTGGAACAGCATATCCGGTATATCTAGTTTATTATTTGTATAATATTCATGGAAATATCCGGGAAGGTCTTTTACCATGTAGTATTATTTCATTTTGCAATATAATAATTTCCTATAATTTAAATGGATAGATTTATAATGTGAAATAGTATTTTAATACATGATAGGTGTTGCAATAAATGGATACGGCACTATTGGTCGCCGTGTTGCCTATGGTGTTTCAGTACAAAATGATATGTTTGTAACAGGCATAGTTAAAAATAGCCCGGATTATGTAACAAAGCTTGCATCAAAACGTTATAATATATATGTTCCTGACAGAGAAAAAAAGGAAAAATTTGAATCTTCGGGAATAAATGTAAAGGGAACACTTGAAGATCTTCTTGCAGAGTCTGATATTGTAATAGACGGTACTCCTGAAGGAATGGGTGAAAAAAATCTTGAAATTTATAGAGAAATGAAAGTTAAGTCAATACTTGAAGGTGGTGAAAGAAGCGGGGCTGTTGAATCAAGTTTCAATGCCTATGCAAATTACGATGATTCAAAAAATAAAAGATCGGTAAGAGTTGTGTCATGCAATACAACTGCAATGGCAAGGTCGCTTTTTCCGCTTCAAAAAGAGTTCGGTATAAGAAATATAAATGCAACAGTAATAAGGAGGGCGACTGACCAGAATGACAATAAAAAGGGGCCAATAAATGCTATAGAGCCATCGCTGAAATATCCATCACACCATGCTGCGGATCTGAAAACAGTTATGGGTAATATAGATGTTGAAACTACAGCAATTAAGGTTCCAACAACACTGATGCATGTCCATGTAATCAATGCAGAGCTTGATTCATCGCCATCCGGAGATGATGTTCTGAATGTATTTAATAAATATAGAAGACTGCTTTTAATAGATGGCAATGATGGCTTTGCATCCACAGCGCAGGTAATGGATTACTCAAGAGAACTGTCGAGAAACAGATCTGATTTATATGAAATAGCAATCTGGAAAAACAGTATAAATATTTATAAGAATAAAGTGCATTACATTCAGGCTGTACATCAGGAAAGTGATGTTATACCGGAAAACATTGATGCAATAAGGTCTATGTTCGGTATAGAGAAAGAATTATCAATAAACAGTACAGATAAAAGCCTTGGTATAAGAGGAGTTGAATATTAAATGGTTAAAGAAAAAAAAATTGATGAAATTGAAGAAGAGGGTAAAAAAATTACGATAGATGACCTTCCCGGTGTTGGGGAGGCAACAGCAGAAAAATTGAGGGAAAATGGTTATGATGATATAATGGCCATTGCAGTTGCGTCTCCAAAGGATCTTGCCGATATAAGCGGGATAGCAGAAGGTGCAGCTGTTAAAATTATAAATGCAGCAAGGAAGTATGCAGATGTCGGAAACTTTGAAACTGGCGAGGAAATACTTCAGAGAAGAAAAGAAGTTATGAAACTAACTACCGGATCTCACAATCTTGACAACCTTATAGGCGGTGGCCTTGAATCACAATCAATTACAGAATTCTTCGGTGAATTCGGTTCCGGCAAGACCCAGATAATGCTTCAGCTTGCGGTCAATGCTACAATGCCGCCAGAGCAGGGAGGCCTTGATTCCGATGTATTGATTATAGATACAGAAAATACTTTCAGACCGGAGAGGATTATACAGATGGCAAATGCCAAAAATCTTGATCCTGACGAAACATTGAAGAGGATACATGTTGCAAGGGCATACAATGCACACCACCAGATCCTGCTTGCCGAAAAAGCCTCAGATATTGCAAAGGAATTTCCAATAAAACTGTTAATAGTGGATTCACTGACATCCCATTTCAGGTCTGAATACGTTGGCCGTGGATCACTGGCAGAAAGGCAGCAGCTGCTTAACAAGCATATGCACGACCTTTTGAAATTCGGTACGATATTTAATGCTATAATAGCTGTGACAAATCAGGTATCTGCCAATCCAGCTGTATTTTTTGGTGATCCGATGACGCCAATTGGCGGAAACATTGTTGGCCATACAGCAACATTCAGAATATATCTGAGAAAGGCAAAAGCCGGAAAAAGAATTGCAAGGCTAATTGATTCACCTTACCTTCCGGAGGGGGAAGCTGTAATAACATTAACAGAAGACGGAATAACAGACGGTACCTAAAAATATTTTGTAACACTTATATTTCCATTTATTTCTGTCTGTTCCATTGATATTTTTCCGGATCTTTCCAAAAATAATAAATAAAGCAAAAAAGATGTCTTTTCACTTTTTGAATTTCCCCAGTAGTCCTCAACAAAAAAAGGGTTCATTAAATCCTTTATTTTTTCCATTGTTGATTTTATGCCATCTTCAATTGTATCTATATTTGATTTTGATATAATGTCGTCTTCAAGGTCTATTGATTCATCCTCATTGTCAACATTTTCATGTTTAACCTTTTCCTTAAATTTATTTTTCATTGTATTTAAAAGCTCAACAAGCGTTACTTTTGCAGATTCCCTGTGGAAAATTGGTGGATTTAATTCCGGCAGTGGATCCTGATCGGGTATAATTTCAGAGTCGTCGACGGGAATTTCTTCACCAGTGCTGGTATTTTCATTTTTATCCTCGCTTTTTGCTATCTCTATACTTTTTTCATAAAGTATGTGCCAGGCGCTGGATATTAGTATACCTGCCACCTCGAAATTATCATTTTTTTCTTTATAAAAAAGATCTTTAAAGCCCGATATGTCAACACTCCATGGATCTATTTTACCTGCTATTACAAGTCTGAATATTTTTGACACTGTTTCAGAAAATATATCGGGATAATTGATATGCTCATCGCTTTCATTGAGAATTTTTTCGAAGTACTCAATGTCATCAAGATCCTGCTTCATTAAAGCCTTTAAAATTTCACTCTTCTCCATCATCGCTTTTAATCCTCTTTTGAACTATTTTTGTGTTTCCATTTTTGTCTGCTGTAACGCCTATAATATTATCGGCAAATTTTGAAACAGCTCCTTTCAGTGAGACCATAACAACCTGTGATGTCTTTGAATTTTCTCTGAAGAGGTCGCCCACATGTTCAGCATTATGACCGTCAAGAAACATATCCACTTCATCCAGATAATATATAGGCGATGGATTTTTAGCCTGAAATGCTGCAATGAGAGCAAGCACTGCAACACTTTTTTCACCGCCGCTCAGTGCGTCTATCTTTATCATATGTGTTCCACTTGGTCTTGCCTTTATATAAATCTCTGAATTTAGCGGATCTTCTCTTGATGTTATTTCAAGCCTTGCCTCGCCACCTTCAGACAGTCTTGTATAAATTGTCTGAAATTTTATATTTACTGTGTCAAATAAATCAAGAAAGACTTTTTTTTCATCCTCGATAATACTGTTTTGAAGCTCTATTAACCCGTTACGTTCATTTAATAAAGTCTCATATTTAGTTTTTGTATCATTGAATTTTCTGAGCTCGGAATCATACTGCTCTATGGCACGCAGATTGACTGCACCGAGTTCCTCTATTTTCTTTGTATCCTCATCGATTTTAACCTTTATTTCCCCGATACTTAATTTTATATCAGGAACTTCTATTCCGCTGTTCTCTATTTCATAGTTGAGAGTATCAAGCTGGAGAACCATGTTCTCTATTTTTACGTCGAGTGTTGAAATAATTGTCTGCTTGTTATTTATACCGTCATCGTTTCTTCTTATAAGGCCTATAATTTTTTCATAATTTGATGATAACTCGGCTTTCTTTTTATATAATTCCCTGGATTGTGAATCGATTTCGTATTCTCTTTTTTTGCTCTCCTGCAGCTGTATATTAAGTTCTTCTACAAGTTTTGAATTATTTTCTATATTTTCAACTGATTTTCTTATATCATTATTTAATGATTCTATCTTATCGTTTAATTCCTTTTCCTTATCCTTAAAATGAGTTATTTCAGTGTTTATGGATGCAAGAGAAGCTCTGTAATTTTCTGCCTGTTTTCTTGCTTCTTCAAGCTCCTTTTCCAGCTGCCTTTCTATTTCCGCATTTTCCGGATTTATTTTATCCAGTTCTTTATAGAGTGAATCCTTTTCCTTCTTTAATTTTAATAATGATAATTGTATTTCTTTCTTTCTGGCTTCCAGTGCTGACCTCATACTTTCAGCATTTTCCATTTCATCTTTTATTTCTTTAATTCTTGCTGTGCTTAAATCAATTGCGTCCTGTGATTCTTTGATCTGGTTCTGGTAATTGGCAAGGTTTGATGCGTCTATATCTCTTTTCTTTGTCAATTCTGCAAGCCTTGTTGAAACTTCTTTTACATTTCTGTCCTTTACATCTATTTCGCTCTTAAGTATTTCAACCTGTTCCTCCGCCTCTGATATCATCTTCATAATTTTGCCGGCAATTAATTCATCATTTTTCATTGAACCGCCGGTCATTGCACCCGAAGGTTCAAGTACATCCCCATCAATAGTGACTATTCTGACACCGGTCATAAATTTTCTTGCTTTTTCAAGGGTATCCATTAAAACTGTGTCGGCGAATGCATATTTCATGGCCTTTTCAAATTTTGGTTCATATTTTAATAAATCTCTTATTAATGCCTCTGCATTTCCGGCACGGACAAGTTCAGTGGCCTTCTGCCTGTCAACCGGAACACTTATCTTATTTAGAGGTATAAATGTCAACCTGCCAAGTTTTTTTGATTTTAGAATATCTATGCATTCCTGTGCGATTAAATCGTTATCAACAACAATAGAATTTAATCTTCCCCCTCCTGCAACTATCACTGCACTGGCATATTTATCTTCGTATTCTATTAATGATTTCAGCTGTCCATATATACCATCCTGGGTCTCCATCATAGAATTTATTTCCTTGATTGCCGGTGAAACAAAGCTTCTATAATTTAATCCACGGAGCTCCTTTTCCTTTTCTCTTATTAAAATGTCATTCTTATTTTTTATTGATATTAAGTCATTGAGCTGCTCACGTTTTTTTATAAATTCATTGCTGGTATTCGATATTTCACCTGTATAATCACGTACATTATTCTTTAGATTTTCTATTTTCCATTTTAAATCTTTTACACGTGAAGCTTCATTCTTATTCCTTTCTTCCTGCATTGAGAGCTCTTTATTATAGGATGAAAACTTTTTTTCTATTTCATTTATCTCATCGTTGTTTATCAGTTCCTGGTTTTTTGACGCCACTTCAGTGTCTATTTCTTCCATTCTGGAATTTATCTTTTTCATGTGCACTGAATTTTCGTAATTTTCCTCCCTGAAACGGTTAAGCTCGGCATTTACCTTTTCTATGGCTCTCTCTGAGCTTTTGAGGTAGCTTTCATAATTTTTTCCCTCTTTAATTTTTTTATCCAGCTGTTCAAGTGCAAACTTTAAGGCATCTGAAGTTGTATTCAATCTTGATTCCGAATTTAATTTATTTTCTTTTTCTGTTTGCAGCCTTGTACCCACCTGTGCTATCTGAATATTTAAATCCTCTATTTTCTTGCGTATTGATATAATTTCACTGCCGCCTATGGAATCAAGCTTATTCTGTATATCTTTTATTTCAGCTGATGTTTTTTCATATTCCAGCTGAAGTGTTTTATTATCTTCTTTCAATTTTTTTATTTCGTTCTCAGCGTTTTCTATATTATTTTTATAAATTTCAAGTTCTTCTTTAATTCTCTGACTGTCCTTTACCTTTAAAAATAATCTTAATTCGTTAACTTCGTTATGAAGTGCGTTAAATTTTAAAGCGTTTTCCCGGTCCACTTCTAAAGTGTCTAAAACTGTTTTGATTTCACCTATAACAGCGTCCATCCTGTTTAAATTGTCATTTAATCCATTTATATCGGATTGCGCACTTTCTATTCTCTCCTTATAGCTTTCTATGCCGGCTATGGATTCAAACAGTTTTCTCCGTTCACCGCCTGACATTTTTACCATATTGTTAATATCTCCCTGAAGGACAAAACTATATGCATCAAGATATATATGAAATGAATCGATTAATTTTGAAACATCGGACCTTGTAGAATGTTTACCATTTATATAATAATTGGATTTGAAATCCCCGGCGGATGATATAAGTTCCCTTTTAATGGCATATTTTTCTCCTTCGTCTGATATAACATTCAATGTTACATAACATCTTTTCTTTGGTGGATTTGTTTTGTGGATAAAATCTTCCAGCCGGTCAACCCTGACTGTTTTGTTCGACCTTATGCCGAGAACAAAAAGCATACCGTCGCCGATATTGCTCTTGCCGGAACCATTGGGACCTATTATAACGGTGAATCCAGGATATATTTTAATTAATCGCCTGTCACCGTAGGATTTAAAGTTCTCCATCTCAATGGAATCCACAATCATTGTGTATGACAATGTGCATACATATATCAATTTTTCGTTATAATAATTCAAAAAATGAAGAAATAAATATTTATCCTTCCCAAAGTTTATATTTAATGATTTGCATGTATTCAATTTAAAGCAGTTATATAATGGTTATACACCCGGACATTACCGAAAATATACCACCGGTATCAATTTTACAATCCTCCCAAACATCTTACTTCTCAGAAACAGATTAATTGTTTACTGTATTAAATGCATGATTTTTAATTCTTTATTTCGCTTTCATCTCTTCCAGAGGAGGTATGTCTGCTAAAAGAGATAGGGGCTTAAATCAATTTCATTTTTATTCCATGAAATTAAATGAATAACAAAAACAATATTTAAAAAAATAGATAATATTATTTACATTAAAGCTATTTGAATTTATGTACAGCAAAAATGACGAGATAACAAAAAAGCAGCTCTCTTTTGTAAATGATTTATTAAAAAGGGACGATTCAAATGAATCAAGAGTAAATGATTATTTAAAAACTTTAAAAAAGGGATCAGTTGAAGAATTGACAAAAAAAGAGGCATCATCACTTCTAGATTTGCTTCTAAAAAAATAAACTTAATAAAATAAATTAACATTTCCTTTTAATGGATAAACTTACACTTTTGAAGAGAGGCGTCTCGGAGGTCATTACATCTGAAGAGCTTTTAAAATTGATGGATGAAAATTCACCACAGGCATATATAGGTTTTGAGCCGTCCGGGCTTCCCCATATCGCAATATTATTGATGACAAAGAAAATCAATGATCTTGTAGATGCAGGATTCAATGTCAAAATCCTGCTTGCAGACTGGCATGCACAGGTAAATGACAAACTTAACGGTGATATGGAAAAAATAAGGTCAAGCGGAGAATTGCTTCGCAAATCAATGTTATATTCCGGCCTTGACAGCCGTGTTGAATTTATCTGGGCAACCGAACTTGTCTCAAGTCCTGATTACTGGGCCCTGCTTTTAAAAACTGCAAAAAACTCATCGTTATTGCGCATAAGAAGGTCGCTTCCCATTATGGGGCGCACAGAAGAGGATGCTGACCGTGACTTTAGCAAGTATATATATCCCTTAATGCAGGTAACAGATGTATTTTACCTTAAATCTGACCTTGCACTCGGCGGCACAGACCAGAGGCATGCATACATGCTTGCACGTGATATAGCAGATAAAATGAATTTAAAAAAGCCCATAGTTATGGAAATGCCGCTTATTTCATCACTTAAAGGAAAGGGCAGAATGGATGATTTTAAGAAGATGTCAAAGAGCGATCCTGAATCGGCTATTTTTTTAACAGACAGTGAGGAAGATATAAAAAGAAAAATAAAAAACGCCTTCTGCCCAATGGGGATAATAGAAAATAATCCTGTTATTGATATAATTAAGTATCTTATTCTTCCATTTTACCAGGACAGTATTTTTATAGACAGACCTGAATCACATGGCGGCCCATATAAAATCAATTCAATTAAAGAGCTTGAATCGGGATTTTTAAATTCTGAAATACATCCGGCTGATTTAAAGAGAGCACTTTCAGATATTTTGGTAAAAATTATATTGCCTGTAAGTAATAATCTTAACAGTGATTAAATGTCATGGATACCGATCAGAAGTGTTGAAAAAAATATATACAGTACAATAATTAAAATGGATGAAAATCATATCCTTTCAATTAAAAGTTTCAAAAAGGACAGAATAGTAACAGTGAAAAAAATAGATGATATGTACCAGATTGATGAGAATGGATTCAGAAATGTTCAGTTAAAAGTTGATGCACAGACTCTTAAAAAAACCATGAAAGAAATAATAGAGCTTGAATATCCCCGGTCACATAAGGTTATGGTCTCTGAGCAGGAAATAAAATAATTAAATGAAATGGTCAAGATTTGACTGGCTAGCACCTGAATATGCCTTTTCAATCTGGTCAAGCATGCTGTTTATCCTTGTTTCTGAAAAGTCATGTTCATGGCACATGAAATTTATAATTCCATCATGGTCCATTTTTTTAAAATTAAGGCTTTTAATATCCGCAGCAGGTGGATTTTTAAAGAAGTTTCTTATTTCTTCAAGGTTTTCAATTTTCTGGTTCTTAATTCTGTCTATATTTTCTATACTTCCGTTTTTCTTGATTAGTGCAAGGGCAGTTTTCGCACCTATTCCACGAATTCCAGGATTAAAGTCCGTACCTACAAGAATGCCTATGTCTATGAGCTGCTCCTGGGTAATTCCATTTAAAGAAAGATTTTCATTTAAGTCTATTATTTCAGGGCTTATATTTATGAATTTACCTGTTCCTGATATCCTTCTCCTTCCATACATTGTGAAGTTTCTTAAAATACGCCTTGCACCAAACAAAAGACAATCATAATCCTGTGAAACAACAGAATCAACAGTGCCATTTCTGCTCATAAGAGATGCCTGTGCCTCACCCTCTGACAATGCCTGGACCCATGGAAGACCCATTAATTCAAGAAGTTTTTTGGATTCATCAACAATTTCCGGCGTTATGTAATTTATTCGTGAAGATAGAGTTTTGGCTCTCTCAACATCATTGTTCTCTATAGCTATATTAAGTTCAGCTATGTTCTTTTCCTTTATTGCCTTTCTCTCCATTAATGTCTCATTTTTTAGATGAAATGGCTTCCCATCGAAAGAATATACCGGCTTAATATTGGACTGGAGAAGAGTTGCAGTTCTGTAGAAAATACCCGAAATATGCGATGTAATGTTTCCATGGCTGTCTTTTAATGGCTCACCGTTTTCTCCCCGTATGCTGCTCAAAAACTGGTATATTATATTAAAAGCATCAACCGAGACAGTAATACCTGAATTCTCCTTTATGGATGTACTGTGCTTTACCATAATTCCTGATATATTCACTCCCATATTTATTCACCACACTCTATTCCATCATTGTTTATTTTAAAATCTGCGTATTTGCCTTCTCCTATTGACCTGTGCTTAATCACTGATATTCTTCTGGTTCCGCCAGACATTTTTTCAATCTTATATATTGCCTTCATTGCATGGTCTATAAAAAATCCACCAAATGGTTCTATTGAATTGTTGTTAACATCTGCATAAATCTGATTTGTAATCAAAACGGGAATGTTATTTTTCACAGCTATGCCGGATAGAATATTCAACTGCTTCTCATATCCCTCCATTCTGGCACCCGGGTCTTTGCCGGTCTCCATCCTGAAAAAATTCGTAAATGAATCAACTATTAGAAGGCCAAATGATTTAACGGATTCTCTCTTTTCTGATATTAATTTTTCTGATTTTATAAGTGATAAATACTGGTCATCAATGGATTTTACCCTGTAAATATTCATCATTTTTAATATTTCCATATCGCCGTGGCTTATGTCTTTTACCCTTTCAATGGAAAGGCCCTCGCTGTCTATATAAATAACGGGATGGCCTGAAAGAAGTGCAGATGCGGAAAATAATATTGCAAGATTTGTTTTTCCTGCCCCTCCCTCTCCGTAAAATTCTGTAATAATACCGGACTCTATACCGCCATTCATTAAATTGTCTATACAGCTGTAATTACTTGGCAGTTTTAGAATCTGGTCAGTAAGTTTTATTTTTTCCATTTAATATGTATATAATAACCTATAATAAAATTTTTACAGTTATATGAGAATAATAGAATGTATTCACCTAAAATTTCTTATGAAATGATAGCTGAAATATAATGAAATCCTGCACGTATATTATTAATAAAAAAAATGACAGGATATGCTTATAAAGGATTTTAATGAAAAATTATGTAATTAATATAATTTGGAAAACTATGTATAAGTTTAAAATGTATTAAATTTATATACATTACAATCAGCTGGATGGCAATGTTAAAATAGAGTAAATCATTAATTGAAAATATGAAAATGAAAGAATCTTCTCTGGACTTTTATGCATTTATAAATACTTACCGGGAACAAATAATAAATTCATTCATAAAGAAAATTTATCAGATAAATCAGAAGGAATTTGTATTTCAGTTATATAGATCCGATCTAAAAAAAAGGGAATTTTTTATATCGCTTTCAAAAGGTATTGCATTTTACAGTGCTGATAAGCCCGATGAGGCAACTCAGCTTTCCATGCTATTCAGAAAGCAGCTTTCTGAAAAAAGGATAATAGATATTGAACAGGTAAACTTTGACCGTGTTGTTAAAATAACATTACATACAGGACAGGAAATAATTCTTGAACTTTTCAGCAATGGAAATTTAATAATAACTGAAGAAAAAAAGATAATATTTGCCATGGATCAGCATGTATACAGGAGCAGGAAGATACTTATCGGCGAAGAATACATTCCACCTGCAGTCGTAAATCCAATTGACAATATTGATGTATTTTCTAAAATATTGGATGAAAGCAAGGCTTCTATAGTAAAAACTCTGGCCACAAGGGTAAATCTTGGCGGTGAGATAGCTGAAGAAGTATTATATAGAAACAATGTTGAAAAGGACATAATGCCACATCAGCTCGGTGATAAAGTTCCTGCTCTCTTTGAAGGAATATCGGAAATTTTATCGGAATCCCTGCAAAATAAATGTTATTATTATTCTGAGGATGAGCTGTTATCACCGGTCATGCTTACTCATATTAAATATGAGCCGGAACAGAAATTTGATGATTTAAATGATGGCATTACTTTTTATATAGAACATTACCCGCAAAACGAGGAAAAGAAATCCAGAACTGAAAGAAGAATAGAATCCCAGTTAAAGTCTATAGAGGAATTCACTAAACTGATGAATATATACACTGAATTCGGGAATTATTTAAAAATGAACTTCCAGCGTCTTCAAAAACTTTTGAACATAGTAAATAACAATGTCAGGAACAATAAAAAAGAGGATTTTATATTCGATGAACTGGAAATAAGTGATATAAATCCTGCAAAAATGATCTTTTCAGTTAATTACAGTGATATAAAAATATTGTTAAATTACAGGGAAACCGCAGGCGTAAATATAAATAACATCTTTAATACCGCAAAGGATTATAAAGCAAAAATAGAGGGTGCAGAAAAAGCTATTGAGGAAACTAAAAAATTAATAATTTCTGAGAATAAGCAGGCTGCCAAAAAGAAACGTATAAAATACTGGTTTGAGTCATATCACTGGTTTACTTCTTCAGGAGGAAATATGGTTATGTCCGGCAGGGATGCCAAAACAAATGAAAAACTTGTAAAGAAGCATATGTCCGATAATGATATTTATGTACATGCCGATATATACGGTGCACCAAGTACAGTAATAAAAAGCGAGGGAAATGAAATTAGTGAAAAAACTATAAAGGAAGCGGCAAGCTTTGCTGTGTCTTTTTCACGTGCATGGCCTGCAGGAATTGGTTCGGGTACTGCCTACTGGGTATATCCGTCGCAGGTAAGCAAGACACCGGAATCCGGTGAATTTGTTTCCAAGGGTTCATGGATTGTGCGCGGAAAAAGAAATTATATATTGAATCTTCCACTTGCTTTGAAAATATCCATGGTTAAATATAAAGATACAGATATTCCAATGGTGAGCCCTCTTGATACAGAAGTTAATTCTGAGCGCTGGGTGGAAATAAAGCCGGGCAATGAGAAAAGAAGTATGGCTGCGGAAAAAATTGCCAAATTGTTAAAAATAGATAAATCTGAAATTGAGGCTATTCTTCCACCGGGAGGATCCATTATAGTTGAAAGTTATAATGAAGTTAAAGCTTCATGATAATTTCTTTTTGAGTTCTTCTATTGTTGATACATCAGTCGGGTCAACATTTCTTATCAATGCAAGTTCATATGTAATATAATCTGCATAATGAATCAGGTAAAACAGCTTTGCCACCGGGTCTGTGACTGGTGTATGAACTATATTGAATTGTTCGCCGGTAATTTCCTGGGTTACAGCTATCCTTCTGTTAATTCTATTATTGTCTGATTCAAAGACATAAAAAATGTATTCATCCCTTCTGTAGGCCGACTTCAGCGGCATTGTATCATTATGGTTTAATTCCGGGAAATAACTGTAAAATGCAAATGTCTTGGCATTTTCATTAAACTGCGTTTTCCATCTGTATGCCACAGACTTGAACGGCCTTGAACCATAAATAACAGGTATGTAACTGTTTCCATATATCTTGAATGCCTCAGCCTTCATTTCACTGTGGTCACGGTCCATTGAATCAAGTGCTTCATATGTTGAATTTATGGATTCCTCGCCTGGCTTAATAAAAGTGTTTAACAGCGGCATAAGCATATTGCCAAGTGCAGAACGCGGCTGCATGCCTGCCGGTATAATAATATGGTCCTCCACTTCCTCAGCAAGTTTCCCGCCGGATGTTATTGCTATAATATGTGCATTTTTTTCCTTTGCCTCACTGACATTATTAAGTGTTTCCTCTGTATTGCCGGAAAAACTCACGGCAATAAACAATGTTTTATCATTTACAAATGAAGGTATGCCATAATCGCTTATCGGTATAACGGGTTTTTCTGAATAAAACTCCTGAAATATGCTGCCTATTATTCCCGATCCGCCCATTCCCGAAATAACTATATTATCAAAGTCAAAATCTATATTTAATTTATTTTCCGATTTTACCTGCTCTTTCAGGTTTTTTAATTCATCCAAGAAATTCATTAACATTTATATTAAAATTACTTATTAGTTTTTCTATTTTTTTATTGAAAATAATAATATATTAAAATCATTTATATTAAATAGACATTTACTTTTATGGATGCACTTATTACTGCTGCCGGTCTCGGTACGAGAGCCAATCTCCCATCAAATATGAGAAAGGAAATGCTTCCGGTATATTCAATGAGAAATGGAAAAATTGTTCTGAGGCCCATGCTGGACTGCATTATATATAACCTTCATATGTGCGGTGTAAATAAATTCGTTGTTGTATTGAATAAAAATGATAAATATACATATGATTACATCTCATCATTAAATTATAAAATTGAAACTGTTTACCAGGAATTACCGGAGGGATACGGCAATGCAGTATTGCAGGGGAAATCATACTTTGATAAGGATTTTATATTAAATGCGGGCGACGGACTTATTCTTGATATGGAAAGCATTAAAATGGCCATGAACCTGCATTTAAAAAATAATAGTAATATTATTACAGTAATGAAGGTAAAAAATCCTGAAAGATATGGAGTTGCTGAGATTTCAGGAAATAATGTAATAAATATAGAAGAAAAACCGGAAAAGCCGAAATCAAGATATGCACTGACCGCCTTTTATATATTTAATCCGGAAATTTTTGACCTTATAAATGGAAAGGAACTTACTCCTGCAATTAAAAAATTGATAGATAACGGTAAATCGCTTTCTGCATTTAAAATTAAACCCTACAGCTGGGCAAGTATAGGGAACAGCAACGATTATTACAAAATACTTAAAAGAACATATTTTCATTATAATAATATAATAACAAAAAAATAAGTATTTTTATGCGCCGTATTTTTCGGCCCTGTCAGAATATGACATGATCAATGGCATTAAGTCGTTGCTTGTTATCTTATAATAGCCTTCTGAAACACTGAGTTCATCAAAATGCGATGATTTATCATAAAGTATTCCGTCAGTGGAAAAGAGCACCGGAACCGGGTCTCCCGTATGATCGCCGTAAGAGCATGGTGTGCTGTGGTCTCCGGTTACAACTATTAATACATCATCCCTTTTTTCTATAAATGGCTGTATTTCCTGATCAACTTTTTCAATTACATATTTTTTTAATTCAGGTTTTTTATCATGCCCTGCTATATCCGTACCTTTTATATTTATAAGCACAAAATCATATTTTTCCAGGGCAATTAATGCAGATTTAAAGATATTTTTATAGTCTGTATCTATTCTTCCGGTCATGCCGTCCACCTTTAATATTGTGAAGCCCGCGAGTCCTGCAATACCCCTTATTAATGGTGTGCCGGAAATACAAGCAGCTTTCAGGTTATATTTTTCCTCAAAGTTTTCAAGATCAGGTATTTTTCCTGCACCCCTCAACATTATTTCATTTCCCGGAAGTAGACCATCCTCAACTCTTTTTTTGTTAAATGGATGCTCATTTAATATTTTTCTTGACCTTTCAAGGAATTTATTTATTAACATTGCTGTAAAATTACCTTCATGATCGGTAGCAATAGTGTTTAACGGACTTTTCCCTGTTATATGGGGATCTGTGTCTATAATATGGTCCGATAAGCCATTTCCCCTCATTACGACTGCCGCCCTGTGCTCCACACCTGACCTGACAATAAATTTTATCCCGTCTATTTCTGTTTCAAGTGATCTTGAAAGTTCATCGGTTCCATTTATTCTTCCAGCCCTCCGGTCAACAATTTTTCCATCTATTACAGAAGCAAAATTGGCTCTGAATGCAATGTCTCCGGGTTCAAGCTTTATACCGAGGCCAAGTGCTTCAAATGGACCCCTTCCAGTATAATATTTCTCGGGCGAATAACCAAGTATGGAAAGATGTGATGTATCCGACCCTGCTCTGACTCCGTATGAAACCGGTGACATTGTTCCTGTTGCACCGTTTAATGCAAGGTAGTCAAGGTTTGGCTTTTCCGCAGCCTGAAGGGCTGTTTTATTTCCAAGAGATTTATTTGGCCTGTCGCCGAGTCCATCCATTATCAAAAGCAGAATTTTTTTCATTATATGTTATTGTAATGAGCTTTTAAATTTTTTTGACGTGTATTATCCAAAAATTTCAATCTGAACAATATTTAAATGACAGTAATCAGCGGATAAGAAATTTTATGATTACAATCAACATTTTTTTATAGCAGTAAAATTTTTCCGATATGGCTTCAGGATTTACAGAAAAATAGGAATTTAAACAAAATAAGTTTTCAGTTTTCCAAGGCCTGTTATTTCAACTTCTACTTTATCACCGTGTTTGAGCCATTTCTTTTCGCCCTGCATGCCCATAATAACTCCTGCAGGAGTTCCGGTTGATATGCAGTCGCCTTTTCTCAATGTGAGATATTTTGAAAGATAACTTATCAAATGGCTTACATTAAATATCATATAATCTGTGGAAGAGTTTTGCCTTAATTCTCCATTTACAGTTGTTTTAATAGTAAGATTCTGTGGATCCTCTATTTCATTCACTGCAAGATACGGACCATTGGGATAAAATTTATCAAACGTTTTGCCAAGATAAAACTGGGACGTTTTATACTGCATTAATCTTGAGCTTACATCATTTCCTGTAAAATAACCGTATACATAATCCAGTGCATCCTTTTCATCAACATTTCTTGCATCTTTCCCAATCATTACAGCCAGCTCACCCTCATAATCAATCTGCATGTCATCCATAGCATAAACTTCTGATTCGTTTCCTGTGAATGTATTATTTGATTTTGAAAATATAACAGGAACTTCAGGAATTTTTGTTCCTGTATGCTCTTCCACATGACTCTTATAATTGAGTCCTATGCAGTGCAGTGTTGATTCCGGATCTATTAACGACATATATTTAAAATCGTACTGCCCGAAATCATCAATATCTGACATAATCTCCATGTCACCGGAACTTAGATTTTTAATGGATTTTGTTTTTATGCCATAATCGCTGAGAAGTGCAAGTTTTCCATCATTATACAGTGCAAGCTCATTTTTCCCTTCAATATTTACTGCTGTAATTTTCATTCTTTCTGATAATTTAATATTATTAAAATCTTGCCTGAGAGTTATAAAAAGAATTTATTTTAAAAATTTTTAATGCTTATGTTCCTTCCTCATAGCTGTTCAGATATTTTAACTGTTCTTCTGTATATGAATCTATTTTAAAATTCATTGATTTTAGGGCTATTTTTGCTACTTCTATATCTATTTCTTCAGGCACGGGATAAACTTTCTTTTCAAGTTTTCCTCTATTTTTAACTATATATTCTGCTGTCAGTGCCTGCAATGCAAAGCTTAAATCCATAATCTCTACCGGATGTCCCTGTCCTGCAGCAAGATTGAGCAGCCTTCCTTCAGAAATTAAATCAACAGTATTTCCATTTTCAAGTTCATATTCTGTAACCATATTTCTAACCTGTGTTTTCTTAATACTTCTCTTTTCCAGGGAATCATAATCTATTTCATTATTGAAATGGCCGACATTGCCCATTATTATACCGTGTTTTGCAACAAGCATATCATCATAGCTCACAACGTTCTTCATTCCTGTTGCTGTGAATAAGAGGTCGCATTCTCTTATAGCCTCGTTGATCGGCATTACATTAAAACCGTCCATGACAGCCTCTATTGCCTTTACAGGGTCCACTTCTGTTACGGTAACTCTGGCACCCATGCCCTTTAACCGCATTGAGACACCCTTGCCGACATAACCATAACCTGCTACAAGTGCGTTTTTACCGGCTATTAATATGTTTGTTGCGTTCATAAAGCCATCAAGTGCACTCTGGCCTGACCCATATCTGTTGTCAAAGAAATGCTTCATCTGTGCATCATTAACATCGAACATTGGAAACTTTAATGCTCCTGCCCTTTCCATAGCTTTTAGCCTTACAACACCTGTTGTTGTCTCCTCATTGCCGCCTATAATGTTTTTTATAAGTTCCGGCTTTGAAGCAACAAGGTTTGTTAAATCACCACCGTCATCTATAATTATATCAGGATTAACTTCAATTGTTTTTTCAATATTTTCATAGTATTCTTTTTCTGATTCTCCTTTTTTTGCAAATACTTTATATGAATAGTCATTTTTAAGCGATTCAACAACGCTGTCGTCTGAACTTAATGGATTGCATGAGGCTAATCTAACATCAGCACCGCCTTCCGTCAATAAAAGAGCGAATATACCGGTTTTCGCCTCAACGTGCAATGCCATTGCTATTTTTATTCCTTTTAGGGGTTTTTCTTTTAAAAATCTTTCTCTTATATTTGCTGAAACAGGCATATGATCCCTTGCCCATTTTAATCTCAAAAATCCATTGCTTTCCATTAATATCACCTGTATATAGCTTTTATATTTAAAAGAATTCCCTTGCTGTATTTCTCTATTGTATATTCCAGATTGCTATATTCTTTTCCTATAAAAAGATCCCTGCCATTCAATATTATACCCGGGTTTATAAAAATGTAAAATTCGTCAAATAATTTTGCTCTTATAAACTGTTCTATTACATTGGCACCGCCCTCGACAAGAATGCTTTTAATGCCCATACTATAAATTTTGTCCACAATATATTCTATGGCTGTATTCTGAACATTTATTATGGTTGCACCATTGATATTGCCATTTCTTTCCGTTATTACATAGATGTTCTGAGAATTCCCGTGAAAAATTTTATAATTATTATCAAGTGCCAGATTTCCATCAAGAATTATTATTTTGTGTGCGCCCTTAATAACCGGATTATCTATTCTTACAGTATTTGCACCTATTAAAACTGCATCAACACTTTTTCTTAATAACATTACACGTTCCATGTCCTTTATATCAGATATTTTAAACCTTCCGGCTGACGAGGAAATTTTTCCGTTTATGGATGCCGCAACATTGATTATAATGTGTGGGCGCATACTAACTTATTACTGTAAACTATAACAACTTTGGGATATTACCTAATTTTTAGTTGAAAAAGTATAAATTTATAATATATCCATTAATGGAGAAAACATGAAATTCACCGGTAATATATACTATAATAGCCATATTTTAAGAGGAACACTCAATATAAATGATGACAAAAATGAGTTTAAAACAGGAATATCAAATACAGGAAAATATGGAACACTTTTACCATTGGCTGTAAATTCGCATACGCATATTGGTGATTCGTTTATAAAAGAGGAACCTGCAGGAACACTTCCTGAAATTGTCGGCCCCGGCGGCCTGAAACATAGAATGCTTGCCCGTGCAACCGATTCTGAAATTATTTCAGGAATTGATAAGTCAATAGAGTTTATGAAAAATACCGGAACCGGGGCATTTATAGATTTCAGGGAAGATATGCGTGGTATAATCAATATAAAAAAATCCATTAATGCCGGCATTGGCGGTATTGCTCTCGCAAGGCCACTGGAAGGTATTAGAATAGATGATATTATAAAAATTGCTGATGGAATCGGTATAAGTTCTATTTCAGATATAGATTATGAAATGGTAATGGAAGCATCAATTAAAGCACATAAAGCAGGAAAAATAATGGCGCTGCACTTCAGTGAAAATTTTCGTGAAAATATAGAAAAAGTAATAGAATTAAAGCCGGATTTCCTTGTACATGTTATAGAAGCATCCGATGATGACCTTAAATTAATATCAGAACATAAAATACCGGTTGCAATCACGCCGAGATCAAATATTTTCTATGGGAAAAGGCCGGATTACAGCAGATTTTTAAAATATGGAATCAGACTACTTCTTGGAACAGACAATGTTTTTGTTACAGAACCGGATATTTTTTCTGAGATGGATTTTTTATATAGATATCAGCGGTTTAACGGGTATATTGAACCGAAAACCATACTTAACATGGTTATAGACAATCCTCAAAAATTAATGTTAAAGCACAATATTTCTTTCAATAAATCTTACTTATTCTTTGAAAACAACCTGCTGAATGAATATGAGGTTATAACAAAAAAGCATTTTTATAATTACCGTATTGTTGGCCAGCATGAATTAAAAGATTTATAAAATATAAATTTTTATAAAACTACTATATTTTAAGTATATACTAAATTTATATATAATATATTAGCATCTAAAATTATGATCTCAGATACTATAAAGGCCATGCAAAGTGGAAAACCTGTGCTTATTTTTGATTCTGACGACAGGGAAGGAGAAACGGATATTACAATACCGTCACAGTTTATAACACCGGAAATAATTAAAATGATGAGGAAAGATGGAGGTGGATTGATATGCACCACAATAAGGAATGAGGAAGCAAAGAAAATTAAATTGCCATACCTTGAGGATCTTTATAAAAAATGCCTTGATATAGACGAATACATCCTTGATGCAAGTGATATGAAATATGATAAGAACAGTACGTTTTCAATTACAATAAATTCACGGAAAACATTTACAGGTATACCGGATAATGACAGATCAAGGACAGTGAAGGATTTTTCCAACTACATAGAAAATATAATAATGAAGAAAAACAATGCGCCGTTTGGAAAATTGTTCCGTACACCGGGACATATTCATTTGCTCATAGCAAGCAGGGATTATTTCAATACGAGAAGAGGACATACCGAACTCAGTACATTTCTTGTAGAATCTGCAGGTTTAATACCAAGTGCAACAATTGTTGAAACTTTAGGTGAAAATGGAAAGTCATTGCCCATGGAGGATGCAATGGATTTTGCAAAAAGGAACTCTCTGGAATTTATCACCGGCGATGAAATAGTTTCTTACTGGAGGGGATTAGACTGAAAAAAATAGGAATTGTCGATACAACTTTCGCCAGATATGATATGGCTGCATCTGCAATAGATGAGTTATATAATACCGGAACAGGATTTACGGTTGAAAGATATACAGTTCCGGGAATAAAGGATATTCCTGTAGCATGCAAGATATTGTTTGAGGATTATGGCTGCGATATAGCGATGGCTTTTGGAATGCCCGGACCCATGGCGGCAGATAAAATGTCCGCACAGATCGCTTCAACAGGTATTATGCATGTACAGCTCGCTGAAAAAAAACATATAATTGAAGTTTTTGTCCATGAGGATGAGGCAAAAGATGATGATGAATTGGGGTGGCTGTGCAACAGAAGGGCGAGGGAACATGCAATAAATACATACAATCTGATCTTTAATAGAGAAATTCTGATGGAAAAAGCGGGCACAGGACAGAGGCAGGGATTTGAGGATAAAGGCCAGGTGAATTCCTCAGGGACCTATTCGCACAGACATTAGGTGATTAAAATGGATAAAATAAAAAGTAAAATAAAAATAGGAATAGTTGTAGCAGAATTCAATTTTGATATAACGATGATGATGCTGGAGAGAGCGAAAAATTATGCTGATTTTCTTGGTGTTGAAGTGGTAAAGGTATTAAAGGTGCCCGGAACATTTGATATGCCACTGGGTATAAAGAAGCTGTTAAAAATGGATGATATTGAGGGTGTTGTTACTCTTGGTGCTGTTATTAAGGGAGAAACAGATCATCACAGAGTAATTATGGACAATGCAGCAAGAAAAATTACAGACCTGTCACTGGATTACGAAAAACCTGTAGCACTGGGTATATCAGGTTCAGGAGAGTCAAGATTACAGGCAGAAGCAAGGATAGAAATGGCAAAAGATGCTGTTGAGAGCTGCGTAAAAATGATAATCAACCTCAGGTCTCTTAACTAGTTATTTTTAATTTTATAGAAAAAATATTTTATAGCTAACTATTCATATTTATACATGTATTAATCGGGGCGAAACTATTTACTGCAGCATTTTATTAAAAAAATATTTATTATAAATGTCGTATATATCTGTGTTTGGATTTAAATAGAGCTTAACTTATATATAAATCAGTTATATAAATTATTAATAAATAAACTTAAGAGTTTGTGATTTAATTTCTGTAAATATCAGAAAAATAAAGTTTTTCTGGCTTACATAGAAGATGTATTGCAAAATTATTGGTAACAGGCCTTTAAGATAAAAAAAATATAAAACTCTGTTAATACAAAAAAAATTAAATCCTGTGATTTAATACCCTATAAATGGGCACGTGGCCTAGCATGGATAGGGCAACAGCCTCCTAAGCTGTAAATCAGGGGTCCAAAT
>JABEBX010020541.1_pt1 | contig 23006 bp, 18 predicted proteins | sample 7245971 | NCBI WGS metagenome assembly JABEBX01 (sample SAMN14506365, study PRJNA622280) | hot springs metagenome | biome: hot spring [ENVO:00000051]|acidic hot spring [ENVO:00002120]; feature: spring [ENVO:00000027]|sediment [ENVO:00002007]; material: sediment environment [ENVO:01001048]... | reverse complement strand
GCCATCACCTTGGTGCCAAAGAGAATATAGGGGCTGAAACGGAATAGCCAGGAGGAGTCCTCGGGCAAGAAGGCTTCCTTGTGGAAGAGTCGACGCAGGTCCCGGTAGCCCTGCCCCAAGCCAGCGGGGCGGCGGTTTTGCAAAAGCGCACGGAGCATTTGCAGCCACGCCGAAAAGAGTGGCGCGATGGCCAAAGCCACTAGCACCTGCAGGGTCTGCATTCCCCATGCACTCCAGTTCATCGGACCAGCACCAAGAGCACGACCAAGGTTAGAAAGGCATAGAGGAGGTAGGAACTGATCTTGCCATGTTGCAGCCGTAGTGCCTGGCGAGATAGGGCCAGGGCCAGTCGCTGCAAGGGTTCATAGAGTCCTACCCAGAAAGGGTCCGCAAGCTCTACCCGCAATTCCTTGCTGGCGGTATCTGGCTGGATCCGCCCGTGGTGTATCGGTTGAAAGATACGCAAGAGGGATTGGCTAAATCCGGCAGGGCTATCCTGCATCCGCGCCGTTCGCGCTCCGCGAAAACCGCAGGACCAGACGGGAACGCGGCGTAGCGGTCGACCAAAGCGCCACCATACCAGCAAAAAGGTCAGGAGAATGGCCACTGCGATGCCGATGAGAAACCATCCTGGCACATAACTGGCTCGTTCCGGAGAGATGGGCGTCAATCGCCAGGGCTGCTGAATTCCCAAGGAGTTCCCGGGCAGGAGCAGGACATTTACCGCACTGATGGCGTGGATGGCCAAACCTGGGAAAAGCCCCAGGAAGATGCAACCCAAGGCAAGGAAAGCCATGGCGAAACGCTCCCACAGGCCTGCCTCGTGGGCGGTATAGATGCTGCGCGGCTGCCCCAGAAAACTCAGTCCAAAGGCCTTGATGATGGCAAAACTCGCTAAAGCCAGAACCAGAACGACGCCAGTAGCAGTCAATGGCAGAATGGCTTGCAGGGTCCCCGAGGCCATTTGCGGCGCCAACAGGAAGGCCTGCAGCAGCATCCACTCCGAGGCAAAACCATTCAGGGGCGGTAGTCCGGCAATGGCAAGGCAGCCAATCAGCATCAGCAGGGTGGTTTGCGGCATGCTTCGGATCAGGGCCCCGAGTCGCCCCATATCGACGGTGCCGGTGCTATGGAATACACTGCCGCTCCCCAAGAAGAGCAGCCCTTTGAACAAAGCATGGTTCAATGTCTGGAAAAGTCCGGCGCTGAGGGCCAGCGCCGCCAGTGTCGGCGAGCCCTCGGCGACAAAGAGCCGGGCCAGGCCCAGGGCTACCAGGATCAATCCCATGTTCTCCATGGAGGAATAGGCCAGGAGTCGTTTTAGATCCCGCTGCAGGGTAGAAAAAAGCACGCCAAAGCCTGCCGTCAACAAGCCCAAAGCGAGCCAGACCAAGCCCCAGGAGACGCCCTCGGGAGGCAGGATTTGCCAATCGATGCGCAACAACCCATACAAGGCCATGGGCAGCATGGCGGCGCTCATCAGGGCGGAAACGGGGGAGGGTGCAGCGGGATGCGCCTCGGGTAACCAGACATGAAGGGGGGCCATCCCCAACTTGGCACCAAATCCCAGCAGGGTGAGGAGCAGTACGGCCTGGGCGAGCCCGGGCGCAAGTACCTCGTGCGTCAGGGCAGAAAAATCATTCCCGGCCAATGGGTTGCCGTGGCAGAGCAGGGCGAAGGCGGCCAGTAGGCACAGGGCCCCCAGGTGCGCCACGAGCAGGTACAGATAGGCGGCATGCCGCGCCTGGATGGTCTGCGTTTGGCCCCCAGCACTACCAGGAAAAAGGCAGACAAGGGGTCCAGCCGGAATTGCCAGAGCGGGATGCCGCCGACGGCGAGGTTCGGCGCGGGGGCGGCCACCAGTATCAGCCCCAAGGCGCCACTCAGCAGCCAGAGTAGACTCATGAGGGTACTGGTCATCAGGCTGGTGTAGCGTAACCAGGACGGGTGTAGGCGTGGGAGTAGACTCCCCAGACTCGCCAGAGGACCCAGGGCGACGGCTCCTAGAGCCATCTGCAGCGGCAATAGCGCATTCACTGGGCAACGATGATGAGAAGCACCGCGGCCTCGGTGCCGGTATTTCGCCAATTATGAAGCTGTCGGGGATCGTAGTAGATCGCATCCCCTTTGCCGAGTTCGTAGCTATGCTCCTGCTGTTCGAATTTCGCCGTCCCTTCGATCACCATGGCAAATTCTTCCCCCTCGGCGCTGCTGTAGGGGTGTTCCCCGCATTCTCCGCCGGCTTCCAGGGTGAGGAGGATGGGTTGCATCTTTTTGCGGGCATAGTCCCGCGCCAGGGGCTCGATACTCGCATGCGAACCGGCGCTGTAGATTCGCCGCCGTTGTCCGGAACGAAGCAGGATGGGCATGGGGCCAGCTTCGGGTTCGTCAAAGAGAGTGCCGATATGTACGCCGAGGGCAAGACAGAGTTTTTCGAGAGTGGCGATCGACGGAGATACCTGGGAGCTTTCGATCTGGGAAATGGCACTAGCGGAAACTCCAGACAGCTCCGCCAGCACGCGCAGGGAAAGCTGACGATCCTCGCGGAGTTTTTGCAACTGCCTGGCTAGTTGTTCCATGGGGGAAAGTGTACGATATATTGCACAAACAGTGCAATATTCTGTTCACCTGGTGAGCGAGAGAAACATCTGTGGCAGCCTTTCCGGTAATCGCTTGATCTGGTCGAGTACGGTGAACTGGCGACCAAAGATGTTACTGACATACGCATCGGCCTGCGGGTCCAGGCTGATGCAGTAGCTGAAAATCCCTTTCTGGTCGAGTTCATTGACGGCTTGCCGGGCATCGGCAACAAGCTGTTGAGAATCCGCCACGTCCACGTCTGCGGGCGCGCCGTCGGTAAGCAACAGTAACAATTTTTTCTCATTCTTGCGGGCACCCAGATAGTGCCCCGCATGGCGCATGGCCGCCCCCATCCGAGTGGACCAGCAGGCCTGCATACCCGCCAGCCGCGCCTTGACCGGGTCGCCCCAATGCTCGCTAAAACCTTTGATATGACCATAGCGTACTTCGTGACGGGTGTTGGAATGAAAGCCGGCAATGGCGAAGGGATCACCCAAGCTCTCGATGGCCCAGGCGAGGAGGGAAACGGCCTCCTGACTCAGTTCGAGGATGCTTTGCTGGGTATTGGGTACGGGATCATTGAGGGATTCCGAGAGATCGAGCAGAAGTAGCACCGCAATATCGCGATCGTTGCTGCGATGTCGCAGATTGATGCGGGGATCGGGAACTGCACCACTTTTGTAATCGATGAATGCCCGCAACGCGATGTCCAGGTCCAGTTCGCTGCCATCCTCCTGGTAACGGATGCGTTCTTTGTCCTGGGGTTTGAGCAGATCAAAAAGGCGTTGCAGGCGTTTGGCCAGGGCGCTGTGCTTGGCCAGCAAACGGTCGATCTGCGCGGGATCGCCTTGGGGATGAAGATGGTCGTATACGCTCACCCAGTCGGGCCGATAACTCAGGCTTTGGTCGTCCCACTCGGGATAGAGGCGTGGCGGTAGCGAAGAGCTTTCCTCGACTGATTTGGGAGAGGCATCTTCTGTGCCGGAGTCGTCTTCCTCGTCGGGCTCGATGAAGGTCCAGAGATGGCGGTTGTCGTCGCGATAATCGACCACCGTGTCGGCAAAATGGATATGCTTGAACTGGTCGCTGGGCAGCCGGGTACGGGTAACGAAATCTAGTGCCAATGCCGCCATATCACGGGTGCTGCACAGTTCGTTACCTGCCAGGAGGTCCCGAAAGCGTTGGACAAGGTCCAGGATTACGGGGTTGCGGTAGCCGTGCTCGGGATCGAGCAGGGCACGGGACAATAAGGTCAGGCGATGGCGCAGGCAAGCGGTCGTTTGTGGGTCGCAATCGTCCTCTCCAGGATGTGGGTGCAGGGCTAGCAGGAGGTTGCGTAACCCGGGATATTCCCGAATGAGCAGAGTGTCGATACGACAGTCTTCCACGCATTCCACCGCCAGCCGCTGGAAAGGACTCCAGTTGTCGGCAATCAGGGGACGGCTCCAGCGACGGTGCCCGACCATGTGGGCAAGTGCCGCACGGTAGCGGTCGATGCCGGCGACGCCTTGGGTATCATCGCGGGCATCGGGCAAATGAAAACCGAGTCGATCGAAATAAGGAATGGGTTGGCGCAGCTGGTGAAATGCCGTGGAATAGGGAATGAACGCGCCAGCCTCCTGCCAAAAGCCGCGGAGATAGAGATCCAGGCGGCGTTCCGCGTCGACCAGGAGGGTGCCGTGCCGCTCCCGTTGCAACACCGCCCGACTATCGGCCGACTGCAGGCCGAAATAATCCTTTTGGCGCTCGGGGTGACGGGCATGGTTGCGAATACCGTAGTCGACCCAGTTGGCAAGACCTTTCAGAGACAATAACTGCAGCAAGGCGGGGGCGTGGAAGAAAAATTCCGGCAGACCAGGGCTCGGGATTGTGGCTTGCCGACCGTGGATGGATCCTGTGGTCTGTTCCATCAGATGCAGGGCAATATCCAGATATTTTTGTAATGATTCCTGAGATTGCAGCCGTTCTGCTACGGCCCCCAAGGTTTGTAGCAACGTCGTAATGGCGCGCCCATTGGGGGATTTCTGTAGTCGCTCAATGCATTCGAGCACTGGCTGCAAGGCCTCGCCCCTGGGCGCTCAGGATTGCTTGCGCCTCCCGCCAGAGGTCCGGAAAGACACGTTTCACTTCGTCGAAGCGGCTGTCCAGACGCGCCCAGGCGTCGTCCAGGCGGGCCAGATCATCGGTGTGGGCAGGCATGTCGTCAGGGGACTCAGGCAAAGGTGCTACGGATGGCATGCTCGAGGGTGGCACGAATGTCGGCGTCGTCGGTGATCGGGGCGGCTAAGGCCATGCGGCAGGCGTCTTGGGGAGCGACGCCGTCTTCGATCAAGGAGGCGGCATACACCAGCAAACGCGTGGAAATGCCCTCGTCGAGTCCGTGTCCTTTGAGGCGCCTTGCCACCGCGCCAATTTTCACCAACTGTCCGGCGATTTCTGCTGCTACACCCGCTTCCTTCTCCAGAATGCTGGCTTCCAGCTCTGGTGCGGGGTAGTCAAAATCAAAGGCAGTAAATCGTTGCTTGGTGGAGGGTTTTAGGTCTTTCATCAAGCTCTGGTAGCCCGGGTTATAGGATATGACCAGCTGAAAATCCGGATGGGCTTGGACCAGTTCCCCTTTTTTGTCCAGGGGCAACACGCGCCGGTGGTCGGTGAGGGGATGAATGACCACGGTAGTGTCCTGCCGAGCCTCGACCACTTCATCCAGATAACAGATGGCGCCCATACGGGCGGCGGTGGTCAAAGGACCGTCGATCCAACGGGTGCCATGGGCATCGAGGAGGTAGCGTCCGACCAGGTCGCTGGCCGTCATGTCCTCGTTGCAGGCCACGGTAATGAGGGGCTTGCCCAGCTTCCAGGCCATGAATTCGATGAAGCGGGATTTGCCGCAACCAGTTGGCCCTTTTACCATCACCGGCAACCGTTTGCGATAAGCGGCCGCAAAGAGTTCCACCTCGTTACCCTGGGGTTGGTAATAGGGTTCGCTACGGATCAGGTAGCTTTGCGAATGCAGAGTAGGATCGTTCACGTTGCATTTTCCCTAGCAATCAAGCAAACAAGCGAATGGGGGCCCCGCATTGAAGGCGGGGCTGAGCCGCACCTGGGCACTAATGCCCGGGCGCGGTAGGGTGGTTGCCTTAGCGATGGGCACCAATCTTGTCCCGCCAGCCGGGATACAGCTTGTCGGCATCGCCAGGGAAGGACTCGAAGGCACGCGCAAATTCCTTATGTTCCTTGGCGTATTCGATGGGATCGGCGCCGCTCTTCCAGCACTCATAGGCTTGGCGCAGGGACTTGGCACCGGCCGCGGGGCTGTCGATGTGGCCGTAGGAGCCGCCGCCGGCGGTATTGATGATGTTGCCGTGACCTAGGTTTTCGAAGAAGCCAGGTAGCCTCAGGGCGTTCATGCCGCCGGAGATGATTGGGGTAGTGGGCTTCATGCCATACCATTTCTGATAGTACACCGGCCCCTGGCACTCGTCGCGCTCGATCATGTAGGCGATGTTTCGGTCGTCATTCTCGCCTTCCATTTTTCCATAGCCCATGGTACCCACATGAATACCGGATGCACCTTGCAAGCGAGCAATCTTGGCCAGCACGAAGGCGGTATAACCGCGCTTCGCCGAGGGGGAGGTGATCATGCCGTGCCCGGCGCGATGGTAGTGCAGATACTGAGCGGGGTATTGCCGCCGGGCGGTAGTGATCATGCCCGGACCACCCACGAAACCGTCCACCAGGAACGCTACCTTATCGGCATCGGGACCAAAGGTTTCCAGGATGAAATCTGCCCGGGCACACATTTCATAGTGATCGTCGGCGGTGATGTTGGCCGAGAAGATCTTGGCCTGGCCGGTTTCATCCATGGCACGCTTCATGGCGTCGGCCACCAGTGGGATGGTTTTCTTGAGAGGCGAAAAGACCTGGTTACCCTGGGGTTCATCATTTTTGATGAAATCACCTCCGAGCCAGAACTGATAGGCGGCATGGGCAAAGGGTTCCGGCCGCAGGCCCAGCTTGGGCTTGATGATGGTGCCGGCGATGTAACCTCCGTCCTTGAGCGGGCGCCCGAGGATACGCCATAAATCGGAGATGTCGCGGCTGGGCCCGTCGAACAACTGGATAGCACGCGGCGGTACCCAGAAATCGATCATCTTGGCGTGGGCAATGTCGCCCATGCCCTGGTTGTTGCCGATGGCCAGCGTCAGGAAGGAAACGATCATCATGCGACCATCGGTCACATTGCGGTCGAAAAGATCCAAGGGATAAGCGATCCGCATGTCTTCGGTCGCTTCGTCGATGTGGTAGACGAGGGCGTCGACACCCTTGGTGAAGTCGTCAGTGGTCGAGACTTCGACATTGGTACCCGTGGACGATTCTGCGGCAAAGTGGGCTGCAGCTTCCAGATAGCCATGCCCGGCCTTGGGCTTCATCTTGTACGCCACTAAAATATGCTGACCATTCTTGATCAGCTCTTCTTCCGAAAGGGACAGGTCAGCATAACGTGCCGATTGATCCATGGTATTCACTCCTTGTATTGTCAGGAGTAGACACTGTACCTGCTCGGAATAATCAATAAAAACGATTATATATTATAGAAACAATTAGAAATAATAATGATTCCATGGGTTGGCAGAATATCTACGATTTATGAGGGCACCGGCTACACACCATGAAAAATCTTACCTTACGACAACTGGACATCTTGAGGATGCTGGGAAGCACCGGATCCTATACCAAGGCTGCCAAGCAGTTGCATCTCACCCAGTCGGCGGTCTACGTGCAGATACGCAAGCTGGAGCAGGAGATCGGTCTCCCCTTGACTGAGCAGGTGGGGAAAAAGGTCTTTTTGACAGATGCTGGCAACGAGGTTTTGCGTGCGAGCAATTGCATCAACGACCAGATCGAAGAACTGAACCGTTCCCTGGAACATCTGCGTGACGTCGAAGATGGTCAGGTGCGCATTGCCGTCACCTCCGCCGCCAATGCCTTTGCGGTGGACCTATTGGCGCGCTTTCAACAGCAGCATACCCACATCCAAATCCGGCTCGACATTGCCAATCGCAAGGAGGTGTTGGAGAGCCTGGAGCGCAACGACATCGATATGGCAATCATGGGAGAACCGCCGCAAACGATGGATCTAATTGCACTTCCATTTCACGAAAATGACCTGGTCGTCATTGCTGCGGCAAACTCTCCCCTACCTCGCATTTCCGCCATTTCCCTGGCAGACCTCGCCAAAGAAACCTTTGTTCTGCGAGAGCCTGGATCGGGCACCAGAGAGGCAATCCTGCGTTATTTCGAGGCGCGCGGGTTAGAAATCGAAGACCGCGTCATCATGAACAATAACGAATCTATCAAACAAGCGGTAAAGGTAGGCATGGGAGTGGCGATCGTTTCGCGTCATAGCGTTCTCACCAAGATCGAGGCCGGGTATTTGCGGGAAATTGCCGTGGAAGGATTCCCTTTAAAGAAAATGTGGCATCTGGTGCATCGAAAAGGAAAGAAGCTGGCGCCCGCCCCAAATACCTTCAAATCTTACCTGTTGCAACATCAGTATGTGCGCACGACTACCGAACTATCCCAAATTATTTCGTGAGCAAATGGCAATGGCAATTATGAGGCTGCCTCAGGCTCATCCACTGCGAGGGATTCGAGTGATCGTGGATGGCATCTGGAGACTAAAAATGTTCATTTACGCGTAGTTGGACAGTAGCGTGCGCATCATTGCGCCGCTATCCTGACCAGTTTGGTTCGACCGGACGCGCCGGCTTTGATCGTTACATCGGCCTTTCGGCACCGGAATTTCTCCGCAACCAGGGTTAGCAACTCTTCGTTCGCTTTGCCGTCGACAGGAGGAGACTTCAGTTTAGCGACCCAGGTACCGTCTGCGGCTTGGGAGAGCTCTGACACGCGAGCTCGAGGTTTCACCTTGACCTGAAGCATAATTTCGACCATCTGTTACCCAACGTCTGTGCTGTAATGGCAAGGGCCGCCTGAGTCCTGCCGGAGGCGGGGGGCGTTGGCATTGACACCCGCCATCTCTCTCCTTTTTGATCATAACTGAAGAGATGCCGTCATGGAATTGCAATTTCTCTTGGGTGCCCGCCAGAGGGACCGACGGGAGCTGACCAGTGCTGTCGCCTCCCATCGATCCGATGTGATGGTCATGGAGAGCACAGGAAGCTACTGGAAGATTCCCTATGCGGCCCTGGAGGCAGACCTTGCTGGCGTTGATCCCTGCGATTATCTTGTGGATGTATAGCTACAGATCCTTTCTGCAGGTTTTTCAGAATGGCCACTGCCAGTCGCCAATCTCCGGAGGGTCGATACCCATTGCATAAGCATGTTGCTTAAAGTAGATCTGACGATCTAATAATTTTTCGCGTACGGAGGATGCAATTTCTGCGTATCTGGGTATGCGATCAATGGCATCTATAGCGAGACTGAATCGGTCAGTCTGATTAAGAATGGCCAACTCCAAAGGAGTGTTGATATTCCCCTTTTCTTTGTAACCTCGAACGTGAATATGGTGCTGACCAGAACGACGATAAGTTAGCTTATGAATCAACCAAGGATAAGAATGGAAATTAAAAACAACTGGCCGAGTTGAGGTAAACAGCGCTTCGAATTCCCGGTCCGTCAAGCCGTGACTATGCTCGCTCCAAGGGACCAGTTTGAAGAGGTCAACAACATTCACAAAGCGAATTTTTATGTCCGGCAATTCTTGGCGCAATAGCGCAGTAGCCGCCAACGACTCCAAGGTTGGTCGGTCCCCACAACTTGCCATGACAACGTCTGGCTCTGCTCCATAGTCGTTACTCGCCCAACGCCAGATCCCAATGCCTTTTTCACAGTGTATTGCCGCTTCTTCGGTGTCAAGGTACTGGAGATTCATATTCTTGTCAGCAATGATTACATTGACATAATTTACGCTGTTCAGGCAATGGGAAGCGACTGAGAGCAGGCAGTTTGCGTCCGGTGGTAGATAGATGCGAGCGACGCTGGGGCTTTTGTTGGCAACGACATCAAGAAAGCCTGGGTCTTGATGGGTAAATCCGTTGTGATCCTGCCGCCAGACAAGGCCTGTGAGTAAAATGTTTAGCGAGGAGATTTTGGCCCGCCAGGGAATCTCATTGCATTTTTCCAGCCATTTTGCGTGTTGATTGACCATGGAATCGATAATGTGAATGAAGGACTCATAGCTGTTGAGAAAACCGTGCCTTCCGCTCAACAGATATCCTTCTAACCAGCCCTCGACAGTATGCTCGCTAAGCATTTCCATCACTCTTCCCTCTGGAGCCAGTTCCCCGCCATCACTGTCCTCTGGGAAAATGGCTCCCAACCACGCTTTCTCTGTTACTTCATACAAGGCATCCAGTTTGTTGGATTGCGTCTCGTCTGGCCCAAACACCCGGAATCGATCAAGATTCAAGCGCATGACCTCACGCAGGAAATTCCCAAGGACAACAACATTGTTGGCCATATGCACGCCGGGTGCATCAACCGGCACAGCAAAATCGCGGTAGTCTGGTAAGTTCAGTGGCTTGCGTAACACTCCTCCATTGGTTACTGGGTTGGCACTCATCCGGCGATGGCCTCGCGGAGGCAGCGCCTGCAGCCTGGAAACCAAGCAACCATTCGCGTCAAAATGCTCGTCGGGTCGGTAGCCGCGTAACCAAGCCTCGAGCAAGGCCAAGTCTTCGGGCTTCCTGGCGACATCGGGGAGCGGAATCTGATGTGCCCGCCAGTATCCTTCCAGGTAATGCCCATGCACTTCCCGAGGCGCTGTCCAGCCCTTTGGACTGCGTAGTATGACCATGGGCCAACGCGGGCGAGTGGCTGCTCCCCCTTTCCGGGCATGTTTTTGGATGCCTTGAATCTCGAGGACACAATGCTCCAAGGTAGCAGCCATTGCCTGATGCATACTGTCTGGATCACTGCCCTCCACAAAATAGGGTGTATACCCATAGCCACGGAAAAGCGCCTCCAACTCTTCGTGACTGATCCTTGCCAGAATAGTTGGGTTGTTAATCTTATAGCCGTTAAGGTGCAACACCGGCAGAATTGCGCCATCGCGAACTGGATTCAGAAATTTGTTACTGTGCCAACTGGTAGCGAGCGGTCCCGTTTCCGCCTCTCCATCGCCCACGATCGTTAAAGCGATGAGATCTGGATTATCCAGTACTGCGCCCACGGCATGCGAGATGCTGTACCCTAATTCCCCTCCCTCATGGATACTACCCGGCGCCTCGGGGGTGGCATGACTACCAATGCCGCCAGGAAAGGAAAACTGCTTGAAGAAACGCTGGAGTCCAGCCAGGTCTTTGCTGATCTCCGGATAGACCTCTGAATAGGTGCCTTCCAAGTAGGCCTGGGACAGGATCGCCGGTGCCCCATGGCCAGGCCCGGAAATATAAATGGCGTTCAAATCGTATTTCTTGATCAGCCGGTTGAAGTGAATATACGTGAAACACTGTCCTGCATCGGAACCCCAATGGCCGAGCAGTCGCGGCTTTATATGAGCCAGTGAAAGTGGTTCCCGCAGCAGGGGATTGTCTTGGAGATAGAGCATACCAAGACAGAGGTAGAGACTCGTCCGCCAATAAGAGTCGATGAGAGCAAGCTCGTCGGCACCGAGAGGCGTCCCTGGAATTGTGGCACGGGCCTGGCCGTAAGCACTCAGTGCCGGCGGCGTCTCCCCATGTTGCGACGGTTTCTCTTGCATGTCTAGCCCCTCAGGATAATCTTTGCAACTCAGCAAATAATAGTGTAGCAGAAATCAATGAAGTCTTTGCTCGCCCCATGGTACTTGGCTGGTGGCCGAAACTGAGCAATAGTGCTACGGCTCGCGCAAGGCCACAGCGCAACGCCACCACGTGATTGCAATTTTCATTATTGGATCAACTAGGTAGATACTATGTTATGGTTGCTGCGCCCCTCGCAATAATCGGTGAGATTCTCGATGGTCGTCGCCGCGATGGTTTGCAATGCCTCGCGCGTAAAAAAGGATTGGTGTCCGGTGACGATCACATTGGGGAAAGTCAACAACCTCTCGAAGGTGTCATCGCAGATGATGTCATCACAGTGATCGCGGAAATATAGTTCCGCCTCTTCCTCGTAAACGTCTAGGCCCACTGCTCCCAGGTGCCGGGATTTAAGCGTCCCGATCAATGCCGCGGTATCAATCAGTCCGCCACGGCTGGTATTGATAAGCATCGCACCCTTCGGCAACAGCGCGAGGCGTTCGGCATTCAGTAGATGTTGCGTTTCGGGTAGGAGAGGAAGATGCAGGCTCACAATCTGGCTCTGCTGCAATAGCTCTTCTAGAGGCAGGTACAACATCCCCAGCTCCTGCGCCGCTGGATTGGGAGATATGTCATAGCCCAACAAGCGGCAGCCCATGCCGTGTAGAATTCGAGCCAGGGCGAGTCCGATTTTTCCAGTACCGATGATGCCTATGGTCTTGCCGTGCATATCAAATCCCAGTAACCCATCCAGGAGGAGATTTCCTTCCCGCACTTGGTTATAGGCCTTATGGACTTTGCGGTTGAGGGTCAGCATCAAAGCAAGGGCGAATTCGGCTACCGCATAAGGGGAGTACTCCCTTACCCGCATCACCGTCATTCCCAATTGTGTCGCGGTGGCTATATCCACATGGTTGTATCCGGTGCTCCGCAAAACAAGTAACTTGGTGCCCAATTTTGCCAGGATGTGCAACACCTCCTGATCGAGGCGATCATCTACAAATGGACACACAGCAGGAAAACCTTGGGCGACAAAGGCGGTTTTCGCGTTCAGCGTGACGTCCGTGAAAATCAATTCATGCCGCCCATTGTTGGCGGCATTCAGATACTCTTGATCATATGGCCGACTACTGGTTACCAAACAACGCATCAAACACCTCCTTTTTGGGTAGTGTAGACAAATTTACACCCTTCAGTGGGCAGGCCGCTTTCCTGCAGAGAGCGGCGCTGGGATGGGCGCGCCAAGGTGGCGGCTGCTGACGACGCAAGGTTGCGCTAGCTCAGGAATCTCTTGCTCATGCGGCGCCACCTCCTGCACGAGGTTTGCGCCCGAGACTTGCCTCGATTTCGAGCACATGGCGGGTGGTGGCAATCACGGTGTCGGGATTGAGGCTCATGGTGTCGATGCCGATCTCGACCAGGAATTCGGCCATCTCTGGATAGTCCGACGGCGCCTGGCCGCACAATCCGGAGTGGATGCCGTTGCGGCGACAGCCTTCGACCGCGAGGCGGATCATTTCCTTCACGCCGTCATCGCGCTCGTCGTAGTCGAAGGCGACGATTTCGCTGTCGCGATCCACGCCCAAGGTGAGCTGGGTGAGGTCGTTGGAGCCGATGGAAAAGCCGTCGAAGCGCTTAGCGAACTGGTCGATAAGGATGACGTTGTTCGGGATTTCGCACATGGCGTAGACCTGCATCCCGTTTTCACCGCGCTTGAGGCCGAATTCAGCCATCTTGGCCAGCACCGCGTCAGCCTCCTGCACCCGACGCACAAACGGCAGCATGAGGATCATGTTGGTGAGCCCCATGTCCTCGCGTACCCGTTTCATGGCTAGGCACTCCAGGCGAAAGCCCTCCGCATAAGCTGGGTGGGCATAGCGCGAGGCGCCACGGAAACCGAGCATCGGGTTGTCTTCGTCCGGCTCGAAGTCGGCGCCGCCGATCAGGCTGGCATATTCGTTGGACTTGAAATCGGACATGCGCACGACCACTGGCTTGGGCCAGAACGCTGCGGCAATCGTGCCGATGCCCTCGGACAGGCGCTGTACAAAAAAGCTCGCGCCGTCCGAATAGCCGCGCAGCAGTCGATCGATCGCCGTGCGTGCTGAGAGGTCCTTCACCTTCTCCGGGTGTAACAAGGCCAGCGGGTGTGCCTTGATGGTTTCGTTGATGACAAACTCCATGCGCGCCAGTCCTACGCCGTCGTTAGGCAGGAATGCGGTCTTGAAGGCGATGTCCGGGTTGCCGATGTTAATCATGATGCCGGTGGCAGGTCGCGGGATGTCGCTAACTTCGACCTTGTCGACATGAAACGGCACCTCTCCACGGTAGACTTTGCCAGCGTCGCCCTCAGCGCAGGAGACGGTGACCGTCTCGCCGCTGGACACAGCGCTGCTTGCCTTGCCCGCGCCGACCACGGCGGGAATGCCCAGCTCGCGGGCGATGATGGCGGCGTGACAAGTTCGGCCGCCGCGATTGGTGACGATGGCTGCGGCAGTCTTCATCACCGGTTCCCAGTCGGGGGTGGTGGTATCGGCGACCAGTACCTCGCCGGGCTTGAACTCGGATAGATGGGCGACGTCAGCGATCACGTGGGCGCGCCCGGCGGCGATCTTCTCGCCAACGGAGCGGCCGGTGACCAGGACCTCACCGCTGCCGTCGAGCACATAGGTTTCGAGTTGCGTCGGCTTGCGTTGCGAAGCCACCGTTTCCGGGCGCGCCTGCACGATATAGAGCTTACCGTCCAGACCGTCCTTGGCCCACTCCATGTCCATCGGATGGCCATAGTGCTCCTCGATCTTGATCGCCGCTTCAGCTAGCTCTAGCACGTCGGCATCGCTGAGGCAAAAACGTTCGCGGTCGACCTTGGGGGTGGGGATGTTGCGCGTGGTATGGCGGGCATCGCCTTCGACATAGATCATCTTCACCGCCTTCTCGCCAAGACTGCGACGCAGCACACTGCGGTGGCCCTGGTTGAACGTCGGCTTATGGACGTAGAACTCGTCCGGGTCCACCGCGCCTTGGACCACGTTCTCGCCCAGGCCATAGGCGCCGGTGATGAACACTACGTCGCGGAAACCCGATTCGGTGTCGAGGGAGAACATCACCCCGGAGGCGGCCAGGTCCGAGCGCACCATCTTCATTACGCCGATCGATAGTGCGACCTTGAAATGGTCGAAACCCTCGTCAATGCGGTAGTGGATGGCGCGGTCGGTGAACAAGCTGGCAAAGTCGCGTCGGCAGGCATCGAGCAGGCTTTCTTCGCCGCGGATGTTCAGGTAGGTATCTTGCTGACCGGCAAAGCTCGCTGTCGGCAGGTCTTCTGCGGTGGCCGAACTGCGTACCGCTAGGCTTACGTCCTCCCCGTATTGCTGCTGCAGCTTACGGTAGCCGGCAATGATCTCAGCGGCAAGGTCTTTGGGTAGACCGGCGCCATAGACGATTTCGCGTGCGCGCTTGCCGCGGCGCGCTAGGTCGCTGATGTCGTCGGGATCGAGATCATCTAGCGCGGCATGGAGCCTGTCCCACGCACCGGCGGCATCCAGCATGTAGCGATAGGCCTCAGCGGTGATGGCAAAACCGTTGGGTATACGCACGCCCTCCTTGCTCAACTTACGGTACATCTCGCCGAGCGATGCATTCTTGCCGCCGACCAGCGGCACGTCCTCGATGCTGAGTTTGTCGAAGAAGCGGATATATTGGTAGTCATTCATAGTTACTCTCCCTTAGTTTCTCGAGCTGCTGTGCGGTTACCAGCGCGAGCCAAGTGGCCTGGAGCGTTGCTAGCGCTCCATGACGCGCGCCAAAGCCTCCGGTGGAACTTTGCAAGAAGTTTAGTTGAGTTCCGATGGCGTCGGGGTAGCGCGGCCGGAGTTTGAGCTCCAGCGCGATTATTAGGCCGCCGTGCAGCGCACCGGCCGAAGTGAGACCCGCCTGCGGTGTGAGGCGCAGGCCCAAGTGCGGGTCCTCGCAGCGCCGCCACCAGGCCGCCAGCGCCTGATGGTCGATGTCCAGACCAACCGTTTGTGCGAGCTGGAGCGCGGTGCCACTGGTCTCGAGGTCCCCCTCGGGGACGCTCCATGCCCCACTTGCGCAGCGCGAAGCAGTAAGCAGCCTCTCCAGTTGCTCCTGTCCGCTTGTCAGCAAGTCCGGTGCATGACGACGCAGCAGTTGCGTCAGCCGCAGAAGACTGCTCAGCGTGCCCCGCCAGTCGCGTTTGCCGTCTCCCATCTGCATCCGCTGTTGCAAGAGTGTCTCCAGCCAGGCTCGCGGGTCGTGCCTAGGGCCGCGCTCGAGTAAAGCGAGTGCTGCATCGGCGGCCCAGCCTATGGTCAGGGTGGGCCAGCTGCCGTCAGCACTCTGCAGATCTGATAGCCAATCCTCAGTTCTCACTACCTCAAGCGGTTCGACGCCGAGTAGCTGCAACGAGGCAAGGGCGAAAAAGGTGTCCGGCGCATTAGGTTCTTCCACGCCCCATTCGGGCGTGCGGTAGAAGGAGTAACCGCCTTGCGGACAGCGCCGGCTGTGGATGTAGTGCAGAGCGGCGGCATTGTCGAAGGATAGTGATTGCATGTTCAGAAAGCCTCTGCGTCTGAGTTTGACATGATCTGAGGTGTCAGCACCACGAGCAGCATTGAAAACTGGGGAATTCTGCTCAGTCAGTTGTTTTATTCTAGACTCACTAGTGGTTGGCTGCACCTGGAATATTGCTCACAACATAAACGCTTCTCTTTCGCAAGCCTAGAAGGATGCTGGACGAGCCGACCTCTGGCGAGCGCTAAAGAAGAATACGAATGAGAGATAGGAGCGGTTTAGTTTTATTTTAGGGATTGGCCAGGAGCGCACAGACAAAATGCTGCTATTCTTCACAGGTTGGCTAGGTGCTAGAGGGAGGGAGGAATGTTTCAGAAGATCATATTGGCGGCAGACGGGAGCGCTGCCGCCGAACCAGCGGTGCAACAGGCCTTCCAGCTGGCACGGATTGCTGGATGCCGCTTACACGTGTTGACAGTGGTGGATATCTTCGGGGCCTATTTTGCTACGCCAGAATCTATCAAACTCCTTCTGGAAGAGGGGGGCAAGCTGCTGCTTAACCTTCAAGAACAGGGAGCAGAGCTCGGCGTGCCGGTAGAGACCCACTTGCTAGAAACCGATGTAGGAGACAAGCGGATCAGCGAGTTGATCGTTGCCGAAGCAGACCATCTTGGCGCCGATCTCATCGTCTTGGGCAGCCATGGTTGGCGCGGCGTACGCCAGTGGATTATGGGGAGCGTCGCCGCAGGCGTCTGTCAGTCGGCTCACTGCTCCGTTCTGGTCGCACGAGACTGACGCTTGGCAACAAACCCCGGGCAGGCCGGAGCACAGGCAGACGACCTCCCGGCTCCCCATCTTCTAGCCATTACCGTCGCGGTAATGACCGCCATCATCCTAAATGTCCTTGATATCACCATCGTCAATGTGGCGCTGCCACACATGGAGGGTTCCCTCCATGCCAACAATAACCAGATTACCTGGGCCTTGACCACCTATATGCTAGCCATGGTCATCGTAACGCCTCTTACCGGTCTACTGGTGGAGCATTTGGGTCAACGCCGGTTAATCCTTTTGAGTGTGGCAGGTTTCTTAGTGTGCTCGGCCCTGAGCGGCCAATCTCATGACTTACTAGAAATCGTTCTCTGGCGTTTTTTGCAAGGCGTTTTTGGGGCCTCCCTCGTCCCCGTTGGCCAGTCGATTCTCGTCGAAAGTTACCCGCGCGCACGCCGCAGTATTGCTATGTCGACCCTGGGAATGGGGACCATGCTCGGGCCCATCGTTGGTCCCGTGCTGGGTGGCTACCTCACCGAGGATCTCTCTTGGCGCTGGTGTTTCTACGTGAATCTGCCTGTTGGGATCATTGCCCTAATAATGTTATTTTTCTACGCTCCCGACTTTGGTCGCAGCGACCGACCTAAACGCATCGATTTTGTGGGTTTGCTCTGGATGACCCTGGGCCTTGGTGGATTGCAACTCATCCTGAGTCTCGGTGATCAGGATGATTGGTTCAGCTCTCGCTTCATCGTAATGATCGCGGTGGTAACTGGACTGGGATTTTTTCTTTTTGTCCTGCGCTGCTTTTCGGTGCAAAACCCAGTGGTCAACTTGCGTCTCTTGGCCGACCGCTCTTTGTCTTTAGGAAGTTTGGGTATCGGCCTCTTTGGGTTAGCACTCTACGGTACCATGGTAGTGCTGCCATTTTATTTGCAGAATTATATGGGTTACGAACCTCAGCTCGCGGGCTTGGTCATGGCCCCTCAGGGCGTAGGTTCTTGGATTTCCATGTGGGCAGCGGGACGACTGCTCAACCGCGGTGCCAATCCGCGTCTCATGATCCTAGTGGGAGTAGCCCTGGGAAGCATTGGAACCTGGATCAGCCTACAGTATAACTTGGAAATCAGCCCAGCCTGGATCATCTGGCCGGGGGTGATACGCGGCCTTGGCTTTGGTTTCATCTCCATCCCTCTCTTCACTCTTGCCTTTGCGACCCTTAGCAAAACAGACACACCAGCCGGCTCAGGGATCTTTAACCTCATGCGCAATCTCGGTGGGTCCATTGGAATCGCCGTTGTTTCCACCATTCTTACGGAAGAAGGGCAAGTCGCCTGGAACCAGATGGGCGGTCACATCAACCCTTTCGCCCCACCCCTATGGGATACTTTGGCCGCTGCTGGCTTTTCACCTGGGCCGCAGACATGGCAAGTGTTGGGGATGGAGTTAGAGCGCCACGCCGCTATGCGCGGAGTCCTTGACGGTTTCGTGTTTTTATTATTCACTTTTTTGTCGATATTGATCATCGTACTCTTTATGCACAAGTCCGAAAAGAGAAAATAATCTATCCATATTTACTTTGGATAGTAATAACTTTTATATAATTTCAGATTCTCACAATTTTTTGGGATCTGCAACAAGAGCAATCAACCACTCAATGAACCCAAGCTTCGGTTATAGAGTGGAGCAGAAGTATTCTATAGTTTTTGATTTCAAAAGAACCATAGCCGTATTGCCATAAGAATAATCGCTAGGGTGATGACAACCTTAATCCACTTTTCCCCATTGGAACTCAAGGTAAGGTGGCTGGAAAGCTGAGCCCCTACTAATGATCCGGCGGCAACACAGCCACCCAATAGCCAATCCACCTCGTGAAGAAAAGCAAATACCAATAAAGCTGGAAGGGTATAAATAGCAATAATAAACGTTTTGTGCGCATTAATGCCTGCTAAGCTAACCGATAGAAAGGAACGAAGTACGAAAATGAAAAGAAAGCCAATACCGGCTTGCACAAAACCGCCATAAAATCCCAGGATCAGCATGGATGGATAGAGGAAATAAGGATGTTTCTGAGGAAACCGTTGCAAGTAGCGATAACGGGATTTTGGAAGATATAAGGTAATCCCACTAAAAAGAAGCACCAACACCAAAATCTTCTGAAAAAGAACGCCTCCCAGATGGATACTGGACCAGGCGCCGATGATGGCTCCTGGTAGTGTCCAAAGGGCAAGCTTGCCAGCGAAACGAGGTTCCATCAATCCGTTTTTCAGGAAGTTCCGGCTAGCCAGGATGTTGGCTAAAAGAATACCTATGCGGTTACTACCATTTGCCATACTTGGACTAAGACCAGTGAAGATCAATAGTGGTAGAGTTAGAGCCGATCCAGCACCGGCGAGTACATTGACGAAGCCAGCGACCAGCCCCCCTCCAAACAGCAAAGGATATACCCACCAGTGATGCATATGTTTTCCTCACGGCACAAGTGACATCCACTACAATTCGGTATGAAATATTCGAAAATACAAGACCACTTTGGTCGGAACCGAAGCGTCCAGGTTTCGTTAAAGTCGTCCGCCACATAGACACCACTAATTTTGGTAAGACATTCAAGGTGTGCTTGCATGGTTTCAAGATTCAAATGGATGTGTTGCGTATCATAATCAAAATAAATCCATCGAATATGAGGTTGACTCCAACAAATATACCCACTAACAAAAAAGAACCTTGGGGCCACGTAAGAAGGAATAGTAAGGCGATGACAATGTCAAGCACACCGCTAAAAATGAACCAGCCATGGCCAATAGCCTCTCGCGCTTTGGGTCGAGTAAAATTACGGTAGGCATCAATGAAAAAATAGAGAATGAACAATAGACCAATGCTAGCAATTCCAAGAGATGGAATAGCCACCATAATGCCGCCTGTCACAAGCAATAGCAGAGGCCTAAGCCAATCTCCCAAACCATGGGCATGTAGTTGATAGCTGTGCACCACCCACGTGAATCCTCCGACTATAAGAATGCCTGCCAAGATGCCGTCCGTGGCCGCTGACATGGTTATCGGACTGATAATGCCAAGACAACCAAGTACAATCAGTACGATGCCGGCTGGCACAGTATATTTTCCGAGAAGCTTCTGTTCGGTCTGAACAACCGATGTAAAATTTGGAGGTGTGCTATTCATCAGGTCTCCTCAACAACATAGATATACGGTATAGGCTTCACTATAACACGATCGTATCGCTCAAAGTGGTAGAGCATCGTTTCCTCCATGCTATAGTCACGCTTTGCTCCGCCGAAAGCGGTATAGACCGTGAGGGATCAGAACCATTATAATTAAAGCACCTACCATAATTGGTGCATAGATCATCTCGGCAATATGTGCAGGTGGAATCATCCCGATAAAGAGACAGGCCAGAGAGGTTGCGAAACCGATTCCAGCAACTAACCAAAGACCCCAGTTACGTCCGCCTGGAATCCGATACGGGCGAGGAATGTTTGGCTGAGTATAGCGTAGGCGTATGGCTGCGCTAAATAACAACAAGTACATAAAGCAATAGAGTACTACGGCCAGTGAAGTCAGGAACAAGAATGCGGAGGTTACGGAAGGCATTACCAGTATCAGTAACGCTACCGCGCTCATGAAAAGTGCCTGAAGGAAAAGTAGGTTTCGGGGTACACCATACTGATTAGAATTTTGTAGAAAGGCGGGAAAAATACCACTTTGAGAAGCAGCCCAGATCCCTTTAATAGGCCCAAGTATCCAAGTACTCACCTGGCCAGCTGCGCCAAGTGCAACGAGGATTGCGGCAATTGGTAACAATTCTTCCAGATGCCAAGTTGTGAAAAGATGTTGAATGGCCTGTATGGCGCCGGACACCATATCCAACTGCGTGACGGGAACCACGACAGCGACCGCCAGTCCTCCTAATAGGGTTACGACAAAGCCAAGTATTGCCGCGGAAAATACGGCAATTGGGTAGTTGTGTCGTACATTTTTGACCTCGCGAGCATGTCCCGCGGATACTTCAATGCCAGCGACACCAAAAATAAAACTGAGAAAAAAAAGCAGATGATTCTCTGGGTTTTGTATTGGCAACCAGTTGTCCAGGGTGAGCGATAGATTCAGGTGAATGGGATGGCCCTGAATAACATAGATGATAGCCATAATGATAAGGACTGCGCTGGGAAGCAGAACGCCGGAACTTAGGCATACCGTAGATATCATTCCGGAGGCTTTGGTGCCGCGCAAATTGGCTGCGGTGGCAATCCAGTATACAATAAGAATTACGGCGACGATGAAATAACGATTGCTGGCAAGTTGGGGAGCAAAAGCGTAACTCAGGGTGGCGGCGATATAGGCAAGAATTGACGCGATTCCAAATACGCTTTGCGTCCACTGCAACCACACTGCGGTAAATCCCCATGCTGTCCCATAGGCCTCTTCTACCCAATGGAACACGCCGTTCTTCGGCCAGGTAGTGGCAAGCTCTGCCGCAACCAGAGCGATAGGGATGAGAAACGCAAACACCGTGACCACGTTGAAGAAAACCATCTGCAAGCCGGTGGCAGCCATCATGGGCATATTTCGCAGGGTAAAAAATAGCGCTGCCGTCATCATGGTGAGGGTGACCACGCCCAGGTATTGACCCTTGACAGGAATGGACGGGGTGCTCGTGTGGGCCGGAAGAGCTTGAGATTTTGGATTGAGCAAAAAAAACTCCTTCACTTTAGAGTGGACTATGTACTGGTAAGTCTTCGTAATAGTGGTACTTTGATTTGATCAAGCAAGAGCGTATAGAGTGCAGTTGCTCCGAGGAGGCAAGCGACGAAAAGTGCCGGTACTGGCGCCATCAACCAACCCATGATTGCCAGAATGCTGACAATGATAATGTCCGCCAAGCTGGCGATGGCCAGGAACGCACCGGGACGTGCGGCCCAGATATGACCGCGCTCCCGAACCAAAAAGACGTTGGCCAGTCCGGAAAACACCAAACCCAGAAAATCGAGAGTTTGTAGGGAATCTGTGGGTAAATGCAGCGTGCGGCCCACGGCATACACCCCGAATATATAGACTAGCCACGCGATTGATACCACCAGGGAAGAGAGTATGAGGGTGCGAATCGCCCAGCGATCCGGTTGCGGAGAAGGCCGCACATTATCTTCAGCGAGAGACATGGTGACGAAATCATTGGCGAAAAGCAGCAATAGAACGAGTAGGGGAGTGACGACGAAGCTGCGGAAAATAAGAAATCCCAGGCTCAGGAAAAGTGCTACCTGAAATACCTTGACGATTTTATTCAGGGTATAAGTCAGCATGCGCTGATATACGCGACGTCCAGTAGTGACTGCATCCAATACCCCTTGCAGGCCCGGAGTGGTGAGCACGATGCTGGCTGCTGCTTTGGCGACATCGGTAGCGGTTTCTACGGCAACGCCCATCTCGGCTTGTTTGAGTGCGGGGGCATCATTCACGCCATCCCCGGTCATACCGACGATTCGGCCTTTTTTTTGCAGGCCCTGAACCAGATGGAATTTATCAGCGGGAAAGACACCCGCATAGACGCCGCAATCTTCCGATAGCCTGCTCCGATCGCAGGTCTGGCCGACAATACCCAAAGTGCTGGCGACATATTGTGCGGTTTGTGTGCTGTCTCCGGTTACCATCCGGACATGAACGCCAAGCTGTTGCAAATGATGGACCACTTCCCCTGCATCAGGGCGAATAGGATCCGCAAGTGCAAGTAGGCCGAGAAAACGGGGTTTTCCCTCTGGTCCCGCGGCGACGGCAAGCACTCGCGCACCAGTGGCTGCCAGTTGGGCGGTAATGCTTTCCCAATCCGCGATAGCGCAGAGCTTGGCGATGATTTGCGGGCTCCCCTTTAGCGCCCGCCAAGCGCTTCCCTCTTGCTGAAATACCCCTTCGGAGCGTTTGCTGGCGGGATCGAAAGGCACGAATTGTTGCCGAACGGGGAGTTTGATCTGGCGCTTGGTCGCCTCCTGTAAAATGGCAAGGTCAATAGGATCTTGGGTGGAGTTATCGCTAGCAACCGACGCCATGGCCAGCAGGTCATTTTCCTCGACCTCGGGCCAGGGCTGCGTTTGGCTGAGGCTCAGACGATTCTGCGTGAGGGTACCGGTTTTGTCGCTGCAGAGGTCGTTCATGGCCGCAGCTTCTTCCACTGCTGCAAGACGAGTAACCAGAACTCCCCGATGCACGAGATGTAAGGAAGCTATGGCCGTGGCGAGGGTAAAGGTTGCTGGCAACGCCACAGGCACCGAGGCAACCAGAAGAATCAGTGCGAAGGGCAGGATCTTGGCGAGGGAGATATTTTCCACCATTGCGTAAGTCAGAATAGCGACTACCAGCAGCACATCCATG
>JABEBX010016711.1_pt1 | contig 23018 bp, 19 predicted proteins | sample 7245971 | NCBI WGS metagenome assembly JABEBX01 (sample SAMN14506365, study PRJNA622280) | hot springs metagenome | biome: hot spring [ENVO:00000051]|acidic hot spring [ENVO:00002120]; feature: spring [ENVO:00000027]|sediment [ENVO:00002007]; material: sediment environment [ENVO:01001048]... | reverse complement strand
GGTATAATACTCTCGGAGGTGGTAGTTGTGAAAAAAATGGGTATTCTACTTTTTATGACGGCGTTGATCACCGTTGCTTTTGTCTTAAGCGGATGTATTCCGGGAACTTCTAATTCTTTGCCCGTTGTGATAAATCTTCCTTCAAATTGGTCATCTGTCAATTCAATGGCAATTGGAAATAACATCGTGCTTTTGGGTGGCACTTTAAACAACGCATCAGGTGCGGTTGGCGAGTACAACCTTTCAACTGGAATATTTTCAGATCTTTCAAGTCAATTGCAATCTTTTCGTTTTCAAAGTGTTTCTTCAGTTACTTTTTTGAATAACACATTTTACATTGCTGGGTACGGTAGCGCTGGGGCCAGTTTTGCCGCTTTGAGTCCTTTGACAAATATTTTTACGTCCTTAAACTCTTATATTCCCTTTAATGCTGGAACTTTTTCAACCTTTAAATCTATTTCAACTGATGGAACTTCGATTTTGATAGGCGGTGTTGGATCCAATACACCTTTGCTGATTTATAACCCATCAAATCCTTACACTTTTACACCTTTGATGAATTTGCCTTATAATTTCATAGTTAGTAACGTGCTTTGGGGTGGCAATGAATACTTAATTGATGGCTTGAATCAAGCCTACAATACGGGAGTTCTGTGTTTGTATAATTCAAATACAGTAGATATTATCAATTTTTTGCCCGCTTACACGGGCACTCTTGGCGCAGTTGGATACAACGGGCAGCAATTTTTAATCTGGTCAAAGAACAATTCCACGTCAACATGGTCAAATGGATATTACCAGATGTTGAGTTTCAACGCATCAACTAACGGCGTTAATGCGATAAGTTCAACTACCTTTGCAACGAACCTTTCGATCCCATCCAATGGAATAACGGGATCAAATGGCTGGTTTGTTATAGGGGGAAATCTTTTGTTCCAGCCGTATTTTGTGAAATACAACCTTACTGGAAATCCGATCGATCTGTCCTCTTATCTTCCAAACAACGTATCGAGTGTTTCAAGCGTGTTTACAGATGGCAGCAACATTTACGTGGCTGGAAATTACACAAATTCAACCGCTTTCTTCGAAATTGTGAAGGGACAACTCTAATCCCTATTCGCCATGTGCCATATGCTATACGCTATTTTGTGATCGGCTTCGGCAGGCACCCCCTCTCGATGTCTGGTCCTCGCTGCGCTGCGGCGGGGGCCATCTCGAGGGTATCTTGCTCTCCGCCATTACCACTCACTAACTAATGTCTAATCTCTGTCTTTGCCATACGCCATAGGCTGTTTTCACTAATCCCTAATCCCTATTTGGTGTTGAGAATTCATTTAAAAGTGGTAAAATTTATGTTGATGTGATCTTTCAAATGAGGAGGAGATTGTCATGATAAAGAAATTAAGAATAATGACTCCCGGCCCTACACCTGTGCCGGTGGATGTTTTGCTCGAAGGTGCGCGCGAAACTCTCTATCACAGGAACCCAGAATTTTTGGAGATGTTAAAAACAGCCTCGAACGATCTAAAAAGCGTCTTTAGGACAAACGATCATGTCTTCATTCTTGCGTCTTCAGGCACAGGATCAATGGAGGCAGCGGTTGCAAATACGGTAAATCCTGGCGATAAGGCCATAGCCGTCGTTGGCGGAAAATTTGGCGAACGTTGGGCCGATCTGTGCAAGGCGTACAGCGTCAACATGATAAAGTTGGACGTCGAATGGGGGGATTATTTAAGGCCAGAGCAGATCAAAAAATTGCTTGATCAAAATCCTGACGTCAAAGTTGTTTTCACAACTCTAAGTGAAACGTCTACTGGCGTCGTTAACGATATAAAATCAATAGCCGAAGTCGTCAAAAAGACAAACGCATTACTCGTTGTTGATGCCGTGAGTGGAATTCTGGCAGAGCCTCTTGAAACTGATCTGTGGGGCGTTGATGTGGTCATTGCAGGATCTCAAAAGGCATTCATGATGCCCCCAGGCCTTGCATTTGTTGCTGTCTCCGGCGAAAAAGCATGGAAAAGAATCGAGGAAGTTAAATCTCCAAGGTATTATTTCGATCTCAGAGCATACAAAAAATCTTACACGGACACGCCTTACACGGGCGCCGTGAATTTGGTCTATCAGTTGAATAAAGGCCTTGAAATGATAAAGTCCGAAGGAATTGAAAATGTGTGGGCGCGACATGCGATCTTCGGGAATGCCGTAAGAAAAGGCGTGAAGGCTTTAGGACTCGAACTTTTTGCAAAGCGTCCGGGCAATGTGGTTACGGCCGTGAAAGTGCCAGACGAGGTAGACGGCTCTAAATTTTTGAAATTTTGCCGCGAAGAGTACGGTATGGTCTTTTCAGAGGGACAATCTCAACTCAAAGGAAAGATTTTCAGGGTTTCAAATCTTGGATATGTTGATAAGTTGGATATAATTTCTGCCATATCCACGATAGAAATGGCCATGAACAAATTTGGGAAAAAGGTACCAATGGGTGCTGGCGTAAAGGCTGCCGAAGAAGTGCTTTTGGGAGATGAAAGATCATGAAGTTCAAAATTTTGGTAAATGATCCCCTTGCACCTGATGCGATAACGATTCTCAAAGGTGCAAGTTTAGATGTAGACGAAAGGGAATACTCTAAAGTAGATCTGCCAAAGCATATAGGTGAGTACGATGGAATAGTAGTCAGAAGTGCCACGAAGGTGACAAAAGAAGTTATAGATGCCGGTAAAAAATTAAAAGAACTCTTGGAATAATCGGATTTGGAAATATAGGTGCTGAAGTTTCCAAAAGGGCATTTGCCTTCGGAATGAAGGTCATAACGTACGATGTTATTCAAAACAAACGCGGCCTTGATGTTGAATTTGTGTCTCTTAACGATTTGCTTAAAAATTCAGATTACATAACAGTTCACCTTCCTCTTTTAGATTCGACAAAGCATATAATATCAGACGATCAATTTTCTATGATGAAAAAATCAGCGATCTTTGTTCATGCCGCACGTGGTGGCATTGTAGACGACAAAGCACTTTTAAACGCGCTTAAATCGGGTAAAATTGCCGGTGCAGGTCTTGATGTTTTTGAAGTCGAGCCTTTAGATGACACTGGTCGTCAGATCGCATTGATGCCAAATGTTGTCACAACACCGCACCTTGGAGCGTCAACGATAGAGGCGCAAGGCAGAGTTGGCCGGGAAATTGCAGAAAAGGTAGTTGAGTTCTTCAAAGGGGTGAAATGAATGGCGTCTCCAAAGGACGTTTTGAAAAAGGCTTATGAGTACGAAAAAGATGTTGCACAATTTTTGCGCGATATCGTTGCGATTCCAAGTTATTCGGGTCAAGAAAAGGCCGTTGTTGATAGAATTGCCGTTGAAATGAAGAAAGTTGGCTTTGATGAGGTGAAAATAGACGGCCTTGGAAATATTTTTGGAAGAATTGGAAATGGCAAAACGAAGATCGTCATGGATGGGCACATAGATGTGGTAGGGGTTGGAGATCCAACGCAGTGGAAGCATGATCCTTTCAAGGGTAAAATGGAGAATGGCATAATATACGGTCGAGGTGCTGGTGATCAAAAAGCAGGCATGGCTTCTATGGTTTATGCTGGAAAGATCATAAAGGATTTGCACTTAGAAGGCGATTACACGCTTTACGTTGTTGGATCCGTCATGGAAGAGGAATGCGATGGCATGTGTTGGCAGTACATAGTCAAAGAAGATAAATTCATTCCAGATTACGTCGTCATAACTGAGCCTACGAATTTGAACATTTACAGAGGGCACAGAGGAAGAATTGAAGTTGAGATCCGCACCAAGGGTAAATCTGCCCATGCTGCAATGCCTGAGCGCGGAGACAACGCTATATACAAGATGGCAAGGATAATTTTGGGAATCGAAAAATTGAATGAAAAACTCAAAGTCGATTCTTTCCTTGGCAAGGGTACAGTTGTTGTTTCTCAGATCTTCTTCAAGTCTCCTTCAGAAAACGCCGTTGCAGACGAGTGCACCATTCATCTTGATAGAAGGCTCACGATAGGAGAGACGAAAGAAAGTGCAATAGAAGAATTCAAACAGGTTATAAAAGAAGCAGGCGTCGAGGCTGAAGTGATTGAACTTACGTACCATGGAAAGGCATACACCGGTAAAGAATACTCGTCTGAGAAGTATTTCAGAACATGGGTTATGGATGAAAAATCTGACATAGTTCAGGCAGCAGTTAAAACTTACAAGGATGTGTTTGGATCGGATCCAAAAATAGACAAATGGAACTTTTCGACCAACGGTGTTGCAACGGCAGGCCTTTTCAAAATACCCACAGTTGGATTTGGTCCTGCCAATGAGGTGTACGCGCACGGAATAGACGATCAGGCGCCGGTAGATCATCTTGTAAAAGCGGCCGCCTTTTACGCATATTTTCCGCAAAAAATTCTTAAGAAGGGATGATAAGATGGGTACGCTCTTGAGAGGAAAACATTTCATAACGACTCAAGATTTCACAAAAGAAGAGGTCGATCTGATGCTCGATACATCCTTCGATCTCAAAAGAATGTTCGCACGCGACGAGTTAACGCCATGGTTACTTTACAAGACAGTTTTCATGATCTTCTACGAAGAATCAACGAGAACGAGAAATTCGATAGAGGCTGGTATAACCCAGTTAGGTGGTCATGCGCATTATCTCGTGCCAGAAATGATGCAGGCTCATCATGGTGAAACGCCTGCCGATACGGCTAAAGTTTTGAGCAGATTCGGTCATGCCATAGCGGTAAGGAATTGCTTCTTCGGAGAAGGAAACAAATTTTTAAGAGATCTTGCCCAAAATTCAAGAGTGCCTGTTTTAAGCCTTCAGGATGATGTTTATCATCCTATGCAGGTGTTGGCCGATCTCATGACCATTCAAGAAAGGTTCGGTAAGAATTTGAAGGGTTTGAAGGTTGGAATAAGTTGGGCTTACGCTGAAAGTCATCTCAAGCCGCTTTCTGTGCCTCAATCTCAGATTCTGCTTTTTGCAAGGTATGGAATGGATATAACTTTAGCGTATCCCGAAGGTTTCGATCTCATGCCTGATATCGTCAAGCAGGCGCAGGAAAATGCCAAGACTGGCGAAGGTAAATTAACGATAACGCACAACATGGACGATGCGTTCAAAAATGCCGATGTTGTCATTCCAAAATCATGGGGAGGATTTTACACGATTCCTAATCCTTTGGAGGCGGCAAAGTACAAGGATAAGATATGGGCAGAGGCTGCAAAACACAAGGATTGGATATGCGATGAAAAAAAGATGAGCCTTACCAACAAGCATTCAGTTTACATGCACGCTCTTCCAGCAGATAGAGGAAAAGAAGTTGTTGATTCCGTCATAGACGGACCGCATTCAATCGTTTGGGATGAGGCTGAAAATAGACTTCATACCGCAAAGGCAGTCATGGCTTTGACTATGGGAGGAAGACCTTGATATATCCCAACGATTTGGGAATCATCGGCGGAAAAATTTTCGATGGTTTTAGGTCTTACCGAGCAAATGTATACATCAGAGATGGTCGCATAACGGCGATCACCTCTGATCGTCTTCAGGCAAAAGAAAATTATGATGCATCTGGCAAGTATGTGATGCCCGGTCTCATAGATCCTCACGTGCATTTTGCACTCTCTCTTGGCAAATACAGATCAGCGGACGATTTTGAATCGGGATCTGTGAGTGCTGCCTTTGGAGGAATTACAACTTACATAGACTTTTTGGATCCGGTTACGCACGAAGAGGAGATAGACAAAAAGTTTTTAAAGAGACTTGAAGAGGCAAAATCTTCTCACATAGATTATTCGTTTCACATGACGATTGCACATCCGGACATCGATCCTGCTATTCTTGCAAAGCGCACGCTTTCTTTGGGCATAAACAGCGTAAAGACTTTCACGACTTACAGCACATCAGATCGGATGACAAGCAATGGATACATTTTGGATTTACTGAAAATAACAAAAAAGTACGGCATAGTTGAGACTTTTCACGCGGAAGATGATGCGATTATACTTCACAGATCAAAGATGAAAGAAAAGCATCTACCACAAGATTTGCCATTTTTGCATCCAGTAGAGTCCGAAGCATCTGCCGCCATGAGCATAGCGACGATGGCAAAATTAATAGATGGTCAGGCGTACATAGTTCATAACTCGAGTGGACTTTCTGTCAAAATGATAAAGAGGCTAAACGCTTCCAATAACGTAAAACTTGAAACTTGTCCTCAGTATCTTGTTTTAGATGATTCTCTCTATGAAAATGATGATGCTTATCTTTACACGCTGGTACCACCTTTAAGATCCAACGTGAAATTATTGTTTGAAGAGATCAAAAATGAAATCATCTCGACCATAGGCACAGATCACTGCCCTTTTAAAAAAGATGAGAAATTTGAGAATAGATTCAATTACGATGCTATGCCAAATGGAATCGGAGGAGTTGAAACTTCCTTTGTTTTGATTTACAACCTTTACAAACACACTTCAGAAAAAGATATCAACGCGCTCGTGAGACTTCAAAGCACCAACGTGGCCGAAATTTTTGGCCTTAAACATAAAGGGAAAATGACTGTAAATGCAGATGCAGATATAGCGATTTTCGATCCGTCCGTTAAGTGGACTATTGGCATCTCAACTCTTCATACGAAGGCAGATTACACGCCGTACGAAGGCATGAAAGTGATGGGAAAATTTGTGTCTGTCATATCGAGGGGAAAGTTCGTTGTCAAAGACGGTGAATTCGTCGGTGATAGGTTGAGAGGCAAGTTCGTAAGAAGGGGGAAAGTTTTTTGGCATACACGATCGGAAACGCCATGGTTTACACGGGAGATGAATTCATAGAGAAAGGTTACATCTCTTTTGAAGATCGAATAATTTCTGCTGGAAGAATGGATGAGTTAAGATCGAGTATCGATCTTGACGCACATGGAATGCTTGTTATGCCCGCATGGGTTAACGCCCACACGCACGTTTATTCGACTCTCGCGCGCGGTATGAGCGTTCAATTCAACCCCATGACATTTACTCAAATCTTGGAACAACTGTGGTGGAAACTCGACAGAAAATTAAGTGCTGTCGAAATAGAGTCAAGTGCTTACGCTGCGGCTGCGGAGTTCATACATGCTGGAGTTGCCACGATCTTCGATCACCATTCAAGCCAGAATTTCGTGAAGGGATCGCTTTCAATTTTAAAGCGAACAATTGTAGATGTAGCAGGGTTACGTGGTGTGTTTTGTCATGAAACAACGGATAGAGATGGCACCCAGATCGAATCGATAGAAGAAAATGTTAATTTTTTTAATTCTAATCATGATGAAAAAAGCGCTGGTATGATGGGCCTAATCTCCAACGGCATTTTCAACTTCCGATCTCAGATCGATAATTGAAAATACCTTTGAACTTGCATCGAATCATTTGAAGTTAAAATTTGGAAAGATAAAACCAGGGTATGCTGCTGATCTTGTGTTGATCGAATACGATCCCATAACGCCAATAGATGAAAAAAATTTCTGGGATCATCTTTTCTTTGGGATAACGGAATCCAAAGTTAATTCACTTTACGTTGGCGGTAGGCCTTTGATGGTGGACGGTGAGATAAAAGTGTTCGACGAAAAAGCGGTGAGAAAAGATGCCCGTAAAGTTGCGCAAAAACTGTGGGACTCGATTTAAAAGCCATGCACGAACAGGGACAAGAATTAGAGATTAGAGGTTAGACATTAGGGATTAGTGAAATGGCATATAGCATATAGCAAATAGAGATTAGAGATTAGAGATTGGGGATTAGTGAGTGGTAAGGGCGGAGGGCAGGATGTCCCAGAGGAAGCCGGCGCTGTGCTTATTCGTTTCCCGTCATCCCACACTTGATGTGGGATCGCATTGGTTCTCAAAGGCGATCCCCGATGAACTCGGGGATGACAAACAGTACATAGCATATGGTAAATAACGTATGGCATGTAGCGGAGAGTACCTGCCGGAGCCCATTACAAAACAGCACATGGCGCATTGCATATAGCAAATGGCAAATAGAGAATAGAGATTAGGGATTAGAGATTAGGGCATTAGGGATTAGTGAGTGGTAAGGGCGGAGAGCATGATGCCCCAGAGGGATCCTTCGCAGCGAAGCGAGGACAGATCCCGACGGGACATATGCTGGAGCAGAAAAACAGTGACGGGTGACGCGTAATCAGTAAACAAAGATTAGGGATTTGTAAATAGAAAATAATGCCATTTGAACAGTGAAAGGAGAGTGTTCTACATGGATCTTTCTACCGAAATCGCGGGAATTCACTTTGCAAATCCTTTACTTCCAGCCGCAGGCCCTTTGACCGGAGATGACGCTAAGATGAGATACATTGCTTCTTTGGGAGTCGGTGGAATGGTTACAAAGACGATATCGACGGAGGGAGCCAAAGTACCGCGCCCATGTATAGTTGCAACAAAAGATTACGTTGTCAATGCCGAGTTGTGGTCTGAATACGGTCCAGATAAATGGATAGAAGAATTTCTACCTGGCATCCAATCTTTGAAGATGCCAAAGATCATAAGCATAGGTTACTCTAAATCTCAAATTGAATACCTCGTCCCAAGGTTGAAAGATTTTGGAGACGCTTTCGAAATATCAACTCATTACACGGGAAAAGACATACAACCAATAATCGAAATTGCAAAAACAGCCATCAATTTATCTAAAAAGCCCGTTTTTATGAAAGTTAGTCCTCACATGCCCGATCCGGTAGAATTCGCAGGGCAAATGAAAGAGGTTGGAGTTGCAGGGATAGTGGCAGTCAATTCTTTTGGGCCAGTTTATTACGTTGATCCAAAATTTGGTCGCCCGACATTGGGATCTGAAAACAGATATGGCTGGATCTCTGGACCAATAATAAAACCAATAGCGCTTTCGATAGTTTTGAGGATAAAGCAAAGCGTGGACATCCCTGTTATAGGAGTGGGAGGAGTAAGAACTTCAGACGATCTTGTGGACTTTTTAGAAGTTGGGGCTTCGGCCGTAGGGATGCTGTCTTCTGCTTTGATATACGGCAAGGAACAATACAAAAGGATAATAAATGGTCTCGAATTGTCTTTGAAAAAGCGAGGATATGCTTCCGTAAAAGCATCTATTGGAAGCAAGATCGAAAAACATCCAGCCGAATTCACCGTTAGGAATCCTCAAATTGACACTGCAAAGTGTACGCTTTGTAAGATGTGCGAATACGTCTGTCCCTACTTTGCGATAACGGTCACAGATCATGTTCAAGTTGATACGAATGCCTGCTTTGGATGCGGCCTTTGCCAGACAAGATGTCCCGTTGATGCCATAAGTGGGGTGCTTTGATAAAAGATGCGATGCCGAGTGATTGCCATTCAAAGATCCGAACTTCTGAATTGAAAGTACCCGAGCACAAAGATCCCTGCAGCTATGATAAGTAAAATTGAAAAGGTAAGAACACCCAAAGATTGTTTGATCATAACGTCTTCTCCGCCCATGTAGTTAAAAAAGTCAAGAAATTTTGTTTGCTTGAAGGCACCAGCCGTTAATAATCCGGCGAAGATTGCTATGTCAAAAAGTATAGGCCTTGCCTGACTTGAAAACAGCATTGATGTGTATGCACCTATTTGATAGAAAAGCACCGCACCGGCAGTTGCCCTTGCAGTCCATATTGCCACCATAGTGTCTGAAAGGGTGTATCCCATCGCCGAAGACAGAAGGTAATAAAAAAGTCCGCCAATAATGACAATTGCCGCCGTCCATATGTAGCCTGCAAAAGTCCTTGATGAAAATATTTCCCATCTTGTCATTCTTCCTGCCATGATGTAAAAGGTTTTATGCTCTTTGTCTTTCGAAAAAAGAGAAAAACTCATCACAATCGCAACGATTATTGAAAGAAAATTGTAATTGCCGCCATACCATTCTGCGTAAGAGTAAAAGTTGTAATTGGACAAAATGGCATTGAGCCCTTGCTGACCAATTGGATTATTTTTCAAATTCTGCTGGACTTCAGGCGAACCAAAGATACCCGTGACTAAATTATGACTTAACACGGGAACAAGAGAAAGTCCGATTACTATGGCGATAAGAATTATTGCTTTCATTGAATTCAGTTTGAATTCCACAAATGTCATTTGTTTTCACCCTTTCCCACGAGATTAAGAAAAGCCTTTGAAAGATTTTCTCCATTCATTCCTTTAAAACTTTCCATTGTACCTGTATAAAGAATTATTCCATTCTTAAGAATTAGCAGATGATCGCACACTTCTTCAACTTCTGAGAGTATTTGAGAAGAGTAAATTATCGTCTTACCTTTGCCAGCAATTTCTTTAACGAGTTCAAGCACCTCTGCTCTAGCCACGGGATCAAGTCCTAATGTTGGCTCATCAAGCAAGTAAAGTTTGACATCCTGAGAAAGGGCAAGCGCAAGGTAAAGTTTGGTTTTGTTTCCCTGCGATAGAGCCTTTATCTTTCTTTGATAAGTCAAATCCAGTCTTTTGCAGAGATCATCAAATTTTTCTTCGGAAAATTTAGGTGCAAATGCCGAAAAATAATCTTTCATTTTTGATACTTTCATTCCATCGTAAAGATTTTTTTCTTCTGGTACAAAAGAAATTTCTTTGTTCCCATCTGGAAAAGGCTCGGTACCCATAACGTCTACAACTCCATCCGTTTGTTTTATCAGGCCCATTATTATTTTCAGTGATGTAGTTTTACCCGCACCGTTTGGGCCAAGGATCGCAAAAATACTTCCCGATGAAACCTCAAAAGATATACCGTTCAAAGCTTTTACATCCCCAGCATAAACCTTCTTCACATTATCGAATCTAACCGTTGTATCCATTTAAGTCCTCCTATGGTAAAATACTTAGAGTCATGAAGATTTTAACATATAAAGGAAATAACTGATTCAACTTTAAAAGTCGAAGGCCCATTTAAATGGCGTATAGCCTATGGCAAATAGAGATTAGGGATTAGGGATTAGGAATTAGTGATCGGTAACTTGGCGGGGGACATGATATCCCAGAGGAAGCCTTCGGAGCGTTAATTCGTTTATCGTCATCCCACACTTGATGTGGGATCGCATTGATTTTCAAAGGCGATCCCTGATGGACTCGGGGATGACTGGTTCGGTGATTCCGACGTGGCACATGTCGGAGTCGAAACACATAGAGATTAGACATTAGAGAATGGTGAGCGGTGAGGCGTAGGGCAGGATACCCTCGAGATGGCCTCCGCAGCGCAGCGAGGACCAGACATCGAGAGGGTACCTGCCGGAGCGACAAGATATAAATAGATATTCGACTTTTAAAGTTGAATAGGTATATATGAGGGAAAAACTTTGTGGAAGAAAGAACGGCAAAAAGTTTAAGGGCAGTTAAAATTGGAATTTACGGCAACGGGGTCCTTGCAATTTTTAAGATACTGCTTGGAGTTATAAGCGGATCCATTGCGTTGATAAGTGATGGCGTAGATACTATAATGGACGTGGCAAAGTCAATTCTTGTCTATCAGGGCATAAAAGTTGCGAGCCACCCGCCAGATGTGGAACATCCTTACGGTCATGGTAGGGCTGAGACAATAGTCGCCAATATAGTTGGTGTCTCTGTTATTTTCGCAGGTTTTTTGATAGCTCAGGAGTCTTTCATGGACTTTGGACATCATGAAGTTATTGCCATGATAATGATTGTTGGAGCCTCAGTTAGCATTGTTGGAAAATTTCTGCTTTCTTTTTACATGTTCAAGACGGGAAAAAAATTTTCAAATCAAGCCATCATTGCGGATGCTAAAGATTACATGAGCGATGTTTTTGCATCGGTAGCCGTTCTTATCGGTGGCTTGCTTGTGTTGTTAACGGGGATGACGATCTTTGATCCCATCGCATCAATAGCCGTGGCAGTTTTGATCGTTTTGATGGGTGTGGACGTCATAAAAGCAGGCATTCCCGAGTTGATGGAAAAGCAGGATCCAGAAATGACGGCGGTAATAGAAAAGATCGTTAAGCAGCAAGAATATGTCTTCAACCCTCATCTTATCAGGGTTAGAAAACTTGGATCGTATTACATAGTGGACATGCACGTTGAGATTCCGGGAAAAATGCACCTTCAACATGTTCACAGTATAATGACATCCATCGAAGATGAAATAAAAAAGAATTTACCGGATGTTAAAGAAGTTACGATCCACGCTGAACCTATAGGCGGCGGAGAAGACGAATGGCCGAACATAAAAGAGTGATTTAGATGGAAGAAGATCTGAAAAAAAGGACAAGACACGTTTTCATAGCGTTTTCACTTGTCGCAGCAGTTTTTGTCTTTGGTGTTTTTGGTTACATGATAATAGAAAAATGGGATATCGTTGATGCAATCTTCATGACAGCGATGACTTTGTCGACCGTGGGTTATGGTCTTCCAAAACCTTTGGATTACAACGGTTATCTTTTCACGACGATTTTAATCGTTATAGGCATATCGACATATCTCTACGCCATAGGGGTTGTTACCTCTTTTCTCTTGGATGGCGATCTGAGAAAATACATGAGATTAAGAAGGATGATGAAAATGATAGACAAAATGGAAGGGCATTGCATAGTAATGGGTGGAAGTGAGATAGGAAAATACGTAATAAAGCAACTTGCCATAAGAAAATATCCCTTTGTTTTTGCCACGCCCACTCCTGCAAGAGTAGATGAAGTTAAAGTAATTATAAAAGATATCGTAAAGGAAAGTGACTTTTTTTACGTCGTTGGAGATGCGATGGATGAACAAACTCTCACCAAAGCCGGCATAAATAAAGCAAGCACGCTGGTCATATCGTTATCAGATGATTCATTGAACGTTTACGTTTCTTTGATGGCAAGAAACATGAATAAAAACCTTACGATAATAAGCGAAGCTGACAACGTAACGGCAATAAAACGGCTAAGGTATGCCGGTGTAGATAACGTGCTTTCAGCAACGGAAATAGTCGGATCAAGGATGGCCTCTCTTGTGTTAAATCCAGCCCTTCAATCTTTCATGGATATAATTCATCAGTCAAGTAGTATTCATCTTAAGATGGAAGAGATACTTGTCAACGTAAGAAGTAATCTTGTTGGTAAAACGTTAAGTGATTCGAACATAAGAAAAGAGACTGGATTGCTCGTCGTGGCAATACAAAGCGGTACAGATTTCAAGTTCAATCCAGATCCATCAACTGTCATAAACGCCGGAGATGTTCTAGTCGTAATAGAAAGTGACGAAAGTCAATCAGAGAAATTAAGAGAAATGGCAGAAAAATGATCAAAAATGCCCATCTTCTCCAACTAAAACGAATTTAATTCCAACTTTTTCACACGCACCGTCAAGTTGTGGATCATTTCCCATCATGGCGCAACTTTGTGGATCAACCTTTATTTTCTCACATATCTCCAAAAAATATTTTGGATTTGGCTTTAGATAATGAGAATTTTCCATGAAAGTCACAAGCACAAAATCATCATCATCAAGGCCCGCCCATTTCATCCTTTCTTTTATGGCAATTTCAGGAAATATGGGATTCGTCGCAAGCACCTTTACTCCATCGAGAGCACGCATGTGATCTATCAAGCGCTCATTTGGCCTTGTAAGTGGTTTAAGCAACTTGAAATTGTTAGAATAGAAAGTGTTGAATCCTTTCTCGAATTCCAGGGCTTGTTTGCCGAATTTTTGAGATAGTTTCTCCATAAATCTTCGGTAATTGTCCTTATCCCCGTCATCGAAGATCATCTTTTCTATGATTTCTTTTATGGCATCCGTAAATTCTTTAGGATTGACGATGTTTTTGAATTCTTGACCCACGAGTTCAAAGTATCTTCTGTAAAAAATTTCTTCATCAGATAAAAGCAGGGTACCGTCAAGATCGAAAAGAAATGCTTTCATTTTAGCACCTCTGAGAGAATTGATTTTACCTTTTCAATTTCGATTTTCCCATTCCATCCGCCCTGCGCCATATCGGAACGACCTCCACCTTTGCCACCAAAACTTTTTGAGACAATTGATGCCACATCATTTGCCTTTCCATTTGTCGATTTGACTATGATCGTGACCTTGCCGTTATTTTCTTGAAGAAGTATCACAGGGCCGGCTGTAAATGCTTTAACTGCATCGTCTGCAATGTCTCTCAATTCTGCAGAATCGAGATCGTGAGTTTGAAAAACAAGAAATTTAGTCTTGTTAGAAGTAGCATGTGCTATTTCCTTTTTCAATTCCTCAAGGGTGATTTTTTTCCTGAGATTTTTATTTTCAGATCTGAAACTTTGATCCTCATCTATGAGCATCTTTAACTTTTGATTCAATTCATTCGGAGTGCACTGAAGACTTTCGGAAATTTCAGAAATCGTGTTTTTGTAATTTAACAATAGTTCTATCGTGTTCAGTCCAGTTGTAGCCTCTATTCTTCTAATTCCAGAGGATATTGCTCTTTCACTCAGAATAAAAAATGCTCCTATTTGACCCACATTTGAAACGTGCGTGCCGCCACAAAGTTCTTTGCTAAAATCATCAACTATCACAACTCTGACCTCTTCAGCATATTTCTCTCCAAAAAGTGCCATGGCACCCATCTCTTTTGCCTCTTTAAGAGACATGATTTTTGTTTGAACTGGCGTTGCTTTCAGAATTTCAGAATTGACAAACAGCGTGATCCTGTCGAGTTCTTCGCTTGTAAGGGATGCGTTATGAGTAAAATCAAATCTTAATCTATCAGGGCCAACGTAGGAACCCGCCTGTCTTGCATGATCGCCAAGCACCTTCTGAAGTGCTGCCTGAAGCAGATGCGTAGCCGTGTGGTTTCTCGCTATGGCCATTCTCCTGTCGAAATCAACTGTTAAATTCACTTGCATTCCAACGCGCAAAGTTCCTTCGTTGATCTTTATCTTGTGCAAATGAAGAGATCCCCTTTGATACGTATCAATCACATTTGCACTCCCACCATCAAATTCACATTTCCCTGAATCTCCGACCTGACCTCCCATTTCAGCGTAAAAAGGAGTTTTATCGAAGACAACTTCGGCTTCATTTCCCTTTGTTACGCTACCAACTTCTTCTCCATCAGATATCATTGCCATGACTTTGGAAAGAGATTTAAGACTTTCGTATCCGACAAATTCAGTTTTGACATTTGAAAGAGACTCGTAAATGCTGTCCACAAAAGATTGGAGTCCAAGGCTTTCTCTCGATCTTATCTTTTGTTCTTCCATAAGTTTGTTGAATCCTTCAACATCAACGTTGGCTTTTCTTTCATCTGCCATGTCAAGAAGGATGTCCAGCGGCATACCGTAAGTATCATAAAGTTTGAACGCATCTGCTCCGGATATCTTTGAAGAATTAGAGAATATTTTCTCCACAAGCGCAAGTCCTTGATCGAGAGTTTTTAAAAATCTTTCTTCTTCAAATTTTATCGTTTCCATGATAAAATCTTTTCTCGCGCCGATTTCAGGATATCGTTTGCCCATTATACTTTCGACGACAGGCACATACCTGTAAAGGAAAGCATCGTGAGCACCTATGGACTTTCCATACCTTACAGCCCTTCTTATCAAACGTCTGAGCACATAGCCACGTTCTGTATTTGAAGGAGACACGCCATCGGCTATCAAAAAAGTTGAGGATCTTGCATGATCGGCTACCACTTGGTCCCACTGGCCCCCAAAAATTATCTGCTTTTCCCATCTTGACTATCTTTTTTGGATCCAAACCAATGGTTTTCGTCCATATCTCAAAGGCTTCATCGTCATCTTTGTATATCGATACCCACAGTCTGTCTGCTGGGATCTCAAGTTTTGATGTCAAAAATTCCCATGCGTATTCTATCGCTTCCCTTTTGAAATAATCGCCAAAAGAAAAATTTCCAAGCATCTCAAAAAATGTATGATGTCTTGGAGTCCTTCCCACATTTTCTATGTCATTTGTTCTTATACATTTTTGAACGGTTGCAACTCTTGGATATTTTGGTTCTTCGAGACCCCAGAAAATCTTTTTAAAAGGCACCATGCCCGCCACGGTGAAAAGCAATTGCGGATCATCAGGTATAAGGGAAATACTTGGAAGAATTTCATGGCCTTTTGATTTGAAAAATTCAAGAAACTCATCTCTTATCTGCTCAGCAGATAAATTTTTCAAGATTAATGCTCCCTTCTATGAAATTTTAGCGTTATACTAATTCAACTTTAAAAGTCGAATATCCATTCATATCTTGCTGCTCCGGCACATGCCTATTTTGTGATCGGCTCCGGCAGGTACTCTCTCGATGTCTGGTCCTCGCTGACGCTGCGGAGGTCATCTCGAGGGCATCCTGCCCTACGCCATACACCATTTGCTATATGCTATACGCTGTTTTTTCACTAATCCCTAATGTCTAATCTCCAATCTCTATTCTCTGTGTTTCGGCTCCAGCATGCGCCCCGTCGGAATCTGTCCTCGCTGCGCTGCGAAGGATTCCTCTGGGGCATCATGCTTTCCGCTAAGATTCGGAATTTAAAATCGTTTCAGTATGTCTTTTAAATCGTGCTGTGTAAATTATACCATACGCATGCTGGTCACCTTCAAAGGCCGAACATTCGATCGCCTTGGCAGAGGACAATGGTACATGGCGCATGGCAAATAGCGCGAAAACAGTGAGAAGTGAGTAGTGACGAGTGATCAGTGTGATCAGTAGATAGGGATCAGGGATTATGGAATAGTGAAAATAAAATCTCGGCGGAGGACATGATGCATATAAAGGACTTTTTAGGACTCAACAAATGAAAATTGCATTTAAAACTAGATAATAAGATATTTAACTTAAAACAAGAAGATATCTTCATTTAAAATGTATATTTAACTAAATTTGTACTATTTTAGGTGAATTTGGCGATTGATTATAAACTTTTTTTATAGTATAATTTTGAAAACGTTTGCAAAGAGGCTGTTGAGAATGGCAGTTGATAAAAGTATAAAGGATGTTGCGAAAGTAGCGGGAGTTTCCATCTCGACTGTATCAAGAGTCTTGAATGACTCACAAGGGGTAAGAGAAGAGTTAAAACAAAAAGTGTTAGACGCAGTTCAAAATTTGAATTATCATTCAAATGCCATAGCACGTGCTCTTAAAGGCATGCCGATGAAAACCCTTGGGCTTTTGATACCAAGCATAGAAAATCCATTTTTTCCGTCGATGGTCAGAGGCGTTCAGGATGAAGCCCATAGAAATGGTTATACTGTTTTTTTGTGCAATACGGATGGCTCAGGCATTGTGGAAGAAACACAATTCAAATTGTTACTTAATAAGAAAGTAGATGGAGTGATACTTGTTGCATCAAAACATACCACGAAATATCTGAAAGACAATCTTAATTTCCCATTAATTATGATCGATAGGTACGTTGATTCTCCAAATTTATCTTACGTTACCGTCGATCACGCCGTCGGCGTAAAACTTGCTTTAGATCATTTGTATTTTCTTGGACACAGAAATATTGCTTTTCTTGGATCAAAATTAGTCTCTTCAGGTGCAAAAGAACGTTTTCAATCTTATAAAAGGTATATGTACGATTCAAGAATTAAATTTAACGAATTCCTTCTTGTTTTTGGAGATTACACTTATGAAAGTGGCATCAAAATGGCTGAAGAACTTTTAAAGAGAAAAGTCAAATTCGATGCCATACTTTGTGGGAACGATCTTATAGCCTTTGGTGTTATAGAAGTTTTGAAACGAAATGGAATTAACGTTCCAAAGGATGTTTCGATCGTTGGATATGACGACATAAGTTTTTCATCTTACCATACTCCTAAGCTCACAACGGTGCACCAACCCACTTATGAAGTCGGTCAAATGTCAACCAAGATAATGTTGGACATGATTTCTGGCGTTGATAACAGAATCAAGCATATCAAGATCGAACCATCACTCGTGATAAGAGAAACAACGCGTAGAATCGGAAGTGTTGATAGATGACTGATATACTTAGAATAAATGATATATGTAAATCTTTCTCAGGTGTTACGGTACTTAAAAATATAAATTTTTCAATGCAAAAAGGAGAATTACACGCCATAGTTGGAGAAAATGGCGCGGGGAAATCGACTTTGATGAAAATTATCGCTGGTGAACTTGAACCAGATGGGGGAAAGATATATCTTAACGGAGCAGAAGTCAAATTTCATTCTCCAATAGATGCAATACATGCTGGAATTTCGTTGATACATCAAGAATTCAGCCTTGTACCGCAATTAACTGTGTATGAAAATATTTTTTTGGGAAGAGAAATCTCTAAGAAATTCTTAAAAATAGATTTCATTGATAGAAAAGCAATGAAAAAATCCGCCCTCGAAGTGTTAAAAACTTTTGGTATCTTGAATATCCCAATCGATTCAAAGGTAAGGAGTTTAAGTGTTGCGGATAAACAATTGACGGAAATAGCAAAAGCATTATCGACAAATTCAAGCATTTTGATCATGGACGAACCAACAGCTGCACTTACACTAAGAGAAACTGAGTTGCTTTTCTCGATATTGAAGAATCTTAAAGCACAGGGTGTGACGATCATATTCATATCTCATAGACTCGAAGAAATATTTGAAATTGCCGATGTTGTAACGGTTTTAAGAAACGGAGAACTTGTTGGAACAAGAAAAATAGATGAAATTACCATGGAAGAAGTTGTAAGTATGATGGTTGGTAGAAGTATGAAAAGTAGATTCCCAGAAAAGCCAATCCGGGAAATAAGCAATGAGAAAATGCTTGAGGTAAAAAATCTTTCTTCTGATGCTTTTAAAAATGTGAATTTTATCCTTCGCAAGGGAGAAATACTCGGAATAGCTGGACTTGTTGGCTGTGGCAATATGCAAATTGGTGAAAGCGTTTTTGGTCTTAGAGATTTCAAAGGAGAGATCTATCTTGAAGACAAGCATGTTGATATTTCAAAGCCAACCGATGCTATCAAAGCAGGTATTTTTCTTGTTCCTGAAGATCGGCACGATCTTGGACTTGTTTTACAACGCAGTGTTAAAGAAAATCATGCCTTACCCAATTTGGATTTATTTTCTGAATTTGGTTTCATCTCGCAAAAAAAGGAAAAGCAGTCAGTCCGTGCTTCTATCTCATACTTGAATACAAAAGTCAGCAGCATAAATCAAAGAGTCGATAATTTAAGTGGAGGAAATCAACAAAAAGTTGTTCTGGGGAAATGGCTTGTGAGATCTCCAAAAATCTTAATTCTCGATGAACCCACACGAGGCATAGATATCGGGGCAAAGTATGAAATTTATAAATTCATGTATGATCAGGCTCTAAAAGGTGTGTCGATAATTTTCATTTCTTCTGAACTTGCAGAAGTTTTGAGTCTTTCAGATAGAATTCTTGTCATGAGTGAAGGAAGAATTACAGGGGAACTTGATCCAAAAAATGCCTCTCAGGAAGACATACTTAAATTTGCGGTAAAGGGAAAGGAGTCTTAAAATGGCCTTATCTAATGGCTTTATAAGAAAATACGGCGTTATCTTTGGCTTGCTTGGAATAATAATTTTCTTTGCAATAGAATCTCCCAACTATTTTTTCACCACTTCAAATTTCATACTTATATCCAAACAATCATCGATAAACATATTACTTGCGTTAGGGCAAATGTTTGTCATTTTAACTGCTGGCATAGATTTGTCAGATGGAGCGATAGCCGGTTTGGTTGGTGCTGTGGCAGCAGGAGTTACCGTTGCAACTGGCAACCTTTTCTTCGGATTGCTCGCAGGTCTTGGCGTCGGTATTGGATTTGGAATCGTTAACGGTATCATCGTTGCTTTTGCCAAAGTACCTGCTTTTATAGCAACACTTGCAACGATGTCCGCAATAACCGGAATAACGCTGATATACACTCAGGGAGAGCCAATATGGAACTTACCATCGTCTTTCGATTTCATAGGTCAAGGAAATTTGTTTGATATCCCATTTCCCATAATTCTTATGGCCCTATCTTTTGCAGTAATCTGGATAATACTTGAAAGAACAAAATATGGAAGGCATGTGTATGCTGTGGGAGGAAACATAAAAGCATCACGGGCTGCTGGAGTGAAAATATCTTCAGTGCTTATAAGTGTTTACGCAATTAGTGGCTTGTTGGCGGCAATAGGCGGTATCATACTCGCATCAAGGTTAGGTACGGCAGAACCAACAGCAGGTTCTGGGTATGAACTTGATGCTATAGCAGCAGTTGTGCTTGGCGGTACAAGCCTTTTTGGCGGAGAAGGTTGGGTTGTTGGGACAATAATAGGAGGGTACATAATAGCCGTTTTGAACAATGGAATGACGATAATGAATATTTCGGCATATTATCAGGAAGTTGTCAAAGGACTTGTTATTTTACTGGCAGTTATGCTGACAAGTTTTGGCAAAAAATACTGGAATGAATGATGATAGATGGGGCTTTATACCCCAATTCTCTTAGGAGGTGAGTTTTAAATGAAAAGTCTCGTTTTGGTGGCGTTGATGGTGGCAAGTATTGCCGCATTTTCGATGGCAATGACAATTGGCTTTTGTGTATCAACACTTAACAATCCTTACTTTGTATCGTTCACAAATGGTGCAAAGGCAGAAGCACAACTTTTGGGGATCAACCTTATCGTTATGAATGCTAATAACAGTAACAGTACGCAACTTAATCAAGTTGAGGATTTGATACAAAGAAAAGTTGATGCCATAATTTTAAATCCAACAGATTCAGATGCTCTTGTTCCAGCGGTAATAGCTGCAAACAAAGCAGGCATACCGGTCATAACTCTTGATAGGTCAGTCAACGGTGGTAAGGTCGATATGTACATAGCTTCCAATAATGTTGAGTATGGGAAATTAGAAGCCCAATACGCTGTAAAATTGTTAAATGGAAGTGGTGATATCGTACTTTTAACCGGTGTTCCAGGCACCTCTGCAGCAGGCGATAGGACTAAGGGAATAATGAACTATCTATCCCAATATCCTAACATCAAAATCGTTGCAAACCAGACAGCCCAATTTGATATGGCAACTGCTATGTCCGTTATGGAGTCAATACTTGTTGCTCATCCGAATATAAATGCCGTTATTGCAGAAAATGACGAGATGGCGCTTGGTGCGATTCAGGCTATAAAGGCTTCCGGAAAGAGTGGAATAATAGTCGTCGGTGGTGACGGGATACCGCAGGGAATACAAGCCGTTAAAGATGGTACTGAAGCAGTTGATATAGCACAGCAACCATACAAAATGGCTGCGCTTGGAGTTTCTGCTGCATTCTTCATCGTCAACGGATTGAGCATATCTCCAACGAGCCTTTCAATGCCCTTGTTCCCTGTTACAAAAGACACGGTTAATCAATGGATAGCAAGTGGAGATTAATTAATTTGGACGAAGCAGGCATCTTTTGATGCCTGCTTTTCGATTTAAGAGATTATACTAAATTTTTTTAAATTCCGAATCCAGGCTCTGGCATGTATCTAATAACTTCAATGTGATCCCACATCAAGTGTGGGATGACGGGAAACGAATTAACGCTGCGAAGGCTTCCTCTGGGATATCATGTCCTGCGTTAGATATTTTGTAGAATTTTTGGAGGTAAAATGTTTAAAATTGTCGTTTTTGGAAGCATAAATGTTGATCTCGCTAGTTTTACAAAAGAATTTCCTAAACCAGGAGAAACGATAAATGGAAAAGGTTTCGAAATTCATCAAGGTGGAAAGGGAGCAAATCAGGCTGTCGCAATTGCAAAACTTGGTGGCAATGTTGAGATGATAGGAGCCGTTGGAACGGATTTTTTTGGTGATTTTCTGATCAAATCGCTCAAAAATGCCAATGTTGGGACAAAGATGATCAAAGAGATAGAAGGCACATCGGGCGTTGCAAATATCTGGGTCAATGAATCTGGAGAAAATTCCATAATTCTTGACGCAGGTGCAAATGGAAAAATAAACGAATCAATTTTGGAAAATTCCAAAAATATGATAAAAAATGCGATGTTTCTACTGCTTCAATTCGAAATTCCTTTTGACGTTGTTGAAAAAGCAGCGAAAATTGCCCACGACAATGGAGTGAAAGTTATCCTCGATCCTGCTCCAGCCAGAAAAATACCAGACAGTCTTCTAAAATGCGTTGATTATATAACTCCAAATGAGATAGAAATTGTGCAAATTTCCAGTGGTAAAACGCTCAAAAATAAAATTGAAAATCTTCAATTAAAAGGACCTCAAGTTGTTGTTAAGGCCGGCGCTAAAGGCGTTTATATCGTTGAAAATGGTAAACTTTTAAATCTTGAGTCTTTCAAAGTTAATTCTGTTGATACAACGGGTGCAGGTGATTGTTTTAACGGAGCTATGGCCGTTGGACTTTCAGAAAAAATGGATATAAAAAATGCATGCATGTTTGCAATGGCGGCTTCTGCAATTTCTGTTACAAGAAAAGGTGCGGGTGATTCATTTCCAACGAGAGATGAAGTTCAAAATTTTTTTAGAAAATAAAGCGCCGATTACCTCAATGCATCTTACCACTTTAAACTCAAGATTTGCATTTCACTTTTGAAAAAATTTGATATAATAATTCAACGCCGTTATCCTGAACTCGTTTCAGGGTCGCATTGATTTTCATGGGTGATCCTGCCAGATATCGGAGTCGAGATTTGGAATTTAAAAAAGGTTTGGTATATACTAATTCAACTTTAAAAGTCGAATATCCATTCATATCTTACCGCTCCAGCATGTATCTAATAACTTCAATGCGATCCCACATCAAGTGTGGGATGACGGGAAACGAATAAGTGCTGCGAAGGATTCCTCTGGGGCATCTCCGTTGTAAGATTCGGAATTTAAAATCGTTTCAGTATAAAATCACTGTTGAGTCAGTTGCAATTTCGTTTGAAAGGAGAGAAGACACGCATCTGATGTGTCGAAATTGATGAAAAACGTTGTGCTCATAACTGGTGCATCAAGCGGTATAGGAAAGGAACTTGCACAATTATTTGCAAAAGATGGCAGAGATGTTGTGCTTGTGGCGAGAAATGAATTGGAATTGAAGAAA
>JABEBX010001874.1_pt1 | contig 23025 bp, 27 predicted proteins | sample 7245971 | NCBI WGS metagenome assembly JABEBX01 (sample SAMN14506365, study PRJNA622280) | hot springs metagenome | biome: hot spring [ENVO:00000051]|acidic hot spring [ENVO:00002120]; feature: spring [ENVO:00000027]|sediment [ENVO:00002007]; material: sediment environment [ENVO:01001048]... | reverse complement strand
GTAACATGAGATCGAAACAATAATGTCGAGACTCACACACACAAAAAGGAAGGTGTACTATGCAAAAGAGAAAAACGTTTTATGTTTTTGGTAAGAAAATAACGCTGGGGAAAACACTCGTCAAACTCACACTGCCCGCATCGAAAAACGGGTATACTGAGCCTGTGTTATCCATCAAAGAACTGAATCGTGATGGTTCCGTTAGCATATCTATCACTATGGCAGTCAGAGAACTCAAATCGCTCGTCGACTCGCCATCTGAACCAGTCATATCCCCCTTCCGTAAAATCGGAATGAGTGCGGAACAAGTAGCAGAATGTGCACAACAGGAAGAAGATATGTGGCTGATCGAGCGAGCAAGGTGGGCCACAAAGTACAAGATAATGGTCTGGGCCGAGCACATCATCGAAGAAACCCCGTTCTGATCGTAAACCAAGAGGCACATCATCGAAACACGGTGTGCCTTTAATAAAAAGTACCGAAAAATGTTGTTGTTAACAATGGCTAAGTGTGGTATACTGGTAACATGGAATCGAAAAATAATTATCGAGACCATGAAAAAAAGTTAGCAAATGTGGTTGTTTGGCAAGAAAAATTATGGTATAATGGTAACATGAGATCGAAACAATAATGTCGAGACTCACACACAAGAGGAAAAAGTCATGAAAAAGCAAATTAAAATCAGTCAGAAACACAGCGGTGCGGGTGTAGTTAAAAGTTTTATAGTTAAGTATATCGACCCTGACAAACTCAATATGTGGTCAGACACAGGCAGAGGGGAAGATGGACGTTATGATGGTCGAACGGTCAGGATGGTTGACGCAACTGGCTACTACATCGAAGACATGACAGTGCAGTACCTGAAGAACTGCAGGGAACACGGATTGACAGCAGGTGATGAGCTGTATGACGAAGACACCGACACAATGAGTCACGCTTTTATTCTGAACACAGAAGAAATCGATCAAATAATCAAATTTGTGGGTAACATGAGATCGAAACAATAATGTCGAGACTCACACACACAAAAAGGAAGGTGTACTATGCAAAAGAGAAAAACGTTTTATGTTTTTGGTAAGAAAAACAAACAAGGAAAGACACTCGTCAAACTCACGATGCCAACACCTGAAAACAGGTATACTGAGCCTAATCTGACAATTAAAGAAATGTACGCTGACGGGTCCGTTAAATTAATCCTCAATATGTACGTCAGTTATCTCAAGTCTCTCGTCAACTCGCCCGCTGAATCATTCACATGTTCATTTAGTGAGTTGAATGAAAAACAGAAGATCGGCATAGCATACCGACAATCACAGATGCAAGTACTGCGGTGGGCTGAGGACATCATCGCGGAAACCCCATTCTGATCGTAAACCCAAAAGCACATCTGGAAAACTGGATGTGCTTTCTATTAAAAATTACCTAAAAATGTGGTTGTTCATGATGGAATGCTGTGCTATAATGTTAACATGAGATCAAGGCAATAGTGCTAAGACTCACACACAGAGGAAAAAGTCATGAAAAACGAACTAAGAATCAAACAGGAAAGCGGCAGAGGATGGGTTAAGGAATTTGTAGTTATAGTAGCAGAACCCAGCAATGTTTGTATATGTGTCGGCAGGGGTGAGGAATCGGATGACGGTAGCCGCACAGACGAGCGCATAATTTCATTTTACGAGGTTGACGGAAAAAAGCTGTACTACGTCGAGTCAATGTCAGTACAGTACCTGAAAAACAACTCTCATGACGATATCAAGATCGGTGAAGAGCTGTATGATGAAGACGCAGATGAGATCGAGTATGAGATTGTACTTGATCCTGTTGACATTGAGAGCATCCTGATCTTCCTTGACGAGCACTCAGAGTAAGTTCTGACACCGCGATGATCCAGAGACAGTTGTCTCTGGGTCACATGCAAGTGGAAAAATATTTCCAAAATGTTGTTGGGAAGCTGAGGTATAATGGTAACATGGAATCGAAAAGTAAATATCGAGACCATGAAAAAAGATGAAAAAAGATGGGAAATGTGGTTGTTCAAGATAAAAAGTTGTGCTATAATATTAACATGAGATCAAAGCAAGGTTGCTGAGACTGACACACAAAGAGGAAAAAGTCATGGAAAAAGAAATGAAGATTGTGCAAAATCGCAGAGGTACTGGAAAGTTCACAGAGTTCACGGTTAAAGTTGTTGATCCTGATGAGGTATGCGTATTTTTAGGGGACGAACGTGAAGAGCGCGCAATAGTAATATATGTCCACGGAAAAGTTCTGGAGCATATTGACACAATGTCAGTGCAGTACCTGCGGAACAACAGATATGGTGACATAGAGCTTGGTGATGAGCTGTACGATGAAGTCGCAGAGGACTACCTGTACAGAGCTGTGTTAAATCCTGACGAGATCGAGCAGATACTCAATTTTATCGAAAAACTCGATGAGGATAACTAAGCTGTGACAATGTGATGATGACCTAGAGACAGCGATCTCTGGGTCTCTGGTAAGTGGAAAAATACCCGAAATGTGGTCGTTCCCATATAATTAAGTCAAAGCGTGTCTTTCATGAAGTAGTCTAGTCATGTGAACTCATGAAAAAAATTTGTAAAAAAATCAAAGATGTGGTTGTTCGAGACGAAAATTGATGATATAATAAGCATATAGCATCAAGAAAAGGAGTCACAACCATGCCATTTTACAATGTAAGCAGAAAGAAACACGCAGTCATACATCAGACGAGAGAGGGATTCAATGCGCGAGCGTCTATCTCTGACGTGTTCATCTCAGCAATAGAAGACCATTTTTATTCAAGACTAGATTCTTTTATTCACGAGAAGACGGGCATAGAAACAAGTGTCAGCAAAGGCGCTCTGGGAGTGCTGCAGTCAGTGCAGACACCGACAGCTCGATTTTTGAGGAACACGCCTGACTATTTGCTAATACAAACTAAGTCTCGCGCAGTCGATCCCGTGATTTTTATAGAGTACAAAGCGTGTGTCACTCCGCGATACTCTGCAGGGGATGCTCAGTGGTACACAGTGCAAGTCGAAGAGGCGGCGTGGAACATGTATCTTACGTATGCAAAACTCGGCATGAAAGTAGCATTGTGCATGTATTGCCCTTTCCATGAGAACCCCATTTTAATGGATTTTCCCGACGAAAAATGGGCGTCTCAGGGTCAGAGAGTGAAGTCAACAAAAACAGGAAGTGGTACACCGTACATCATGTTCGATGCTCGTAAAATGCGATCAATGCAAAAGTTCATGAGTGACGAGTTCAATGTTGACGAAGCAGTGTCTATTCCATTGTTAAAGAAAGCTCTGAGTGTTATGCTCGCAACAGGTATGATGCAGACTCGCCATCATGAGAACAGTCATGAAAAAGACAAGCAGACTGGATTCAACTGGTCTGAGCCATTTAGTGTTGATCAGTTAATCAGGAAAATAAATTGAAAATATCTTCCAGATGTGGTTGTTCAACTTAAAATTTTGTGGTACACTGTAATTATGAGATCGAAGCAATAGGGCTGAGACTCTGAAAAAGAGGATAAGATTATGGAAAATGAAAACGAGGAAGTGACTTATTACGATGTAATAGAAAGAGACAGGGAGTGGTGGGATACTAAACACCCAAATTTATTTACTGAGCCTCTCATGGGTAATTTTGAGAATGGTGAATATGGTGAGTTTAACATTCAACTTTACGCATCAGATGGCAAAGCTTATGTTGAAATACATCAGGATGTTGGTCGCGGACCGTATGCTGGTCAGGACAAGTGGGCATGGATTAAGAGTTATGAAGTTAGTGAATTTAGAGAATTATGCGGGGAAGCCCCGTACTCAATACAAATTGAAAATCAGCAAGACAATGGGTTTGAGGGGATGAAGTCGTGTACGCTGTTCATAGAGAAGGAGCAGGTGCGGCAGATCATGGAAGCTGCACAGCCGTTTGTTGTTTGTGCAGAGCAACAAGCAGATAGAATTCGGGCAGAGCAAGAGGACGAACTGGAAAGGTAACAAGTAGCAGAGCACGTCTCGTAAAAAGGACGTGCTTTTCATAAACTATTTTCTAAATGTTGTTGTTCAACTTAAAATTTTGTGGTACACTGTAATTATGGGATCGAAGCAATGGTGCTGAGACTCGTCGAAGAGGGGAAGAAACTATGGAACCAGTCGAGTTAGAATTTGAAAAAGATGGTGTTATTGGGGATGGCAAGGGTGTGATCAGGGATTTTAGTGTTGAGATTAAGTCAGGCAGTGATAACGTATACTTGACGTTTAAAAATGAAGAGGGTGCGTGGGTGGATCAGGTGTCGTTAGATGAAGCGCGGGAAAATATCGAAGAAAACGGTGGGGAATTAAAAGTTGGCCGCGAGTACAAAGATGTTGAATTTAACGGCCCATCAGAGTATGAATTTGTGTTGGACAAGCATGATGTCGAGCAGATCATGGAAGCAGCAAAGCCGTTTGAAGCTGAACTGGAAGCAAGCAGAGAGCAAGAGGACGAACTGGAAAGGTAACATGTAACAGAGCACGTCTCGTAAAAAGGACGTGCTTTTTCATAAACTATTTTCTAAATGTTGTTGTTCAACTTAAAATTTTGTGGTACACTGTACTTATGAGATCGAAGCAATATCGCTGAGACTCGTCAAAGAGAGGATGAAAATATGGAACCAGTGGAATTGGAGTTTTATCAAGAAGAGACTGAGGGTGGATCAATAAAAGAATTTAACGTTGAAATCACCAATGATGGTGATGAGTTAAATGTTGCGGTGTGGCAGCGTGAGCAAAATGGGGAGTGGCGTTGTGTTGATGAAGTCCCGCTGCAAGAACTAAAGGATAACCCAGACGGCTTAAGTTTAGGGAAAGAGATCGAGGATAGTGAAACAGGCAGGGTTGAGAGTGAGATTGTATTAAGCTCTCACGATATAGAGAGAATCACTGATGCTGCGTTGGAGCTTGAAGAAGATTTGGAAATCGGGTATATTGATAGGTAATGACTAACAGCACACTTATCTTAAAGAGTGTGCTTTTTGTAAATGTGGTTGTTTGAGTTAAAAAAGTGTGGTATAATGAATGTACAAGATCAAAGCAATAGTGCTGAGACTTATGAAAAGAGAGCGATGTTATGGAAAAAGAACTCAAACTATACACTAACGAGAGAAGCAAGAATAGTGGAATAACTGCGAGACTAATCAAGCCAGATGCTATAAACAAGTATCCAGAGTATGGAGTGTATCTTAAATTTGTCAAGAGTAAAAGGGTTATTCTTGAATGTGTAGTGAGTCTCAGCGATCTGAGACGGGAAGCAAACCGCGATATTGGCGAGGTAAGGTCGGTGGCGGATAGACAGCAGCTGGCGTTGACGTGGATGGCAGCTGACGTAATAAAGTGGGTTGATGGTATTATTGAAAAATAGTTTCAAAATGTGGTTGTTTAATATAAAGAGTTGTAGTATAATGAAGGTATGGTCAATGAAAGGGTGGTGCGACAATGATTAACACAGACTTGAAAATCAGCGGGGATAAGGATGGATTACTGAGTGATCTCAGAGTGAGAATAGACTACTTAAATGATGATGAAGTAAAAGTTGAGGTATGGTCTGCACAGCAGAATGGTGAGTTAAAATACGTTGACGATTTTTATTTATCTGATGCAGAGAGTGCGGTGCGGAGTTCTGGTAGCTTTGCGGTTGGTGATGAGTATGAAGACATCGAGAATCATGGGACAATCAGAGAGGCTGTTATTGATGAGTTTGAAGTGAGGAAAATCATAGATGCTGCTGCGAAGATGCGTGAAGAACACTCGCAGGAGTATGAATATGAGTACGAGATGTGAAATTTTGGTGTATATTAAGTAGTAAAGACAAACGGCATAGAGAGGTGGTGTGTTATGACAGAGGGATTTAATTTTGAAGAGTTCAAGGCAGCTTTTTCACGTGTACTTGACAAGAAAATGGGTGAGATTAACGTGGCATTTGTGAATGGAAACAAACCTGAAAAAGCAGATCATAGTGTTGAGCATGAACAAGATGAAGAGGAACTAGAAAGGTAAAATTGTATAGTACAAGCCCATAGTTCTGTGTGTGTGCAGAAAGGGGGGTGGATTAAAGTGTAAAAGTGTGTGTGAGTGAAAAGAGTGGTGTGAGTCTATATGATCGCATCACTCTTTTTTTTTGGCTGGCTCAGACTATCCAAGGCAGCCATGATATAGAAAAGGCGCTCGAAAATAAATCAAAACATCTTCCAGATGTGGTTGTTCGACATAAAAAGTTGTGTTATAATACAAATATAGAGTCGAGCAATGGAGCTGATTCTAACACAAAAGGAAGGTGTACTATGAATATTGTAAGCGGAATTAAGAATGTGTTGTTAAGTCATGAATATGGTGAAAAAGTTTATACTGTACTTGATAAGTACAAACTACAGATTGCCATTTTTCCAGCGTTGTTGTTTTTCTTGAGTCATCTCGGTGGCTCGCATGTCATACAAAAATATGGGATGTTTAATGTTATAGATGACTTTTTCTGGTTTTTGGGGTATGTTATGACAATCTCGTTTATCAGACTCAGAGACTACAGATACAGTGACATTAATGTTGTCATGCAGAAAGGCAGGCACTATGCAGAGCAAATGCTACTGCGTAAAGTCATCGCAGGAACTGGTGTGTTTGTTTTGTTTTATTTTGATTGCAGTCTGCAGTTTCCGTGGATTATTCACCTATCACAAATAGACTGGAATATTGGAACACTGTTTGTGGGTATGTTCTGGATTCTTTCTATTCTTTAATAGTTTTTCCATACAGCAAAGCACATCACTGAATAATTGATGTGCTTTTTTATTTGTGTGAAACAATCAATTAGAAAGTAACTGTCTGCTCAGGTATGTCTGATTGCTGTGTTGCGTTAGTACATGTTCAACATAAGCTCCAGCACACGCTGAACCGATCACAATGCAAAACGATAGCAATAACGAGACAGCTCTTGATCTGGCAACAACAGCCTTTGTAGTAAGCATAGCAGTCTTGGCAGCAGCATCAGCGAATGTCTGCAATCCTTCATTCTTCTTCTGCTCAATCACTGAATCCAGAGACTTGATCAAATCAGCAGACGCAGCTTTAATTGCTGACGCACCGATGTTGCTCGTTTCCGATATCGCTCTGACCAGCGCTTTTCCTGAGATCATCGTCTGATCACTCATTTCACTCTTGATAGTGTTTTTTAACTCATCACTAGCACTAACCGCACCCTTGAGAATAATAGCTGGTATTTTGGAAATATTCTCGTCAACAGCATCCGCTGACTTTACTGCCGCAGCAGCTGAAGCATACGCAGTCATGAATGCCCGAACTAAAAACCAGCCAACATCATCATCTGCTTTCACCCCGATCTCAGCAGCACTCGCGATCAAACTCTCACGCCACTCAGCTGGAAAATCAACAAGTGCGAGTTCCTTTGGCGAGAGTTTAGACACTACTTTAGCGAGACCATCTTCACCTTTTTCTGAATTTTTCACAACAACCTTTTTATCTTCAGTGTGTGCCACAGTATCAGACTCAGCACCATCCGGAGCATCGTCTGCGTCATCTTTTAATACAACCGCAGACTCAGCATCATCTTCTTGTTCATCATACAAATCATCCAGTTCACTTGCCATTGCATTAGTCCTCTTTATCAAAAACAGACACGGCATCCATTGCCGGTTGTAGCCACTTTTTCTGTAATAGTAAACGCTCACTCAGCGATAACGGCGAATCAGAACTACTAATCATCTCTGAAAATCTGCCAGGAAATTCCAGAACTTTTATGGCAAGAGCGTCAGGTCTAATGGCTGGCATGACAATCTCTTGTATGTCATACTTGTCTCGCGTACCAGACTTTACCCAATCGAACTTGTCTGGTTGCCCCAAAAATGCAGGATACACCATGCAGCGATGATCCGCAGGTACCGCACTCACTAAGCCAGAATCAACTGAAAACAATGCACGGGAAGTTGCCTCTTTTTGGTGCCCCAATGAATAAAAAACATACACGTCAAAGCCAACACTCTCAGCACCAGCAGTCAATACATCAGCCATGTTTTCTAACGTCTCACTAGACCCCGCTGGAAGATTCACTACTACATCGTCAACGCCCTCGGCATCCAGAGACTCCAATGAATCAATAAAACCTATCACCGCTCTCTCAGTATCACCAGCCCTGTTTAGGTCAACAGCTCTCACTGAGATAGAATTAACAAAACGCAGAGCAATGTCAGCTGCCAAGTCACCTTCAATGACACCCACCTTTTTCCCTTTTGACAGTAAATAGTCAACTATCACCGCCGACACAATACTCTTTCCAACACCACCTTTATCGCCGTGGCTAAAAAATAATCTCTTGTTCATTGTATCAATCCTCGTTCTATAAAAAAGTAAAACTTACTTAAAAACTACATTATGCTTCTCAAGCTCATCACGTCTCGATTGTCCAGCATCAACAACACGAGAACCATCTGACGGCAACGGACGCCTCTCAGTTACTAAGGGCTGCCTTTCTGTCACTATAGGCTGCCCTGCCTTATGCTGATCAACAACCGCGTCTTTTTCAACCGACGAGCTTTTATCAGTAAGATCAGACAAAGGACGCTGATCGGCTACATACTTACAACGTCTAACAGCAGAACGTATCGTCTCAGCACTAGCATCAAACAACGATCCAAGCTCATCCCAAGTCCAGCCAGCATCTCTCGCTTCATTAATCGCAGAAATATAATGAGCAACCCTAGCAGTCACACGCTTCTTCATAATTACCACCTCTCAACCCATGAAAAATATCCTATGTACTACTATACACCAAAAATACCGTGCAAAGTCGGTCAAAACCGTGCAAAGTAGTGCACTATCGTGATGCTATCGTGCAAAGTAGTGCACTATCGTGATGCTATCGTGCAAAGTAGTGCACTATCGTGATGCTATCGTGCAAAGTCGGTCAAAGTAAACTATACATGACATGGCAGTCCACTGCACAGATTTACCCAATGAAAAGTCAATGTTTCCAATGTCCACATTAAGCGCCCATTTTGTCCACATTAAGCGCACAAGATAATGACGATTATGAGATGTTCACATTACGCACCCAATACGCGCCCATTTTGTCCACATTAAGCGCACAAGATAATGACGATTATGAAATGTCCACATTATGCACCCAATACGCGCCCATTTTGTCCACATTAAGCGCACAAGATAATGACGATTATGAGATGTTCACATTACGCGCACATTACGAACCAATACTACCAATAGCCCCAAAAGTATGATTTAGCTATTTCAATGATAAACACACACGCCACACTTTCTTTTTTAATTAAAGAGGTGCTCTGTTACGCAAAGAGGTGCAGTAATAATTAAAGAGGTGCGGTGCTAATGCATGGTGCGCCACGGCACACAGTTTACCTATTAAAAAGATGCACATAAGCCCCGATTTCTTTTTAATTATAGAGGTGCGGTGATAAATATGGTGGTGCCCCTGATAAGTATAGAGGTGCGGTGATAAGTATAGAGGTGCGGTGATAAGTATAGAGGTGCGGTGTTAAGTATAGAGGTGCGGTGTTAAGTATAGAGGTGCGGTGTTAAGTATAGAGGTGCGGTGTTAAGTATAGAGGTGCGTTGATAAATAGCCCACATTTATTGATGGAAATCGTGCAAAGTAGTGCACTATCGGTCAAAACCGTGCACTATCGTGATGCTATCGTGCAAAAGCGTGACACTATGGTGCAAAGTAGTGCAAACTGGTGCAAACTGGTGCAAACTGGTGCAAAGTAGTGCAAAAGCGGTCATTCTTCCTTAATTTTGCTATAAACGACCACGCTAAAGCTGTGGTCTATTAACACACATTCGCATCTTGCTGAAGCTCAGAACCTTTCTTTCTAATGACTGCCTTTCTTCCTAATGACTGCCTTTCTTCCTAATGACTGCCTTTCTTCCTAATGACTGCCTTTCTTCCTTTCTTGTTATTGTGCTCTCAGTAATTGTTGATCTTCTCTCAGGATGTTGATCTTCTCTCAGGACGTTGATCTTCTCTCAGGATGTTGATCTTCTCTCAGGACGTTGATCTTCTCTCAGGACGTTGATCTTCTCTCAGGATGTTGATCTTCTCTCAGGATGTTGATCTTCTCTCAGGACGTTGATCTTCTCTCAGGATGTTGATCTTTTTAATAACGAGACCATGCACGCCATCACCAACCACACAAATTCTTAGAAAAGCATGCCATGCAAGAAGACTCACATAAGGGTGGTGACTTTTTCACTAAAACAGCCAAAAGTAACGAAAAAGTGGAGTTTGTCCCACGTTTTGTCCCTCGTGTCCCACGAGTGTCCCACGCTTTTTTTTTCTAAAGTTAATAGAAAAAGTCATGGGACACGTGGGACAGAGAGAAAAAAGAGCTGTAAACTACTGATTATGAAAAATAATTTTTTTTTCATGAGAAATAAAGTCATGGGACACTCGTGGGACACTCGTGGGACACTCGTGGGACAGCAGTCTAAAAAGTCTGGCAATTGGCAGTATTGCAATGAAACCATGATGGCAAAATATGCAAAATTAGCGTGGCAATAATGGGAAACAGTGAAGCATAATGGTGCCATTTATGGTGTATAGTATAAAAGTAAGTGTTGTGGATATGAAAAGTGTCTGGCTTGGGATGGCAATTTTAATGGAAAGGGAAATACAATGAAAAACTTTATGGATCTTTGTGAGCCGGTTTTCGGCAAAAAAAATGGCAGCATGGTATCACACTTAGTGTATAAAAAGATGGTGGAATTTATCACGAATTTTGATCAGTTCTATGATTACATGTATATAATGTCTGACGCTGCTTATTTGGACACACCCCCAGTGGGTCTTTCTGGTGCTGAGTGCGTATCTTTTATTGATAATTATAAGGAAGATTCCGTATACGTGTTTGTTTTAAGTAACGTGACTGTCATCGACACTATAGCCATAGATAACGATGTTGTGAAAGTTAAATTATTGTATCATAGACTCCGCGCTGATGAACGAGCGGCAGTGGTAAATATTCCGGTGGACAGCATACTGCAGATGGGGCATGTAACTACAGGCGATCACAAAAACACTGAAGAGCGGTTTATTTTGAATGGGTGTGTGACGAAAACCATAAAAGATGACAACAAGATAATGAAGCTAGATGGTGCATTAAATGATAGCGATACGCAAGTTGGTGGGAAAAAGTCGGTATTTAGTAAGCTCTTCTCGAAAACAAAGTCTGCAGAAGAAGCGGAAAAGCTAGACAGCGTAAACGTGATTCCGTTTCCGAGTAAGTCGGATGGCGAGGACTAACAGTTATTTATTAAAAAACAGCAGAATGTGGTTGTTCAAAAAGAAAAAGTAGTGTACACTGTATTTAGTGATAGAAAAAGGTTTTCTATCTCACAATATTAAAAGGAGTGTGCGCTATGTTATCTTCAGCTACAATACTATCCATGATTAATGGATACGTTTTTTCTAAGTCTTTTTTTGGTGCAATTATACCATGTGTTATCAGTGCAGGTGTTATTACATATTATCGTAAGAAGTATTCTAGGCTAAATAAATTTCCATTATTAGCTGGAATAATAATCTCTATTATATTGTCTAGCATGGTTAGTTTTTGGTCTTCTGCGGGTTATCATATAATACCTTTTGTGAGTGTGTTTATTTTGCAGTATGCTCTAACACACAAAAAGGATTTTACGGGAGCTATGGTGTATCCATTGGTATTCTTTCCCTTACTGATAAATGATATTATTGGTGCTGGGTGGTCTTATCAGTGGGCAAGTTGGTGTTGGGAAGGCATAGGTGGAGCTGGTCTTACTGATGGTTTATTTCTTCAGCCGCTCGCTGCTGTTTTATTGACGTATTTCTTATTCTGGATGAGATCAAGAAAAGAGCATCTAGTAGTAAGTGGAAATATGCAGGGTGTTTGATACAGTTTTGGTGTATAGTAGTGTATGAAGTTCAGAAATTTGATTTTATGGAAAACAAACTTTGAGAGAGGGTATCAAAATGTTAAAGAAAATTAGTCTTGCTGTTACAGCAGCGTTATTTAGCACATGTGCAGTCGCTAGTACAATGAATGATTGGTCGGTGACAGGGATGCCTGCACCGTTGTTAACTACAGTCTCGCAAGATGTCGGTGGGCTAACTGGGAATGGTCAGGCACTTGCTCGATCTATTGTAGCTACGCTTCGAGCTGAGGGATATGCTGGCGCTCACGCTACACTGTATCCTGTGGAGCATCAAATTGTAGTTACCCTTGGGCCAACTGGTCGAAAAGGCAAATACGCTGCGTATCTGCCATCTGGTGTTCCTAGCACTTCTTCTTTAAACACCGCACTTCCATTAGCCGAGGCTGCTGCTGAAGCTGACAATCAGAATCTGCACATCAAAATAGGGCAGAACACCATCAACGCTTACGGAACTCCTAGCAACTCAGCACTGGGTTTTGGTGGTGTCACATTGACGTCTTACGGCAGCAGGTTCGCTGGATCAGACACGGCATCGGCGTTTGGGTATGGTCATTATGATGGCTTTGACGTATCAGGATCGGTAACAGCTGGGCTGCCGTCATGGACGCCAAAACAGGCAATGGGGGGCAATTATTTATCAGAGAATCTTGATCTTTCTATGCCGTCGCAGTATGGAATTTTTAGCTGGAAAACAACGCATACGCACTTTTTAGCTGGTGGGCAAGCTGCTCCGCTGGACTTGTATGGCAACATCTGGCAGACAGCGATCCAAGATAAGTATCCATTATCGCCGAATTTATGGGTGCGCGGTGGTTTAGCTTATAGCTTAGACAAAAACACCTTGGGCGCTCTTGACTGGTCAACGGATCAGTCAAACACGAGCGTTTATGGTGGCGTAACGTCAAGGGGTGTTATTCCCGCAATCGGCGGCCAGTATCATATTCGTGCAAGCGTTTGGCAAGGAGTTGGTGGGCATCAGTACGGAAAAGGGCCATCTGTCATGGGTAACATGTCGTCAACGTATACTGTTGGTCGAATCAGAGTTGGCTTGCGTAAATTAGTGAAAATTGACTCGTTCCCGATTTATACACATGCAATTCTAGGTGTGCAGTATGGATCAACAGGAACGCCACAGCTTGAACAGGCATACATTGGTGGACAGCATCGTGGATCGTCTTTCTATACTGGTGCGTATGCAGGAAATTCTGGATTATGGTATGACGTAAATGCTCGTACTAAGTACTATCAGGTACCTAAAACTGATGGGTTATTTAAAGTGTCGCCATATGCATCATTTAACGGCGGTGAAGTACAGCAAGATGGAATTACCACTCACGTAGCTGCAACCGGGGTTGGCTTGAATATGAAGCTGACAAGGCACATGTATGCTCAGGTCGGGTACAACTGGACGCTACAAAAACCTGCAGGATCAAATCAGAGTGGCTTGTTAGGGTTTGACATTGTTGGTACTTACTAAAAGAGGATGCTCTTATGATTAAGATGAAGAATTTGCACAAAAAGGCGGTACTGATGGCAGTCTTAGCTGCGCTGGCAGGTCCGGCGTATGCTACTGTTATTAATTTGCCAACTGGGGATACTTTTACTGATGGCTCTGCGGGTACAGTCACAATTTCTGGGGATACAGAAAACATCAATGTTTCATCTGTGTCCACCAGTGCTACAACGACAAGTCCTGGCGGCATTGGTGCTGGACAAACGAATTCGAATGGAGCGGCTGGGCCAGCCGTGATTGACTGGTCGGGTGGATTTGATGTCGGTAGTGGCTACACAGTCAATTTTGGTTCTGCATCTGGGGTTAACACGGATGCGTACATTAACGTTGACGAGAGCGGAAACCCATCAGAAATCGCTGGCACGATTACGTCAAACGATGCTATTCCTGTCTTTGTTATTAACCCAGATGGCATTACTGTAGCTGGAACAGCTGATTTATCATCGATGCCCATCGGGTTAATTGCTGGTTCAGTATCTGGGGATGTAATCACAGGCACCAGTGCTGCAGTAACTGTTGACTCTGGTGTTTCTGTATATACAAACAGTACTGACGAAGACGGAAGTTCAGTAACAGAGACACTTGCATCTGGGGATACTTTGCCGGTCGGGCTTGGATACACTACGTATACCGAACCGTCCAGTGTTCCTGGTTATTTTCCTGATAATATGTCCTTGTTTAACTTTCTGTTAGCTGTTCCAGCGGGTGACTCTTCTTATAATTTAACTAGCTCAGATGCAGGAAACTACACCTTTGATGATAATATGGGTGCTGCAACAGTAAACATTGGAAACAGCTCTAGTGTATCAGACCCTTTCGGTGGTATTGAGTTAAGTGCATCTGAAAGCGATCTTGAGGAAGAGTCTGGATCAAGCAGTAATCAGCTTGGACTGAACGTAAGCTTAGACAACTATACATTAACAAATGGTGGTATAGTTATTTTATCGCAGTGTGGTGGGGACTCAACAACATCTATAGACAACGCCAGTGCGGATGGCATCGTGGTAAATACTGGTGGTTTTAGCACGAATACCGATGAGGCGTATACAGGTGGTGAGGTTAACTTATCTGGAGCAATAAATGGTGGGGCTGATGGTATCAGCGTTGTTAACAATATTGTGGACGGTGATCTTAATGGTTCAATCTTGCCCCTTGAGTCTGGTGGATATCCAATAAATATCGCTGCAGGAACAACTTTTGATCTAACTGGTACAGCGGCATTAACAATGCAGGGTTCTGGGGTGGTCTTGAATGGCACCGAATCAGCGCCAGTTACATTCAATGGTGGCGTTGTATCTATTGATGACGTAAATGGTGTGGATGGTGGGGACGGATCTTACAATGATTTTTCAGGCAACTATATTGACGCAAACGCACCACTAAATATATATGCTGGAAATATAGGTACAACAAACATCACTATCGGATCGGGTGGTGATGTTACTCTGGAAAGTAACAGCTCTGCAACTTCTGCAGATTCATCTATTGACAATGTGACCATAGCTAACGCAACATCAAACACGTCGGCATCGAACGTAAGCCTAGATTTTAGCTACTCCAACGACTATACTGGAAGTGCAACGTCGCAAACCGATACGCTCAGTGATGACTCAATAGACCTAAGCAATAATGGACTTATTTCTGTCGCTGCGGATGGTTCAGGGTCTGCTGCAAGTGGATCACCAGGCTATGCAGTTAACCTTATTTTATCGGGAACTACGTTGACTCAAGGTGGATCAGATAGTGACAATGAGCTGCAGCTATATAATGATAGTCCGACAGGCTCGATTCAGTTGACAAATTCAACTGAGATAACTTCCCCTGCAGGAGTATTAGTGGATACACTGGGTAGCTCCTTTTCAGAAGACTCGACAAGCTCTGTGTACGCGGTTGGGAAAACAAAAACAACCACGGATTTGAATAGTGCTGAATATGACAGCTCTGATGGACTTTATGACACATCAACAGGCGGTGGGAATATTGACTTATCTGGAACATCAAGCGTAACGTCTTCAGAGGCCAATTATTATTATGCTGGTGGTGGAACTTTTACGGAGTCTGGAACAAGTGACCCAGCAGAGGTACAAGATGTTTCTATCGCAGGGACATACGCTGCAGGAACAATTAATGTATACACGGATGGTGGAAATATTAATATAGACGGCATTTTAGATGCAGGAACTCCTGCTACACCAGCACAAGCTGCTCCTGCACCTGCTCCAGTAGCTCCTGCACCTGCTCCAGTAGCTCCTGCACCTGCTCCAGTAGCTCCTGCACCTGCTCCAGTAGCTCCTGCACCCGCACTAGCTCCAATTGCCCCAGCAAGCACTCAGTCAGATGCAATGAGTGTGGTAAACGGCGCAACAGCAGCAGCGGTGAATCCTGTAGTCATTAAGCCGTCGCCATACGTGACGGATATTCAACATGAGGGAAACACGTTACTAATTCCTGAGAAAAAACATGCTGAGTGATACGGTGGTGTATAGTGTACTTAGAAAGAGGTTTAACTAATTTTTGGGTAAATGAGGCTTAAATGTCATGTTAAAAATGAGAAAGTTGCACAAAAAGACGCTGTTGATGGCTATTTTGGCAGCGCTGGCTGGTCCAGCGTATGCCAGCGTTGTTAATCTTCCAACTGGTGGAACGTTTGAATATGGATCTGCAGGATCAATAACGACGTCGGGCGACACCGAGAACATCAACGTAAGCACTCTGTCTGGTAGCAATGGGTACGCAAATGTGCTTGATACAGGGAATGACGTGGTGATTGACTGGTCTGGTGGATTTGATGTTGGGGCGGGGTACACAGTGAATTTTTCTGGATTAAAAACTGCGACTCCTTCTAATGACTCTCAGTATTCCAGTGCGTACATTAACGTTGACGATAGTGGAAACCCGTCAGCGATTGCTGGAACAATAACAGCAAACAATAATGTTCCAGTGTTTGTTATTAATCCAGACGGTGTCACTGTAGCAGGAACAGCTAATCTAGCAGCAATGCCAGTCGGGCTGATCGCGGGATCACTAGATAGTAATGGGAATATGGACTTAACAACATCGCCTATTACTGTTAGCTCTGGTGTTACGGTTGATACCACTACTACTGATGCTGATGCTTCTATATACGCTGGTGGTTCATCTGATGGTCTAATCAACGCAGAATCTGGATCAACATTGCCAATCGAAATTGGTGGGGCAGGTAATACTGGCGGAAGCACCGATACAAACTTTATCTATGACATCACCGTTCCTGACGGTACTGATAATTATAATGTGGATGGATCTGGCAGTTATTATTTCAATGCAGAGTCTGCAGGTAGTACAATCGTGAATATAGCTGGGAATAGTGTTGCTGTTGAGGGTGGTGGGTTATCTTTTCTGAACACAAACGCAGCAAATCCTGTTTCACTGAATGTGTCTCTAGATGGTGCTACTGTTGATGGTGGGTTCTCTGTTAATAACCTAGGGGATGGTAATAGTAGTGTGAGCTTGGATAATGTTACAGCTGATAACATGATTATCTTCACTGGTGGTGACTCCGCAAACGATGATGCAGAGCCATCTAACGGATCGGTGAGCTTGTCTGGAAATTTAACAGCAACAGCTGGTGATATAGAAATAAAACAAGGTGATCTAAAAGGGTACTCAACGTATCCTGTCGACATCGCCAACGGCGCTGATTTATCTTCGGCTGGCGTAATTGTTATAGATGCGGATGGGTTATCTATCGGTAGTGCAATCACAGTGAGCGGTACAGAATTAATAATGGACGATTACGCATCTGCTGCAACATCTGAAGACCCATCTTCGCAGACATATCCGAACACTCCAGTCAATTTTGATGCAGATGGCGCGACTATAACTGGTGAAAACGGCATAGGTATCGAGATGTTCACTGGTGGGTTGTCGGACTTAACATTTGCAGGTGATATTGGTGATTTAAGTTTGACAGATGAAGCATCAGGAGCTACACAGATCAGTGATGTCAACACTTCATCAGCAGTCGGCGGTTTAGCTGTTAAGTTCGATCCGTATAATGGGTCAAGCACAAGTGACTCTGCTGAGTTAAGTGACAGCGACTTAAGTACAGACTCGTCCAATGCAGCTACCCGGGGATTTTTCCGAAGACGCTGAGTCAACTATTAGCTCAAACTATGTTGACGCAGACGATGATGATCAAGGTGTGTGTGAGACTGAGGCTTGTTACACATACGTGAATACAACAGGATCAAGTACGGATGGGAACATTGTATTAAACACATTTCCATTTAACCCAGATAGCCTAGCAGAACCAAATGCTACTGCGGATGTAGCAAACTACTATAACGCAGGAACAGGAACAGTCACGGGAACAGGAACTGGATTTGGAAACCCATCTGAGCGTGAAGGCGCTCCATCGACCCAAACAAACGGTGTTTTTATAAACACAAATGGTGGTTCTGCTACTGTGAGTGGTGTGCTGGATGCAGGTTCTGAACCCACACCACATCCATCAGTTCCACAACACATGGGACACCCACCAAGACCTGCACCTGCTCCAACGCCAGCTCCAGCTCCAACGCCAGCTCCAGCTCCAACGCCAGCTCCAGCTCCAACGCCAGCTCCAACGCCAGCTCCAGCCCCTGTATTACCACAGGCAAAACTACGACAGGTAGCAAATGGATCAGCAGCAGTAGCAGTGAACCCGGTAGTTATTAAGCCATCACCGTATGTGGCGGATATTCAACACGAAGGAAACACGTTGTTGATTCCAGAGAAGAAATATACGGCGGATAACAACTAAATCAGTAGTCAAGTTTAGTGATACAAGCAGCGTCTGAAATTTAATGTTCATGACGCTGTTTTTTGGTGTATAGTAATACGAGGAACAGCAGGGCTGTTTTTCTTTCATTGTTTTATTTTATTTTGAGGAGTAGCGATTATGTCTAAGAATAAGGTCTTTATTATGCTGTCGTCTTTAATGTTAGCAGTTTCCCCAGGACTGTCGGTAGCTGCGACTCTTACGGCTCCGGTGCTGCATGAGTCCACATCTGTAGCACCGAGAGTTTTTTATACACAAATAAGCAATGACAGTGCGTATGTAGCCCAAAGCGGTTGCAAAACATACAAAGCTTGTAATAAACTTTTTGCTGGTGTTGTGCATGCTGGGGTGAACAACTTTAAGGATTTGTAGTGTGAAGCCGGGAATGGTACTCCCGGCTGTTTTATAGGAGTAAGTGTTATGTCGATGATGTTATTAAACAATCCGTATACTCTATTTATTTTTCTGCTGGCATTAGTATCAGTTCTGGCAGTAACTTTACTGCTTCCGAGTATACTGCCAGTTGCTGCAGTAATTTATATCCTAATATCACCAGTCAATGCTATGGCGGGAGTACCTGATGGTGGCAGTGCTTTTACACCGCCCACCACGACGTCAGGACTGACTCCAAAAGACTTCTATAGAGAAGTCGAAAAGAGTAGCAAGGTGGTAATCAATAGTGGGTGCATGACGTATTACACATGCAATAAAGTGTTTACGCAAGCAATGTTTAATAGTGGTAGTAAAGGAAAAAATCTTTTATAGTTTCAGTCAAAAGGTGGTCAATATGCAAACAGAATTATCGTGGTATTTAAGAACAGAAGAGTGTGTTCCCCAAGAACTCGCGGATGCTTATTCGGGTTACGTGGCAAAGAATAACCATGGTGCAAAGAACATCTGGTATGGCAAACAAGCTGAGAAGCTGGGTTTAACAGGAAACATCGATGCTCAGACGTTTGAGCAGGTATTACTTGGAAAACCGTATAAGGGCTTTGTCATGGCAGATACTGCTAAACGTCACTCGGTATATGCTACGGCGTTCTATGCACCCAGAGGGCTAGGAACTGCGTATGCAAGTAGTAAAGACGAGAACCTTATTTATGCTCATGATGACGCAGTAAAAAAGGCCGTGGATCACATTGAAAAAATTATATCTGAGTGTCATGAGGCTGATAGTGTTATTTTTGCGATTTTCAGGCATCTGGAAAATGTAACAGAGCGTGGTGGTGTGATGCCCGCCATTGTGACGCATGTGTTATTCTTTACTATCAATGAAGATGAGCATGGGAATTTTGTACACAATGACATTAGTCAGTGGTCGGCTTCCTTAATAATGGCTGATATTCACGCTATTTATCGTGCTGAGTTAGCTTTTTCGCTGCTGGTTGAGTGGGGCTACATGGTTGATCCGTGGCAAAAATTAGCTAGAGCTACTACCGATGAGATTCTCAGTAGTGGGACTTCCAGAGGTCACTTGTTAGCTCAAATGCTAGACTATTTAGATTCGAGCTTATAATATGTGTGTGGACAATTATGCGGTAGACGACGCGCTTGGAGTTATCGAGGCAGTGCATGAACTGTTAGCTAAGAACCATGTCGTGGTACGGGATTTTCCTGAACTCGAAGCTATCAGCGCAGCATTGCAGGAAGCAAGATGGAATATTAACATCAGGTTTTATACTGGAAAAGGGGATATGCTTGAATACTAAAGATGACATAGAAGAAGCACTACGTGTGCTAGATGAGATTGAGGGAATATTAGCGCAGCACTGGCGTCAGAGTGCTACTTATTTTCATGAGTTTACGGATATAATAGACATCATTCAACGCGCTAGATTTAACGTTATCCAGAGGCTGGAAGTTTATAAAAGGGACTAAAACAATGCTAAATGTAAAGCGTATTTCACTAAAGGGAGCTGGTGCTGGTGCGTACTCGAAGTACATCACTAATAAGCAGGAGTCTCACACATCCCATACTGGTGATGAGTATGTCACCGGGTACTATTCAAAAGGAGCACCGTCTGAGTGGCATGGGAAACTGGCTGAGAGAATCGGGCTTAGTGGAAGTGTTGATACAAAAACACTCCAGGATTTGTTAGAGGGGGAAATGCCCGATGGTACGTCCTTTGCTGGAAAGCGTCATGATCGCAGAGCGGCGAATGACATCAGTCTATCGGCTCCCAAAAGTGTGAGCATTGCTGCACTTGCGGGTGGTGATGAGAGAATAATAGCTGCACATGATGCTGCGGTAAAAAAGGCGATGGATTACAATGAAGCTGAAGTTATCTCTGCTCGGTATGGAAAAGGTGGGTATGAAAGTGTAAAAACTGGTGCTGGTGTCTGTGCGCTGTTTAGGCACGAGGATGCACGTCCGGTGGATGGCTATGTTGATCCGCAATTGCACACGCATGGCGTTTGGATCAACGTGACCGTTGGGAAAGATGGAAAACTACGCAACACTGATTTAGATTTCGGAAAAGATGCTGTCAGAATGCACACTGCTGATGCTGTGTATAAAGCTGAACTGGCAAAGAGTATGATTGAGCTTGGGTACGACATCCGGAAGACAAAAGATGGTTTTGAACTAGCACACATTTCTGATGATCAGATAGCTGAGTTCAGCAAGCGTAAAATTAAGATTGATCAAGAGCTGGAGTCTAAGGGACTGGCTAGAGAAACGTCGACGCCTGATCAACGAAATCGGGCAAATTTAGCTACTCGAAGCAGTAAGGGCGATAAACAGAAAGAGGACTTAATGTATGAGTGGCGAAATCGGGCGCGAGAAGCTGGTATTGATTTGTCGATGACTAAAAAAGCCACTCAGAGAGCTGAGAGCATGTCGAAAAAAGAGGGTAAGTCAGAGAAAGCCAAACTAGCAGATGATGCGGTGAAGTTTGCATTACGTGATCTGAGTGAAAGAAAATCGGTGTTATCCAGAGAAGAAGTGACACTGGAAAGTATAAAAGCTGGTATGGGAAAAGTTAGTCTTGATGACATCAAGGAAGCGTTGAAAAATCGTAGCGATATTTATAGCATATCGAATGACAAGATCGTTACGAAAGACACGTTACTGCGAGAGTCCCGAATTATTAACAGCGCCTTGAACTCCAAGGCTGCCACAGATGCTATCATGGATGCCGATGTTGTTGGTGATGTCATTGCCAAAAAAGAGGTTCAGCAGGGCTTTAAGTTTTCTGATGGACAACGACAGGCTCTGGAAATGACGCTCACGAATACCGATCAGGTGTGTGGGATTGTGGGTGCGGCTGGTGCTGGTAAAACAACGGCAATGGCGGTGCTAGTGGAACAAGCAAAAAAGGCTGGATTTGATACTGTTGGGATCGCGCCATCTGCTGCTGCGGCCAAGGAGCTGGAAGCGTCTGGTGCAGAAGATTGTCGAACGATAGCTAGTTTTAATTTACAAAAGCAGGAAAGCACGAATCCGCGATTGATTATTCTGGATGAAGCTGGCATGTGTTCTGCTCGTGATATTGAAAAAGTATTGAAAAAGCTTGGGCCGGGGGATAAGTTGACCCTGGTGGGTGATCCAAAACAGCTTGCAGCGGTGGAAGCTGGGTCGCCGTTCAAGATGCTAATGGATGAAAAGGCCATCAAGTATGCTGAGATTATGGAAATCAACCGGCAGAAGAATCCTGAGCTACTAGCAATCGCGCAGGATTTTGCCAAAGGAAAGGCTGGCGAAGCAGTTGATAAGGCTGAGAAATTCACACGAGAGGTAAACATAAAGGATGCTGACTGGTCTGCTGCTGGTATTGATAAAGATGAGTGGACAAAGAAAAAGGGTGTGGGTAGTGATGGTGAAGTGAAGACTGTTCCTGCGGTTGTTAAGAAACAGGCGATTGCGAGAGAGACTGCTGACAAGTATCTGCGGTTATCAAAAGAAGATCGGAAAGAGACGTTGACGTTAGCTGCTACGAATGAGACTCGTTCTTTAATTAACGAGAAGATTAGGGATGGGTTAAAAGAGGCCGGGGATATTGGCAAAGAACAGTGTCAAGTCACATCTCTGAAAAAGGGAAACTTAACAAGGGCACAGATGACTCAGGCGCAGAATTATGATGTCGGGCAGATCATGAGAATGACTACTGGAAAAGGAAAGAACGCGCAGACCGAGGATTATGAGATTGTGGGTGTTGATACTGAAAAGAACACGCTCAAAACACGAGCAAAGAGCGATCATAAGGAGCTGACGGTCGACTTAAACAAAGAAAATCAAAATTTGGGGCGGTTATACACCCCGAAAACAATCGAGTTATCGGTGGGTGATAAGGTAGTAGCTCTGGAAAACGATAAATCGTCAAAATTAACCAATGGGATGCTGCTGAACGTGAAATCCATAGATGGTGATAAAATAAAATTAGTGGATAGCAAGGACCGGGTTTTTGAGATTGACAAAAACAAGAGTCACACGTTAGACTATGGGTATGCACTCACGATTCATAAGTCGCAGGGGCAGACTGTCAACAGCGTAATAGTAGCAGGTGAGGGTTCACGTACTGCTACTGCTGAACTGGCGTATGTTGCGTGTTCCAGAGAGCGGCATAATTTAGAAATCATCACGGATTCCGCTGAGTCATTAAAATCGTCTTGGAAAACGTATGCAGACCGCGAGGGTGCTCGTGAATCAATGAACATCAGCAGTATGGACGAGGCACGGTCTGAGATACGGCATGAGCAAGAAAGACAACTGC
>JABEBX010019831.1_pt1 | contig 23050 bp, 19 predicted proteins | sample 7245971 | NCBI WGS metagenome assembly JABEBX01 (sample SAMN14506365, study PRJNA622280) | hot springs metagenome | biome: hot spring [ENVO:00000051]|acidic hot spring [ENVO:00002120]; feature: spring [ENVO:00000027]|sediment [ENVO:00002007]; material: sediment environment [ENVO:01001048]... | reverse complement strand
AGCCGGCGATACTCCGGCCGGAAATCATGGCCCCAGTGGCTCACGCAGTGGGCTTCATCAATGGCAAATGTCCGCACACCGGCATCCCGCAGCAGTTGAGTAAATGCACCGCCACCCGCGCCGTCGGTCCCCTGCTGCCCGACAAGTTTTTCCGGCGATACAAACAGCATGTCCAGTTTCCCATCTCGCAGCAGCGATGCGGTTTGCCGGCGTTGATCGGCTGTCAGGGAGGAATCCAATTGGGCGGCCGCCACGCCGATGGAGCGCAGTGAATCCACCTGATCCTTCATCAGGGCAATCAGAGGTGAAACCACCACAGTAGGGCCATGGCCAGCGCGGGCCATGAGGATGGCCGGAGCCTGATAACACAACGATTTCCCCCCACCGGTGGGCATAACGACCACGGAATCCCGCCGGGCCAGCACCGCCTCCATAGCCTGCTGCTGCAAGGGTCGCAATTGCCGGTATCCCCAGAGTTCTTCAATCAGGGCCAATAAATCCGGCAGTGAATCGGCGGTGTTCTCAGCCATAGATAAAGCATCCCTCCAAAACCATAATAATATCGCCAAGCCATGGCCCACGCCATACGCCAGTGCAATTGTCAAGGCGACGATTTGAGAACATCTTCTCTATGCGGAACGTTTACCAAGCATTAGAATAATCCTTGGCACTGGCGGCACCAAAGCCATTTGAATTAACGTAACACGGGAGCATACGACACCATGCAGGATGAGAATTTTCCGATTTATCAATTGCATATCGCGTTGCTGGGCACATCGCCGCTGATGTGGCGGCGTATTGAAACACGAAGCGATATCACCTTGGTCGAGCTTCATCAAATCGTCCATGCGGCCATGGGCTGGAAATGGTCGGCAAAATCTTATCAATTTATTGTGCGGGGCAAAAAGGCGGCACAAGATCGCTTTTACGCCAGCGATGTGACGGAGGGTAGATTGGGAGAGAAAAGTTCCGACACGCTGCTGCACACTGCATTGGCTGGTCGCGAGAGGCGCATGGCGTATGAATTTGTGATTAGCGGGCGCTGGATCAGCGAAATCACTCTGGAGGGCCGTCTGGATGAGGTATCGCATAGGCGGTACCCGTGTTGTGTGGCTGGAGCGGGGCAATGCCCACCGAATTTCCTGAACAATTCACAGCATTACTCTGAGCTTCTGCGAATCATCAAAAATCCAAATCACCCTGGGTTTCATAATGCATTAAAAACACTCAGGGTTTCGCATGCCGGGGAATATGATCCCGAGAAGTTTGATCTTCAGCAGGCCAACGCGGACCTTCGCACCCCACGCGCGGAACGGCTCGCGCAGCGCTCCGAATCGCGCGGTAGTCCTGAATTCAAATCGAACATTGGAGCACCAGATTCGGCGGTGCTTCAACTTATCTCGTATGAAATCACTTTTGAGCCGCTGGATGAGGGAAGTCCACCTGTCACAGCTGAATTGGCGCAGCGGTATGACGAATTGTGCCCATCCGGGCACGATGAAGACCATTGGCCGGCGCTGCAGACGGAGCTTGAGCAAGTGCATGAAAAATTTCCGGAAGATGCCAAAATTGCCAATTATCTGGCAGGCATTTACAGCCGGATTGGGAGGCCAGAGGATTCAAAACGGATTGTTGAGCGGCAATATCGCCTGCACCCGGATTACCTTTTTGCGCGCGCGTCATGGATAAAACTGTTACTCCATGATCATAAAATTGAGGAGGCCCGATCGGTTTTGGACGGTAAATTTGAATTATCTTTGATGTACCCGCATCGTAAGATTTTTCATGCCACTGAATTCGCCGCTTTTTACGACATGATTATTGCTTACCACCTTGCCATGGGCAGACTGGAGGAGGCGGAAAAAGCGCTGGCGCTGCTGAAAAAGCTACTCCCGGACCATTGGTCAATCAGTGGACATGAGAAACATTTGATGTGGGCCCAAAGCATCGGCGTTCTTAAGGAAATGCTGGCACGCCCAGGAAAACGGCAAAAACGCAAATCAATAGCTTCCCCATCGCCCCAGCTACCCTCTCACGGCACAAACATGCCGCTGCCGGGGTAGCCGGAAATGCTGCGGCTGTGCCAGCCAGTGGAATCGGTCCAGGTGACTGTTCCGGATGTGGTAGTTGCTTTTTTCAGATCGGAGAGGCGGGGCATCAAGGCCCCTATCGGCGGGTTGAAGTGCAACCCCAGCAGCAGCGAATAGGCCGCCACCTGAGTGGTGATCATGTTATAGCTGTCCGGCAGCAGCCGCGGATCATCAACAAACGCGGCATTGGTATAATTCCGTCGGCAACCAAGCTGCTTGAGCAATGCGATAAATTTTGAGTTATCCAGAATGGATTTTGCCCCGGCCTTGCGCTGCAGGGCCAATTGAATCGGCCGTGGATATGCCGCGATATACAAATACCCATGCGCAATGGCCCATGCGGGCATAATACCGCTGGCATGGATGTAATAAATCACCGCCCCGTGCGAATGGAGAATCCTTAATTGCGCTGGCTGGCCGGTGTATCCACGTTGCCGCATCGCGGCATTCACCGCCAGCAGAGCCATTGGCGTAAGCGTTTGCAGCGCCCGGTTTAACCGCTGGGGATGGGCCAGATGATTCACCAGCACTTCACCCAGTGCGCTACTCATGGGCATGGCCGGTGATTGATACGTCAGCCAATAGGGGCCTAACGCATTGATCAGATCCCTTTCCACATCCACACCGGTAATGCCGTTAATCATGGCAATGGCCTGCCGGACTTTGTGGCGCACGCGCGGGCTGGTGGCCTGAATGCAGTTTTTAACAGTGCTGACAAATTCCCCAAGATTCAAATGTGAAACCGTTACCGCCGGGGAATGTTCCGGGGCCAACGCCAGCAGGGCCGCGGCACCGGGCATAGGTTTTACCTCAACATGGCGCATGGCCAGAAATGACGCATCCATCCATTGCGGGCCGGCAAAACCGTCCGCGGATGCAAAGGCTGTGTCATTTCGGATGGACGCTCCGTTAAGAATATTTTGTGCGCTGTGAATGATAACACGCCGCTGCCTGCCAATGGGCGTATTTTCTGGAGAGGCATTATTCAATGCCATGGCCAGCAGGGAGTTGAGGTACTTGCGCAGGTGTGTAAGGTCGGCATATTCCGCCGCCATAGGATGCCGCGGCATGAACCGCATAGAGCGGCAAAAGCGCCTTGCCGATGCGAGCGTATCGCCCTTTTCCGCCAGCGCCCGCGTGACTCCGGGTGTGATATGAATTCCCGCATACACCATGGAACCAACGGCGCCCACGGTGATGCGCGGGCCGGCGGGATAAAGCGTGGGCGGCAATTTTTTGAAGATTGCCAGCACCGCTTGAGGATATTTCCCGGCATCCATCATCAACACCACCTGCGGCAGCGCGGCGATATGACGGATACCTGTGCCGATGGGCCGGAAATAAACCGCAAACGGATGCGTCATCAACAGCGAGCCGATGGCGAAGGCTTTTTTGAATTGTGCAACATGCAGTTGATTATTGCGGGCGCTGGGCAATTGATTGAAACGGTGCAGCAGCACCGGCAGATTTCCCTGAATAAAATCGGCAATATGGGTGTGTGACAGCACGATGCGAAGATTGGAAGTTTGATAGCCTGGCCATTGGGCCACCGGGCCGGCCCATCCGAAATAGACGGTCGCATCCGCGGGGATGCGTGCGGCCAACGGAGCAGGAAATGGTGCTGGTGTTGCAGCCCCAGCCTGTGATACCATAACCGTCAATGCGCTTGCGGTGTTTAACAGAACCGGTACAAGATATTTACAGCGCATCGTGATGTTACTCCCATTGGTCAAAGGGGTCTCTACGGCCCGGCTGATTTCGCCGGCGGAAGCTGTGCTTTGAGCTTGTTGGCCTTTTCAATAAGTTGCCGTATCGATAATGCCGGAACTTTTGGCACGATAAACGCCCAGATCTGATGATCCTTGAATTCAATGGGCAATATGCTGGCAAACAGGTCCACACCATACCATTGGAACCATGGCCGCGCGGTGGTTTTATGCGTCTGCAGATAATAATAGACGTAATTGGGTTTCAGCGGCGTGCCGGTATTTTCTTTCTTACGCAGGCGCACGCTGTAGGTGCCATACCACTTGAATTGCACAGTGCAGGGAGTGGTGCCCTTCTGAACATCATTGAGATAGACCAGACTCCCCGGCGGATCGCTCACCAGCGTAACCGAGCGCTCCACGCAGCCCCCCAGCGGTAAAACCAGCACACCGGCCAATGCCGCCAGCAGCAAATCATCAACACGTCCGATACAATGGAATCGTTTCAACATCATGTGATGAATTGTAACCATACGCCGACACTTTAGGCCAGTTGATGCAAGTTTTATTGGTTGCGAGCACCGGATGTAATCCGGTGGTGGATTGACTGATGTGAATCGGCCACCGCATTTTCATGCGGTGCTCTTTTGGATCTCAATGCGCCGCGAGCACCGGATGCAATCCGGTGGTGGATTGACCGATGTAAACCGGCCACCGCGTTTTCATGCGGTGCTCAATGGCAACACCGGATTGCCGGGTCGTATCGGAACACCACATCAAAAACTTTTCCGTGGTGCCGCCGGGCGATGATCTCTTCTTTGATCATGCAGAGCTTGACCGTATCGACTTGAAATGCTGCATGAAAGTTGCTTTCCAAGGCCCGGCCCATACCTTCAAGAATCAACAGATCGGCATTGGCGGCCTCGTGGTTGCACTGATCGGAAACATAACGCAGATCAATCAGCGGCGTGCCGCCGCCGGAACTGGCGGCGGTTATTTGCCGCGCCTCCAGCAGCATCTTGAGCACCGGATCAAGCGCCGCCATGCGCGGCAAAAGTTCTCTGGTTTCCGCAATGGTCATATCATTAAGTGAGGCCGATTCATTGGCCACAATGCATACCTGTGTGCCGCGCTGCGCCAAAAAACGCGCCAGCGGCATCATACCGAGAATAAAATCACTGCCGGCGTTGTCCACAAAGACCAGGGCTTTGGAATATGCCGGACCATTGAACAGACGATGGGAAAAGGCGACAAGATGATCCACCAGCCAGGGCCGGCGGCCATCAAGCGAGGAGCGCACCTTGAAAAAATCCGGCGATTCATGGGCATAAAGCTTAGCGGTGGCGGTGGCACCAAGATCAAAAATATTCCCGGCAAACGCCCCCTCCACCAGCACCCTCAAAGTTTGCGCCGGATCCGTGTATCCATCGATTTCATTGGCCAAGCGGGGATACAGCGGCAGCATGGCGTCATTTTCCCTTTGTTTAGTTAATAGAAATGGATCGGCAATATCATGTTTGGAAAGGCACTTCTGCCTTAGCACACCCAGCATTTGCAGATCCAGTTCGCCATAGCGATCCGGTTGTTCCCGCAACAAAGCCATTTCCGCCTCAAGATCACGCCGGGCGGCGGCAATATTATTGGCGGCTGATGGGCCGTAAACCTGCGCGGCCAGTGCCGCCATGAGTTCAAAATGCCGGACGAAATGATCAAGCCAATAAGTGCGGAATTCCACATCTTCCAGCATATTCTGCGTGCAGGGGCGGTATGCCGCCGGATCAGCCAATAGATTAAACATGGCCATGTGTGCATTATTCTCCGGAAGATTGCTTGATAGTAACAGTCTGCGGCAGAACATTGACCAATCTGGTCCGGGGAATGACGCGCTTAACCACCGCTGCCCCGGCAACGCGATAAGCGGAAAAACCCTGTCCAAAATTCATTCCCAGCAACGTGCCGCGGGGTGAAATCCAGAATTTATAGCGCGGTATGTCCAGCCACAGCATCCGCACCACCCGCACCCGCTGATCTGCGCCGGCGAAATTGATTTGCTGCTGTCGACTCATCGTCATGACGCAGCCTAAACGCGTTTCCAATGTTTGCTGGGCCAGATCCGTCACAGGCAAAACCAGTCCGCGATGGGGCGGCATGGCGGAAGCCAGCAATGCCATCAGCGGCAAAGGGGCGGCATTATCAGCGGAGGGATAGCGGCGCGGAATGACCTTTTTGGACTCTGGCGTTACCGGAGAAACATAAAATGTATCGCCCACGCGCCGGCCTTGTATTGCCCCATGAGCTTGCCAGCGGGTAAAGCTTGCGATACGCAGCGCCGGGAGATGTTGATGATCTCCCGGATTAAATATGATCCGCCAGGCCAGAGCCGGTAATGGCCCGCCGGAGACCGTTTCCTGATTCCACAAAAGTTTCCAGGATGGCCCAAGATGCGACACCTGCAGATCAATAGCCCCGACAACAAGTTGATGGTAAAACACCAGCATCCATGTATCGCAACCTGTAGCTTCCTGCCCGCGCGGCTCAACGGTTTGCACCCGGGACCACATAAGTTTCAGTTTACGGCGCGTGGTGGCCGGCGGATTCAGCGGGGCCGGCGCACCGGCTCGCACGCTGATAAAACCTATATTTTGCAACGCATGAAGCGTTGCGATGCGGGCAAGAATATGCCGCACTTTTAATCCCCGCACCACCTGAATGGCAATGGGTTGCTTTGAAGCGGCATTGGATTGTAAAACGGTTTTTAACGCCGCCGGATTTTTCATGCGATGGCCGGCAATATGCGTGATAATATCCGTCGGCTGCAGGCCGATGCGGGCCAAAGCCGCGGGTAGTTCAACGCTGGTAATCAGCAGGCCATTGGCGGGTGGGCGGCGCATGACACCGAGCACATTTTGATAAGCGGCTTCCAGAGGCCGGGCAATCGTGGCCGCGCCGGCGGGCGCAGCGACCGCCGCCAGCGCCAGACCGGACGCCAATACAAGGGCTGAAAAGGGGCGTTTAGCGCAGGTCATTGGTGAGCGGCTTTTCAAATTGGATCAGCAGATCCGCATGCATCGAGTCCCAGCGCGTTCCGACAATATCATATTCCAGCAGCACCGCCAGATGCATCATCGCGCGATGGCGATTTAATATCTCCATACGGGCAAATTCATAGTTGTGGGTTTTGGCCCATTCCGTCTGTGATTCCAATAACTGCTGCCCGATGCCTTTGCGCCGAAAATCCGCATGAACGCCCAGAAGCCAGGAGTAAAATACAAGAGGCTTTAGCTCAAAGCCCACGCAAAATCCGACCGGACGGTTATCCAGGGAGGCCAGCATCGCCAACACGTTATACCGCCCCTGAAACCGGCGGCGAAAATAATTTTCGCTTTCCGGTGGACGGAAAACCTGATTATACAATTCCACAATTACCGGCAAGTGTGCTTCGGTAACTACTGTGATATCTGCCTGGGCCATAAACCTTTTCCATTGCTCCATTCAGGAGGAACAACCCTCGCTTGTCACTCGTGCCCGATACCGCCGGGCACCCGTACTCAACCGATATCATAATAGCGGATTACAACCCCCGTTGAAAGCCGATGGTTTTGTAATCTGTTTTGTAATCCGGTGGTTGATTGACTGGTGTGAATCTACCACCGCCTCGCGACATTCCAGCGTGTTGTGCAAAATCAGAACGCAATTTAAGAAGCGGTACAAAACCACTTCTTTTTTGCGACAGCTTTGGCAAAACAACCGGCCATTTGTGACATTTTTGTCACACGCGATCCCATTTCTTTGATAAATATACTACTGAAACTATTGCTTTTGCAGGCTTATGTCGATAGGACCATGATGTTGGCACGCCGATTGCTTTATAATTCATTATCAATGGATGGCGGCAGAGGAATACGGAGTTTTTGATGAGTCAGGCAGGCATACGGCCGCAGTCCCCACAACCATCCGGTGGTCCGGCAGGCGATCCGTTGGGACCCGGACCGGATGAAACCGAGGGGCATACCGGCGAATTGCCGGTGTGGGTGGATAAGGGTTTACCGTGGATTGCGTCTGCACTTTTGCATCTGGGTTTGTTTATACTCATTTTTTTTGTGGCAGTGGCTATACATTCTGTCATTACCCAGGAAAAGCATCCCATTATTGTGCCGCAGGCATGGGATCAGCATTTTTCAACACATCCAGGCGGAAATCCCAATTCGGGACAGAATCATAATCCTTTGCAAAAAACCCGGCAGAATATCCAGCATGTTCTCTCCCATTATGCCAATACCAATAAGACTTCCGTGGCCGCGGTGCTGAATTCATCCGCCACCAAGGCACTAAATTTTATTGCCGTCGGCCCGCAGGGCGGCGCATCCGGCGGCCCGCTGGCGGCGTATGGCATTCCCGGCAGCGGCATGGGTTCCGGGCCGCCATCGCGATTTATAGGCCGGGGCGGAAATGCCACCCGCATTGTTTATATCATCGATCACTCGGCATTGATGCGCTATAATTTTGGGGTTGTCGGACGGGAACTTAAGAAATCCATTGACAATATGGTACCGATACAGCAATTTGCCGTTGTTCTGGTCAGCCATCACGCCAAACCGCTGGGCGCACTGGGGATGGTACATGCCACGACGCCAGCCAAGAGCGTCTTTCGCAGCCAGTTTTCGAGCGTGCAACCCCAAGGAGCCGCGAGGGGCCGCCTGATAATGTATGCCAACGCTTTTCGCATGGCATTGAATCTGCGTCCGCAGATTATTTATTTTGTGACTAATGGCGGATTTGATCCGAAGTTGGCGGAGAGCGTAAAAAAAATGAACGCTCATGTGGGCGCGCACGTTTTCACATACACATTCTTAAATGGTAATTCCCCGCAATTTTTAGCGCAGTTGCGGCAATACGACTTTGCTTTAAAGAAAATCGCCCAAGAAACCGGCGGACAGTACCGCCTGATTAAAGAATAATGGTTTATAACCCCGGATGGCGAATTCGCCACCGGAAAGAAAAGAATTCCGGCTCAATAGCCGATAACTAACTCAAAGGAGTTTCTTCATGTTCAGCAGTTATGCACGTTCCCGTTTTCGCGCCATTCTTCCCGGCGTGTTGTTTCTGGGCACTTTGGTGGCTTTGGGCCACACCGCCATGGCGCAAAGCGCCGGCGGCGGCAGCGGTGCCGGGACATATCGCCCCAACCCCATTCTCTGGGGATTGGATATTACAGTCATCGTGGTGCTGGTGGGCGCGTCATTGACCAGTATTGCGCTGATATTTGACGCGGTGATTCACCTGCGGGAAAGCAAAATAGCCCCGGTGGGCACGACGGAGCATATCCGATCGCTTATTGATTCCCGGCAACTCAAGGAACTCATTGATTTCACGGCTGCGGATCAATCTTTTGTCAGCAAAGCCATGCAGGCTGGCATCCGCAGAGCGCACCTGGGGTACGGGGCCATGCGGGAAGGCATGGAAAGCGCAATCACGGAAAACAGCGCTAATTTATTCCGGCGCATTGAGATGCTCAATGTTATTGGCAATATCGGGCCGCTGATCGGGCTGCTGGGCACAGTGCTGGGTATGATTGAAGCGTTTAATGCGCTGCACCATGCCGGCGGGCAAGCTAAAGTATCCGATCTTTCGGTCGGTATTGCCACGGCGTTGTGGCACACATTTGGCGGGTTGGCGGTGGCTATTCCATCGCTGATTGCATTCGGATATTTCCGCATGCGGCTGGATAAAATTACAGGCCGGGCCGCGGTATTATCTGAAGAATTACTGGAGAGCCTGCGCCCCGCGGATAAAGGCGCTTCAACGGCATCCGCCGCACCGGATGGCGGCAAACCTATGGCCCGCCCGGTTCCGCGGAGAACCGGTTCCGGCTCCGGTGATACGGCAGCCGGCGTGTGAAAGTCCATAGATGAAACATCCTTATCAGTGTTATGAAAGTGACGCGGGCAAGTGATGTTTGCAAGGAGTTTGAAATCCAATGAAAACGCAGCACATTAAACCCATGCAGGATTCGCATGTGAATGTTACGCCGCTGATTGATATTATCATGTGCCTGATCATCTTTTTTCTGCTGGTGGGACACATTGCCAAGGCGGCATCCGTCAAGGGAATAAAAATTCCCGCGGCCAAAAATGGCAAGGATCTGCGCGATAAAAGCGATCAGTTGATTATCAATCTGGTACCGCCCATCGGAGGATATGGTGACAACGGCACGCCGGCGATATGGATATGGAGCAATCAAATTTCTGAAAGCCAATTGGTCACATATCTGCGGCAGGAAAAAGGCGCTAATCCTAAAATTAAGGTGATTCTGCGGGCGGATCGATCCATTCCCTATAAATTTGTGGCACCCGTGCTGATCAGTTGCGCGCAGGCGGGCATTGCCAGCATCCATTTTATGACGCGGCGGGCTAAGTGATGCGCGCTAAACCATGCCGTTGAATCCTGTGAGGTTCTTGAATGTCCACAACAAAAAAATATAGAAGCCGCGGCATGCACGCCGCATCGCATGTCGGACCGAACATGACGCCTATGGTGGATGTGGTGATGGTCATTCTCATATTTTTCATGCTTGGCAGCTCTTTTGTCAGCCCGGATTGGTATTTGACCAACAACACCCCGGCGGTTCAGGGAGGTTTGTCCAATATTAAGACTAACGGAATGCCCCCCACCCGGATCAACATCAAGCTGCGCGTACGCGGGACACGCACGGTTGCCATCATGCCGGGCCTGCAGACCGCCGATCTTTCGGGTGAATTGGCCACTTTCCTGATACACAAACACAAAGCGCTGGTGAAGGGCGTGCCGGTGCAGATATTTATATCGCCTTCCAACGGCGTACCGTACAGGGATGTGATTACTGCTTACAGTGATTGCATTGCGGCCCGGTTTAAGCAGGTGGCGTTCCGGCCGCCGCCGTCGCAATAATTGCCGGATCAGATGCCGCGTCGCCCGGCGGAAGAGGTAAGACGCCCGCGCGGCCACACCATAAGTTTTTGTGCAGCGGACTTCCGCCAACAATAAGGATCATGGCCTTGCTGAAAAGAATTTCAATAATCAGTTCAGAATTACCTCCGGCAAAGCCGGGGGTTATGTATAGTTTGAATGCGAGGCGGTGGCGCTGGGCTGGCGCTGCGCTTGTGGCCGGCGTCATGGCCGTAGTGTCCATGACAGATGCCGCATCGGCGGTGGCAATAGTGGCTGATGCCGGTGCATCGCAAAAGGCCGCGCAACTTGAAAAGGCTCATGCGTCCGCCAAAATCTCTGCCGCCTTAAAAATGGCCGCCACTCCCGCCGGCAAAGCGTTGTTTGGCGCGGCGGATATTTACGCGCGATGGGATGAGTTCAAAAATGATCCCATCAAGCAGCGACAGAGAGGGCGGCAATTTATCAGTGATGTTACCACTTATCTCAAGGCTACCGGTAATACCGTGGATCCTGCATGGGCCTCGCTGCAAGCACAATTTATTCTGGCCAATCTCACAAGTAATGCGGTCAATCAAATGGAATTCTGGTCCGGCACACCTGCCCTGCGTGAAGAACTTTCCCCTCCCGCCAATTTAGCCCGGCAACTTCTGGAAAATGCGCTTAAGCACTATGCGGAGGTGATCACACAACTTAATAACGCTACCTCGTTTACCCACGACGATGAGGTGCGTTATATCAGCGCCACGAATGGCCAGCGTGATGTGGGTTATTATCTGGCGTATGCGGATTATTTCTGCGGCCTTGCCGCAGCGCCGGGCGGCACGGAGAGGCAAAAATTCCTTACCGCCGCCATTACGCGGATTACGCCGTTTGCCGGGGCGGCCAATAATGGCGTGTACTACCGCGCATTATTATTGAGCGGCAAGACGCTGCTGCACAATGGCCAATACAACAAAGCCATCCGCGAACTCACGAAAGCGCAATCGGCAAAGGCCCCGGTCTGGCTGCAATATAATGCGCGGTATCAGCATGTTACGGCCTTGCTGCGCAGCGGTAAATATCAGCAGGCACAAGCCAAGCTTAAATCCTTCATGGCCTGGACGGCCAAACAGCCCCGGGCCAATTCCGTCAGTGCTAAAATGGGTGAACAACTTCTGGCGTTCCGGATTGCCGCCGCCTCTGCCAGGGCACTTAAAAATCCGGCACAACGTGCTGATGCACAGGCTGCGGCAGTTAAAATTATCAATGATATCATCAGCAAAGCTCCGCAATATCAGAGCCTGATTTTTTCCCATTTAGCGCAGAATATACCCGCCAGAATGAATGCTGTGAAACTTCAGCCATTGCAGGAACTGGCTCTGGCATGGCTGGATGCACAGAACCCAGCGGCCGTAAATCAGCGGCAGGCATTGGCCACAGCGCAGAATCTGCTGCAACGGAAGAATCTCCAGCCGTCAATACGCGCTGAAGCCACGCTGATCGCCGCGATCACCGCTTCACAACTTGGTGATCTGGATATGGCGGCCCGTATGAATGTCGCGTTTGTCCGCATGGCCCCCTCCGATTCGCGGGCCAAACATGCCATTGGCATGGCTTTGTCGGAATTAGCCCAATTAAACCAGTTCCGGCAGGTGCCGGCCGGCATTGATAAGCTCACCACAGAGGCCATCAGCCTGGACTGGCGGCATTTTCATGATCCGCAAATTCGCTTTCCCTACGCCCTGCAATTGGAAAATGCGGGGCAATATTCGCAGGCCATTCAATTATTTAATGAAATTCCGGCCTCGGATTCACTATATCTCGATGCGCAATATCAGCTCGTGCGTATCCGTGCGGAAGAACTCAGTGCCATGGGCGCCAAAAAAGTTTCGAAAATGAAACAACGCCATGCCGCCCGAAAATTACTTGCGGTGGCATCGGCATATCTGAAGTTGCTGGATCATCCCCCCGCATCCGTAAGCAAAAAGACCATGGCCCGTGCGAACTCCTACCGCGCCAATATTCTGCTGCTGGAGGCCGGGACCTCCATTGATCCGCTGCGCAATCCTTTTCGGGCCGGACAATTTCTGGATAAATTGTCTTCAATGGATGGGACGTTATCGCCAAAATTGCGCGGCATTCTTCTGCGCTATCGCATCCGGCAGTATCAGTTGGCGGGGGAAAACAATAAAATTCTGCCACTGGTGCAGAAATTTGCCGGCCAATCCACGCAAAATTCCACGGATGTTATCAAAGGCCTGATCGGTCAATATGATCAGGAAAGCCGCAAGTTGCGGAACACCGATCCCGGCAAGGCCCAGCGCCTGGCCTCCAACGCCGCCGATTTGCTGCGGCAACTCATCACATCTCTGCAAAGCCAACCGGGGAAAAAGAATGCCGATGATATTTATGCCTATCAGCAGATTCTCGCGGCAGAACTTGGCCGCGCCGGACAGGGGCAGGCGGCGTGGCAATTATTTAAGATGCTGGAAAAGCAGCGCCCTGGCGATCTGACCAACTTTATCGGAGCCGCCCGCGCATTGTTTGCCGCCGGGCATTTTACCCATGCCCACAGCATCTACGTGCGACTGATTCCCCAGCTTGAGCCGGGATCAGAAATTTACTGGCAGGCTTACTACTATCTGATCCGCTGCAACGTTAAGGCCAATGCGTTTGAAGATCAAACCCGCGCCGCCCTTAAACAGCTTGTGGCCCTGTATGGAAGCAAGATTGGCGGCAAGGAATATCATCATCAATTTGAGTTGCTGCTGCATGAATTTAATCTTGCCGACTGATGGGGCGATCAATGCGGGCCAGTGACACTTTCTGTCCGTAGATTAACCGATAATATTGATACGCTGTAATGACCAATGTGGCAGGGGCATCTTGCCCGTGGTCTAATATGCGTCCCCGCCCATGCCGCTTCGGGTGGGCAGAATCTGTCACAGGTCCGTTCAATGCGTGATCCTGATTTTTGACGGCTTGATTTAAGGGCGAACTTGCCGCATACTACTAGGCTTTGGCCAAGTTGCCGGGATTACCGGCTTCATGGTGTTTTGTTGAATCAGGGAGGCCACGAAATGGCTTACGCGATTGTAGAAGACAGCGGTACACAATTTAAGGTTGAACCCGGCGATAAGCTGGAAATTGATCTGCGCCCCTTGGCGGAAGGCGCCACCACTCTGACATTTGACAAAATTCTGCTGGTTTCCAATGATTCCGGCGTGAAAATTGGACAGCCGGTGGTGGCCGGTGCCACCGTTACCGCCAAAATCATCGGCGAAATGAAAGCCGATAAGATTTTTGTTGAACGCTTCACCCGCCGCAAGGGCTTCCACCGCCGCTTCGGCCATCGCCAGCGATATATCGGCATTCAAATTGAATCCATCAATGGATAAGTCACTGTTCTGTACCCGATTTGCCAGCCTCCCCTATAATCATCGGCGATGATGGCCAAGGCGGAATTAATTTGTTCTTCTGGTACACCTGCGGCACGGTATGTGGCCGTGGCGGTGGATCAGGCGTTGGATATGGACTTAAGTTACGGTATCCCGCCCGAATTTGTATCTGTTGTGCAAATTGGCTCGCGCGTGCGGGTTCCGCTGGGCCGGGGGAATCGACCGGTCAACGGCACTGTTTTAGCCATCACGGATCAGGCCCCCGTGTTCCGGGAAGCGCCGGACCAGGCTGCAACACCATTACCATCCGCACCACCACTGCAGGATTCCCTTTGGAATATAGAACCGCTGAAGCCCCAGGCGGTTGGGGCCGTGAAAAGCATTTTGGCGGTCTATCCGGAAATTGATCCCATCCCGGCTGATTTACTGGAAATGGCACGCTGGATCAGCCGGTATTACTGCTGCCCGCTGGGGCTGGTGCTTGCCACAATTGTGCCGGCGGCGGTGAAGAAAAATATCCGGCTTCCGCGGCGGATATTTGTGCATGGCGTGGACGATGGGCAGCTCATTGAGCAGGCCATGGCGGGGTTTGTCACACGCACGCGAAACGTCTTTATGCTGGTAAGCGCGGCTTTGGCCCATGGTCCATTGGCCCAGGATGAATTGCTGGAGAAAGCGCCGCTTTCCAAGCCCATGCTGAAGCGCTTTGTATCAGCGGGCATGCTGCGGTTGGAAAAACGCATCCTCTGGCCGGATTCGGCCCGCCTGGGCTTACCGCCATCCGCCGAGCCATCGGGACACACCGGAGCGGATTTTACTTTAACACCCGAGCAGGCTGCGGCCATGGACGCATTGCTGCCGCTGCTGGATCCTCCGCGGTTCGCCACGCGTTTAATTTTTGGTGTTACCGGTTCGGGTAAAACCGAATTGTACATACGCTGTATAGACAAAGTGATCGCCTCGGGCCGGCAGGCCATCATGCTGGTGCCGGAAATTTCCTTAACAGCCCAGCTTATCAGCCGCTTTACAGCGCGGTTCCAGCGTGTAGCGGTTTTGCACAGCGGCATGGCCGATGCGCAGCGGCATCAACACTGGCATTCCATCGCGGCGGGCTGGGCGCAGGTGATTATCGGCGCGCGATCGGCGATATTTGCCCCGGTGCCAAAGCTGGGATTAATTGTTGTCGATGAAGAGCATGAACCGTCATACAAGCAGGACAGCGCCCCGCGTTATCATGCACGCGATCTGGCGGTGCGGCGCGGGCAGATCAGCGGGGTGCCGGTGCTGCTGGGATCGGCCACGCCATCGCTGGAAACTTGGCGCAACGCAAACGAGAATCCGCATTACGGCCTGATCACCTTAACATCCCGCCCCCGCGGACTGGTCATGCCGCGGGTGCTTACAGTTGATATGCGGGAGGAACGCCACCGCCGGCGCGGTCTGCACGCGCTTTCCATGGTGCTCGAACAGCGGTTGAAGGAAACGGTGGCGGATAAGGGACAGGCGATTTTTCTATTGAACCGGCGGGGCTATGCGCATTATGTGGCCTGCCCGCGGTGTGATTTTGTACTCATGTGTGATCGCTGCGACGCCACGATGGTGGTGCATCGGCACGCTTTAGACGCGGCGGCTGGCGGCACGGCGCTGGGCGAAAAATATATACAGTGTCATTACTGCCTGACCAATCAGTTGCTGCCGGCGCGCTGCCCGGACTGTCAATCGCGGCTGGTGCAACTTGGGCAGGGTACGCAGCGGGTGGAAGAGGAACTGCTGAAAAAATTTCCCCAGCTTCGCCTGGCCAGGATGGACAGCGATTCCATGCGGCATGGGCGTAATTATCAGCAGACGCTGGAGCGTTTTTCCAAGCGTGAACTCGATATGCTCCTGGGCACGCAGATGATCGCCAAGGGGCTGGATTTTCCCAACGTCACGCTGGTGGGGGTGCTCAATGCCGATCTGGCCATGACCAGTCCGGATTTTCGCGCATCGGAACGGACATTTCAGTTGATCTGTCAGGTGGCCGGACGTTGTGGCCGCACGCAACGGCCCGGGCTGGTGGTGGTGCAAACCATGCAGCCGCTGGAGCCGGCGGTTATGTTTGCCGCCCGGCATGATTATGACGGGTTTGTAAAACAGGAACTGGAACATCGGCGCGCGTTTAATTATCCACCGTTTGGCCGCATGGTGCGCCTGGTTCTCTCAGATGCAGACTACCTCCGGCTGCAGGCTCAGGCCAAGGCGATGATGGTGATGATTCAGGAATCTCCAGCGCATGAACCCCAACTGATTCGGTACGTTGGCCCGCAGAATGCCCCCCTGCAGCGGCTGGATGAAAAATATCGCATGGAGATTCTTCTCTTTGCCGCCACCCCCGGACCCTTGCAGCGGATACTTTCAGATTTGCGCCAGCGCGGCGCGTTCCAGCGGTTCAAAGCGGAAGTGATGGTGGATGTTGATCCCATAGCCATGCAATAAAGCGATTTTTTCAGCGCATCCAGGCAATCCGCGTCAAATGCGGTGCCACGGTACTTTCACTGAAAGCCCAATCAGCGCAGGGATGGCTCAATGGGATCAACAGTGGCGGCGGTAAACCAGGCGGAAACGGGAGAACTCGTCCGGCACTCCGGGCATTGGATTTGTGCATTCATAAATGACGCCCGGCACTGCGGGCATTGCCCATGCGACGCAAACATATCAAAATGCGTCCCGCAGTTTGCGCATGTCCAGAAGGTGCCGATCCGGGCGCCTTGATCACAGTTGGGACAACGGTACTGTGTATGCCGGGGAATTTTCTTCATCACCATTAGCCGGGTTGCCTGCCGATAAGCGGAAACCGCTTCAAAAATCAGAAAGGCGGACAGAGCCATCATATAGATTTGTCCGCTTTGGAGTGCATACCACCCCAACAGCCCGGATCCCAGCAGCCCCACCACCGATGCAATGCGCAGAGCCAGGCCTTCGCCGGTGACAAACCAGAGCAGCGACCAGAGAATTTTTCCGCCATCCAATGGATATACCGGCAGTAAATTAAATATCAGCAAAATTATGTTAATGAGCACAACGCGGGATAAAAATCTACCCAAGTTTCCTGCCGCCGCCGGCGTATAAAACAATAAATGCAGAAAATTAGCCCCGGTTAGCGGGACATGCGGTGCAATGGTAAGCCAGAATATTCCGATGGTAATGGGAATAAGAATGACGTTCACCAGCGGACCGGCCACGATGCTCCAGAGCATCGCCCCTGGCCGCCATGGAGGTGAAACATAAGCAAAACCGCCAAACGGCCAGAGGATAATCGTGTCAGCGGCGCCCCCGACGGAACGGCACGCCAGGGCGTGACCGAATTCATGGATCAGTACAATCCCGAACAGCGCCACGATTTCCAGGAATTCCCATACCGGGCTGGTGTAGTAATGGCCGTGCGAGCTCATTTCAAAAAGCACAATCAGAAACCACGTCATGTGTAGATATACGGTGATACCGAATATCTGGAAAAGTCTAATTGATCCGGCGCGCATTGCGTGGCTCCATAAGGAATATTATTACCAGCCGCGGCATCAACCGCAGATCCTGCCAAGGCCTGCATCATTGTAGCGGCTTTCCGCCGGCCGCGTGGTATCAGGGTAAGGATGTTTTCAAAATATCTTCCGTATTCGCCGGACAATATTTGGATTGCATCCGGTGCTCATGGCGCATTGAGATCCAATGCAGCACCGCATGACTCATGCGGTGGTGTGCGTACCCATGGGAAACGTCACCCGCCGAATCTGTCTCGCACCCTCACGCACCCAATGATTCCAAATATCTCGATGCGCGGTATAACTTGAATTAGTGCCGAATAGGGCGTATTATCAATTACACACATAACCGGTAGGTATTGTGTGTGATTGATAACTGGCTGGCTTGAAGAAAGGCAATACCTTGGGAATTTGCGGCAATGACTGATTTGAAATCCACCAATATCACTTGGCATCCATCCAGGGTCACGCCTGATGAGCGTTCCGCCGCCACACGCAATCGCCCGTGTATTGTCTGGCTTACGGGTCTTTCGGGATGCGGAAAATCCACCATCGCGGTGGCCTTGGAACATGCGCTGATCTCGGCTGGCCATCCGGCGTATGTGCTGGATGGTGATAATTTAAGGCATGGACTCAATGGTGATCTTGGATTTTCACCGGAAGATCGTGCGGAAAATATTCGCCGGGCCGGTGAGCTGGCTCGGCTGTTTGCCGATGCCGGTGTAATTGTCATCGGCAGTTTCATCAGCCCTTACGCGGCGGATCGGCAAAAAATTCGCCGGCGCGTGGCAGCGGATGAATTTATTGAAGTGTTTGTGGATGCCCCGGTGGAAATCTGCGAAGGGCGTGATCCCAAAGGGCTTTATAAAAAGGCCCGCGCCGCGGTTGCCGCCGGTAAACCGCTGGGCTTTACTGGAATTGATGCACCTTATGAGGCGCCTGTCCAGCCGGAAATTCATCTGCGGACCGATCAGCAGACCGCGTGGCAATCGGTGGAAATAATTTTTAATTATCTCCTGGCGCAGGGCCGGATTTTAGATGCGGGAGTAACACGGTGATTCAATACGTTGATCTGCATACGCATTCCACCGCCAGTGACGGTACGCTTACGCCCACGCAACTGGTCAACAGCGCCGCCGGCGCGGGACTCGTCGGCCTGGCCCTGACGGATCATGACAGCGGCAATGGTCTTCTGGAAGCCCAGGCGCAAGCCGCAAAAGCCGGCATACGCTTTGTGCCGGGAATAGAAATTTCCGCGGAATATCCGCATCCCGGCACCATGCACATACTGGGTTTTTACATTGATCCAGTTTCTCCGGCGCTCAAACGCATGAGCGATATTCTTCTGGAGGGCCGCGATAATCGCAATCCGCGGATCATTGCGCGGCTCAATGAACTGGGGTGCAATATTACGCTCCAGCAGGCGCGGGATATTGCCCGGCGCGGATCGCAGGATGGCCGGGCCATTGTGCTGGGCCGCCCGCATATTGCGCAGGCGATGGTGGAGGCCGGCTGCGTAAGTTCCGTTAAGCAGGCGTTTGATGTATATCTTGGAACCACTGGAGCGGCCTATTTTGACAAGGAACGCCTGACCCCGCGCCAGGCACTGGATTGTATTCATCAGGCCGGCGGCTTGGCGGTGCTGGCCCATCCCGTGCAATTACGCATTGCCAATCCCGCGGAACTGCAAAATGTGATTTCCAATCTTGTCGATGCCGGGCTGGATGGCATTGAAGTTTGGCATAGTGATCATCGCCCGCAGGATAGTCAATTGTTTCTGGAGTTGGCCCGCCGGTACAACCTTGTCACCACGGGCGGCTCTGATTTTCATGGCACACCCAAGCCGGATATCGCCCTGGGCCTGGGGCGCAATAATGTGCGCGTGCCGGTGGAATATCTGGATCGCCTGGAACAGGCCTGGATAAGCCGCCGCACAAAACAAACTGCAGAGGCCCCCGCATGACCATGTCCTCGACTGCCATTGAATTTGACATTGACAAAATCAACGCCCGCTTTCAGCGCGGCGATCCGGTTGAGATAGTCCGCTGGGCCGCCGATACATTCGGCCCGAAATTGATTATGACCAGCAGTTTTGGTGCGGAGAGCTTATGTCTGATTCATCTGGCCATCAGCGTTCAGCCGGCGATTCCAATTGTGTTGGTGAACACCGGGTATCTGTTTCCGCAGACGCTGGCGTTCATGGAAGCCATGCGGCAGCGCTTTGATCTTAACGTGCGGGAATATCACAGCCGCAATGATCCGGTGGTGTGGCTGACGGTCAATGGCGAAGGAGATCCGCGCGTGCGGCAAAATGTGGATGCATGCTGCGCCGCCAACAAGAATGAAGTTTTTGACCGGGCCATGCGGGAGATGGCCCCCGCCGCATGGTTAAGAGGCGTGCGTGCCCACCAATCCGATCATCGGGCGATAATGTTGCCCGTGCAGTGGAATAAACGTGTAAACTGCTGGGCTATTTCACCCTTGCTGGCCTGGAGTAACCGGGAAATTCATCAATATATGAAAACGCATCAACTTCCCTACCATCCGCTTTGGGAACTGGGGTACAGCTCCATCGGATGCAATCCGGAAACCTGCACCCGCCCAGTGGGGGTTGATGAAGATCAGCGCAGCGGACGCTGGGCGGGGACGGATAAAAAAGAATGCGGCATCCACCTGGACCAGGGCGCGGGCATTTAAAAAGAATCCGTGGGGCAATCCATGCCGCTTTGGATGGGGAAGTTATTTTGAACCTCATCTTTACAGGAGTATTTTGCGCCCTTTACGCCACCGTGTGGCTGCATCTTAAAATCTCTTGATCTGTGACAATGATATTCATGGGCACATCATGGGGTTCCACCGGCAAAAGCTCATCAAGGAGTTGTTCCTGAAAACACAATGCAATGCGCAGCCCGTGAAAATCTTTTTGTGAAAGGAAGCGGTCATAAAAACCCTTTCCCCGCCCCAAGCGGTATCCGCGCCGGTCAAAAGCCAGTCCCGGCACAGCCACCAGATCAATATGGGCCAGCGAAATGGGCGTGCCGCCCACCGGATCACGCAAGCCCTGCACCGCCGGGTTAGCCGATGTCTCCAACGATTTAATGACCACAGGTTCAATTTCCCGCTCCGCAAAGTGCACGCGGGGCAGGGCTACCGTTTTTCCCTCTTTCCAAGCTTGGAGAACCAGAGTGGAAGTCTCCACCTCCTGCTCCATGGATAAAAACAGCATCATGGTTTCAGCCCGGCGGAATTCCGGCGTGTCCTGCAACTGATGGCACACGTCTAAAGAGCGCGTATGCCGTTGCTCGGGTGTGATGCTTGCCAGCATGGCGCGCATCTGATTGCGAAGATCATTTTTATGCATGACTTTAGTTTCCTCATCCTGCTCCGCAGGTAAAGATATTACCGCGAACCATTGTCCGCCGGAGCGGCAAAAGTCTTTTCCAATTCCGCCAGCTTCTGGAGATATTGACCTATCTCCGCTTCCTGCCCGCGGCTGGTAGGTTGATAATAGTGCTTTTCCACACCTAAGTACACTTGCGGCACATACCCTTCCGGAAAATCATGGGCATACTGATATCCTTCATGGCCCAGATCTTTTGAACCGCGGTAATGCGCATCGCGCAACGGGCGCGGCACCGGGATGGTACGGCTGGTTTTGACATCATCCAAAGCCTGATCAATGGCCAGCGTCACCCGGTTGCTCTTGGGCGCGCAAGCCAGATAAATCGCCGCCTGCGCCAGTGTGAGGCGGCATTCCGGCATACCCACAAATTCGGTTATCTGCACCGCCGCGGCGGCCAGCAGCGTGGCTGTGGGATCGGCATTGCCAATATCTTCTGAAGCGCATATCGCGATCCTCCGCGCGATAAAGCGCGGATCTTCGCCCGCCGCCAACATCCGGGCCAGCCAATACACTGTGGCATCCGGATCGCTGCCGCGCATGGATTTAATCAACGCGCTGGCCGAGTCGTAATGGCCGTCATCGTCATACACCATCGCTTTGTCCTGAATGGAATCGCGGGCGATTTCCAGCGTGATATGAATTTGACGCGCGGTACCGCCCGCGGCGCTGGACCGTTGTGAAAGTACGGCAATCTCCAAAGCCGTCAGAGCGCGGCGTGCGTCGCCATCGGAAAGTTCCAGCCAATGATCCATGGCTGCGGAATCTATTGTAAGTTGCAGGGATCCAAAGCCGCGCTCGGGATCATGAATCGCCCGATCCACCAGTGTACGCACTTCTTCGGCGGTCAAGGGTTCAAATTGAAATATCTGGCTGCGCGATACCAGCGGCGCATTAACAGAAAAAAATGGATTTTGCGTGGTGGCGCCAATAAGTGTGATGACGCCATTTTCCACATCCGGCAGCAGGATGTCCTGCTGCGCGCGGTTAAAGCGGTGAATTTCATCCAGAAACAAAATGGTCCGCTCACCGGTGGCTTCCAACTGCGTTCTGGCCGCGGTCAGAACATCGCGTACATCTTTGACACCGGCGGCGGCGGCGTTAATCCGGACAAAGTGCCGGCGCGTGGCTCCAGCGATAAGTTCCGCAAGACTGGTTTTGCCCGTCCCCGGCGGGCCATAAAAAATAAGGCTTACCAGGCGATCAGCCTCAATCATGCGGCGTAGAAGTTTGCCGGGGCCAAGAATATGCCGCTGCCCGGCAAAATCCGCCAGTGTTTCCGGGCGCATACGGGCCGCCAGCGGTTTGGCCGCATTCACGCGCTGTTCTCTGGCAGAAGCAAAAAGGTCCGGCACAGCCTGTCACCCCGTTGGAGTTGCCGCGGCAGGCCACCGGCGCATTGCCGCCGGCCACCGCGCTAATTCATTGCTCATTATAGCAACCGCTGGATGAATGCGGGATGGTCCGGCCGGCATTACCCATTCGGCAGCAGCAGATTCACAAATGGCCGGTGTCGGCAATTATCACTTTCGGCCTTTCCACTTTCTTTCCAATGATTCAGTCAACACCGATTTATATGTGTCGGAAAGATTCCGCCCGCCACGGCCAGATCCAATTAGCCTGGTTTCTTTTAACCCGAAATTCCGGCCAGTAATTCTTTAGTTTGTGATTGCAAGTCATTGTATTACCGTTAGTTAGGCCTATTGGAGGGGCTTTTTTATCCTTTATTTGTACCCATGGGGTGTGGCAATTTTTCCGTACCACCCCCGAAATCATCGCGAAACAAGGCTGATTAGACGCATTGCGAAGACGTTTTCAACGGTCATTGCGGGTGGGGACACCCGCGCTCCCAAGACTGGTACGGAAAAAATTGCCACGCCCAACACAGGCGTATGATGGCAGCATTAGCTATGTTTTCCAGATAGGCAAGTGGTGTCAAACCAAAGTTAAAATGTCCGGTACTTAACCAAAGTTAAAATGTCCTCTTTTGGTTATGATGCGGCGGGAAGAATTTGGCGGGTGAATGTTGGTA
>JABEBX010024309.1_pt1 | contig 23109 bp, 23 predicted proteins | sample 7245971 | NCBI WGS metagenome assembly JABEBX01 (sample SAMN14506365, study PRJNA622280) | hot springs metagenome | biome: hot spring [ENVO:00000051]|acidic hot spring [ENVO:00002120]; feature: spring [ENVO:00000027]|sediment [ENVO:00002007]; material: sediment environment [ENVO:01001048]... | reverse complement strand
CCATGGGGAGGCGTTGCACTGGCCGGAAACGATTTCGGTGTCGCACTTTCTCCATATGCAATAATACCAATGCCGGATCAGTTCGCCAATTACGAAGGCGGCATAATAGATGCTGCATCGCTTGGCTTCATGCAGGTTGATCCACATGGAAACGTAAATGCATCGTATCTCCCCGGGTCCATACTCACAGGCCCCGGCGGATTTCCGGTCATAACAAGGGGTTCTCCAAACGTATTCTTTGCAGGAAGGTTCACTGCTGGAAAGGCTGAATTGAAAGTCGAGGACAGGAAACTCAAGATAATCCAGGACGGGGACAAGATAAAATTCGTTAAAAATATCATAATGAAGGTTTTCAGTGCCAGGGAAGCTCTTAAGCAGAAGCAGAACGTGATCTTTGTAACGGAAAGGGCGGTGCTGCAGATAAAGAACGGCGGGCTTGAACTTACGGAAATTGCTCCAGGCGTTGACATAGACAGGGACATCCTTGAAAAGATGGAATTTAAGCCGAAGATTTCGGAGGACCTCAAGGAGATGGATAACATGATATTCAGCGTGAACGAAAAGATGAATTTACTGGAAGCAGTTAAGCCTGCAGTTGAGTTGTCAGAGGTGTCTAAATGATGCAAAAATATGATGTAAAGATAAGAAAAGCAAATGAGAACGATATAGATAATGTATTATCGATACTGCTGAGGTTGAAGCGATTCAACTCTGAATTTGACTGTTTCTGCAGGGTATCGGAAAAAGATATGGATGAGATAAGGAATTACGTGAAGAAGATCATAAATGACAGCGAAGGCCATATCATACTGATAGCTGAAGACCGCGATAAAACTGTTGGGATACTTATAGCTGATATACTTTACCGCATATATTATAATCCAAAGCACGAGGCGAGGATGCGCGATCTTTACGTCATGCCGGAGTACAGGCAGAAGGGGATTGCCAGCGATATGATCAGGGACCTCAAGAATATGGCCTCAGAGAAAGATGTGGGCCTTATATCGGCAGAATTTCCAGCATCGAATCCAATTGCGCAAATATTCTACAACCAGATAGGCTATCTGCAGCTGGTTTCAATTTATGGAAAACCGGTCACAGAATAATTGTTCAGGGTGAAATCCACCACATTTTTTATGATAATTCTTATTTATAACTTGATTCTGTTCTGTGATTAAGCATAAATATCAAAATTTCTGTTGCATTAGTCGTGCTATATATATGCACCTGCAACGTTTATATACGCATATAATTTCGGCAGTTTCCGTATTTCTGCTGGTTTTCGAATTCCGGCCGGAAGGAAGAAAGAATAACGTGGCCCGGGGATCAGGGCATATGAAATACGTGAAAAAAGATTCCTCCGGCAATATTTTTATATTGATCCTACAAATTGTAATACTGTGGCCTCCATCCGTTACAATGTGGGTGTCTTATCCGTTGAAATATCTCCGGACAATCGTAGATATATCCTGAAAGAGCCCGAAATTAATGATAGTTTAAGGAAAGTTCTGGATGAGGCTGGAAACGTCATCAGGTCATCTGCCACTAAAATCAGGTCCATGGATGATTTCAATTCAATTCTGTCGGATGTTTTCAGGAGAAACCGGATCGACAGCAGCGCAGAAACCATAAGGTACATTATGACAAAGGAATACTCAGAATTTGGAAATGTATACCCTTTGACGCTTGATCCATCAATAACAGAGATAATATGCAACGGATACAGCGATCACATCATCGTTAAGCACGAAGAATACGGATACCTGCAGACCGGGATAATTCTCAACAGATCGGATGCGGATTCCATAGTGATAAAGCTGGCCCAGAACATGGGTAAAAGCATCTCCCTCGACAGCCCTGTTGTCTCAGGATACCATATTTCGGGATATTTTGTCCAGATTACATTCGGGGCCGATATATCCAGCAGGGGTTCCACATTTGATATGAAGCGTGAATTCGTATCAGGCAGGATCGTAGCGTTATCAAGGCCAATACCTGAAAAAATAGGAATATATTTTTCTCGCCTTGTGTCAACGAGAAGATCGGCCATTGTTATCGGCGGCGGATGCCCAAATAAGCAACGCATATTGAAAGTTATCCTGGATTTCATTCCATCTCCAATGAAGGTTGTGTTAATATCGGAATCGCAGGGATACTACGGTTCGGGTGGAAACCGTCTTGTCCTGTCGCCACAGGAGGAAACGATCTTCAACAGGATGATCAGCAGGGAAATGCTTGTGGAAACTGCCATGCGGCAGCGCCCGGATTACATTTTCATAGACAGCCTGAGCGAGAGTGGTGTCGATTCCATGATACAGTCCATTATGACAGGCCATGCCACATATTCCACCATGAACGCCGATGATCTGCGGACATACGTTTCAAAGATGTCAGATGGAAGAAATGGAATTACAAGGAACATGATCGGTGCTGTCGATGCAGTTATAAAATTTTCATGCGAAACGGGCGGGGTCACGGAGATCTACGAGTATGAAAGTTCTGAAAATGATCAGGTGAATTACAACAAGGTATTCCATTACGATCAATATTCGGGCAAGTACATTTATAGCGGATACAGCAGGATAATGCCTCCTGGAACTGAACGGATAATGCAAGAAGCTGGAAGCACCTTCATGCCTGCCGGGCAATATAACCGGGGTGATAGCAATCGAAAATAGCAATCAGCTGATCCAGGCAATAGCAAAATATCCGGAGCGAATAATAAGATCCATAATACCGGCATCTGAAGAAAAGAAATATGACGATTACCTCATAAAGGCAAGGATAAATGTCAGCAGCATCTCGTACATCTCATTTGCCGTAACTGTTTCCATACTGTTCTTCACTGTCTTCGCCTTAGCTTCCGCAGTTTCATATATGGTTGAAAGAAGATATTTCCTCATAATTTCGGCCTTTGCATTCCTCGCGTTCTCCGTTGCGCTTTACGTTTCGTTTGGTTATCCGGAGATACGTATAAACGGGATAAAGAGGGATGTGGAAAAAAATTTCTCAGCATTTGTCACATCCATGTATGCCCTTTCGGCATCCGGCATGCCTATAAATGCGATACTGGAAGAAATATCAAAAAATGATGCTTTTGGAGAAATAGCTGAGGAGCTTCGAAGGGTAATGGTCAGGACGGATATCTTTGGAGTCGATCTCATAAGGGCCCTTGAAGTATCGGAAAAAGAAACACCATCAAAACTGATCGCTTCAATCTTCACCGGGATAAGAATATCACTCATATCGAATATAGATATAGCTGCATTCCTCAAGGAGAAGGCAGATTATTACCAGAAAGTATACGATTCCAGGCTGAAGATATCCCTTGACGCGCTTGGCATTGCCACAGAAAGCTTTGTTGCCGTCGTCATAGCCTTCCCCATCCTGCTTTACATAACGGTCTCAATCGTATCCCTGAAGAACCAGAATGCAGAATTCTTTATAATTTCAATGGCAATGACAGCGATATTTTTCATGGTTTTCTATCTCGTTTTCAGGAAGATGGCAGGTGGTGTTCAGTGAAGCCTTACTATTCGATTGCCATTGCAGCCGTTGCCATAATTGTCTATGCGGCATTCAGGAATCCAGTTTCGGCGCTGGCCATTGCAGCATCTGTGCCGATGGTTTATATCGGCGGATATTACAGGGACAATGCGATAGTCAACGAGCAGAAGGACAGGAAAGTTTCGGATCTTTTGCGAAACCTGTCAAGCTTCACTTCCTACGGCCTTTCCCTTGCCAGTGCTTTCGGACATGTTGCATCCGAGGATTATGGAAAGCTTACCACGGAGGTAAGGAATGCTGAAAGGCTTTACAGGAACGGAAACACGACGGATCAGGTGTCGGATTACCTTCTCGAATCATCGTCAAGGGAGATGAAGAGATCTGCAACTATAATAAAAAATACCGAGAAAACAGGAAAAATAAGCGATCCTCTCAATTATATGTCATTCTATGAAAATAATATGGGATCCAACCTTGAAAACAGGGTTTCAACAACATCCGGCTACATCAATATGCTCATGATATCGTATATGATATTCCTTTTCGTTATAATTATAGTCGATTACTACTTTATTTCCGGATCACTAGACTCCGGATTCATATATTATGTTTCATACATACTGATATTCCAGGGCATCCTGACCGGCATCGTTTCCGGGATCATCCGGTTCTCATCCATACTTCCCGGCCTCTACTATTCCGGGATTTTGCTGTTTGCTTCGGTTTTTCTGCTCACGCTGATAGGTGCGTTATGACTGATAAACAAAGTATCTACAGGGTATCCGAAAGATTCGATGACGAAACTGTCCGGAGATCGGAAGAATTCATGCGCCTCTCCTATAAATACGATGTCGACGAATACTGCAGGGTCATGGGAATAGCCGGAGATATGATGAATCGCATCAAAATTTATATGGATTATAAAATAAATGGCTTCGGGAAGCTCACACCGATTCTTGACGATGACCATGTCGAAGACATAACGGTAATACCGGACAGCTGCGTCTATGTCTATAACAGGGAATATGGCTATATGAAAACCGATCTATACCTTTCCGGCAGTGAAGTCAGGGAACTTGTTAAGTACACGGTTCAGCGTGCCGGGAAGACAGTATCAGAATTCAATCCTATAGTTGATTTCACGTTCCGCAATTTCAGGGTGCAGGCCATATACGAGAATGTGAGTAAACCATCGCTTTCAATACGCAGGCTCAATCCGGTTCCGCTTTCGCCAATTGACCTGATCAGGAACGGCACGGTGGACAGCGAAATCATGGCCTATATCTGGGAGATTATAGAATACGGATCGAACATCATTGTAACGGGTACGACTGCAGCTGGAAAGACGACACTTTTGAACGCGATCATGTCGTTTATACCGGAATCGTTCCGCATAGTTTCTATAGAGGACACAGGCGAACTCGGTATCATGAACAGGAACGCCCTTGCATTGAAGACCAGGCCATCTGCATTTGCAGGAGGCCGGGAGATAGGCTTTGAATACCTCTCAGGCTACGTGATACGCATGAATCCCGACTATATAATATACGGGGAGCTGAGGGGCACGGGAATCAGGAATTATCTGGATGCTGTGACAGGAGGAATACCGTCAATGTCGACAGTGCATTCCTCAGGGGCCCCTGATCTCATAAAGAGGATGCAATCGCCACCTGTTCAGGCGTCTCCGGCCGATATACTGTCAATGGATGCCATAATTGAGGTGAAATTCGATGAAAAGCGTTACGTAAAGCGTGTATCGGAGGTTTTCAATGAGAATGGCATATCAGTCAACAATATATACGATATGGGAAAATCCGGATACGAAAATTCAGGTTACAGCTACCTTATAAAGCGCCTGGCCAGAAAGGCCGGGAAAAGTGAAAATGCCATGATGGATGAAATAGCGGATAAGAAGCGGTTCCTTGATGGCATAAATGAAAATATTGATTATACTGGCCTTTACAATTCCCTGTGCGAATTCCAGAAATCACGGGGATTCTAATTTTTCGTCCGGTTTCAAAAGGATATTCATGATAATCGGTGTGTACACGGTCTGGAGTATGATCGAAAACAGGACAACGAACAGCACGCTTATGCTGATCAGAGGGCCCCATGTCTCCAGAACCGGGATATGATATTCCGTTCCTATTACATATGGAATTGTTGAAAGCACTATCGGGACAACTCCTCTCGGGCCAACCAGCGAAAGGAAGCCAACGAAACCGTAATAGCCCCTGCCCTTTGTCCTTTTTGCGTCAGCGGCCATTATGCTCGGGAAAACGGCTGCAGGGCGTGAAACGAAAATTACGAATATCGTGATCATCAAGCCGAACAGGGCATAGCTGTAAATATTGGAAATGGAGAACGAAGTCCCGATCAGGAGGAATATGAGGGCTTCGGCAAGGTATGCAAGATTCTCATTGAAATTTTTCTCCCTTCCCCAGAATATGCTCTTTTCCGAATAATTGCCTATTATCGCTCCGGTTGCTATTATTGCCGGGAAGGGTGTTATTGAGAACGATTCGAATATTGTGAATTCGAATATAACTATGCCAAGAAGCATTGCGGTCAGGTAATTTTCAAAATTGAGCTTCCTGTTCAGGGCTATCATCGCAAAGCCCATGACTATGCCCACTATGCCTGGCAGGGTTACCTGTATTATGAAGAAGGCAAGTATGCCCGGCCCGAACCCGATCACGTGGGCTATGGATGAAAAGAATGAAACATACGATGATGCCGGCGCCGCTATTGCCAGCCCTATGGAAACAAGTATTATACCGATCGGGTCATTGAAAAGGCTCTCACCTATCAGGACTTCTGATATGTCTTCCTTCACCTTCATCCTCTTGAACATCGGTATAAGCGTCACAGGATCGGTAGGTGATATTATCGCGCCGAACAGGTAGCCGATTATGAACGGGGCCCCGGTTATGAAGCTGAAGAACAGGCCGGACACTATGGCGGTTATGATCACGCCGGCGGTATCAAGCGAGACGATCCTTAAGAACTCCCTCCTCAGAACCTTAAGGTTCATATTGTGGCTCTCAGAGTAAAGTATTATCACCAGGCCGAGCATCCCTATTCCCACGCCGCCAAAGGATGAGAAGAAGTATACGGAGAAGGCAGGCTTTATAAATCCCAGTACCGGGCCAACGATGAATCCCAGCGCAACAAAAATTGGTATCTCAACCACTGAAATCTTCCTTGCTATGGGTATTGCTATCGCTGCAAGTATAAGCAGCAGGCTTATGAAGAAGTACCCATAGATAGAAAGAAAATCCGCCATTTCATTCTCCGCTTAACCCGTAAGGCATTGATCTTTTGTGATCCGACTGTTTATGCAGATCAATTATCTTCCTGTAAAGTGCATCATCTGATACAAAACCCTCATCATATATTTTTCTCAGCATCGCATCGGCTTCCGCGTATGTCATCCCGAGTTCATCCTCATCTGTCTGTGATGGCCAGAGTCCGGCAGAAGGCTTTTTGGCTATTATGCTTTCCGGTATCCCCACTGTCTTTGCCATTCCGTAAACGTCGGTTTTGTAAAGGTGAATGATCGGATCGACATCGCATCCACCGTCACCGTATTTCGTGTAATACCCGAGGAGGTATTCGCTTCTGTTCGTTGTTCCGACAACAAGCGCATTGTTCACATTCGCCTCGTAATAGAGAACCATCATCCTTGTGCGGGATTTTATATTTCCGAGCGCTTTTTTGTCCTGAACCCCGAGCACGCTGGAAAATGTGCTTACTACAGCCTCTATATTTATGGTTCTTACGGGGACGCCAGCGGCAACGGAAAGTGATTTGACATCGGTAAAATCGGCTTCCGGTGTTCCGCTGTCAGGCATGAAGTATGCATAAATCCTCTCCTTTTCAATATACCTGGACAGGATGGAAAGAACCAGTGCGCTATCGATCCCGCCACTGACGCCGATCACGGCATTTTTCCCGGCAAGAGCTTTTTTTATGAACAGACCTATCCTTTCGATTTCAGAATCGTAATTCACCATATCGTTTGACGTATTGCAAATCTGTAATAAAACTTCTTTATCTTCATGCAGGATTTCGCTTCACTGCGCGATCGAAAACTCGCTGAAATTCGCTTCCGCAAAAACGTTTACGTTTTTTGCGAACAAAATATGAATAATAACGAGGTTCAGGCTGTCTGCGGCCTGAAATTTCCCATCTGGAATTCTGCTGTCCTGACAACGTTTTCCAGTATGTTCGTTGCGGTAACCGGGCCAACTCCTCCCGGTACAGGCGTGAACGCCTCAACGTAACCGTTTATCTCATCCGTCTTCACGTCTCCCCTGACGGTATCATTCACATAGTTGATCCCGACGTCTATCACCACGGAATCAGGGTTTACAAAACTTCTGTCAAGGAAACCGGGTTTTCCGACGGCTACGACTATGACCTTTGAGTTTCTGGTATACCTGCGGACATCCGCTGTGAATACATGGCATACCGTTACCGTGTAATTGCGGTTCAGGAGCATCATGGACAGCGGCCTTCCGACAACAGGAGAGTGGTTTATTATCGTTACGGAAGATACGTTTTTATAGCTATATCCGTAATAGTCGAGGATATCGACCACAGCCCTTGGAGTTGCTGGAACCATGAATTCCCTGTTTATGTTCAGCGATCCCTGGTTAACGGGTGAAAGGGCATCCACATCCTTGTAATATGGAATGGTCCTGGCTATTTCATAGTAGTCAAATCCTGGAGGAAGCGGATTCTCTATCATTATCGCATTGACATCCCTGTCTTCGGAAAATTCGCCCAGCTTTTGAAGCAGTTCCTTTTGCGTGATGGATTCGTATTTGAACAGCTTTGCCTCGATACCGACGGAACGGGATCTCTTTATCTTAGCCCTTGCGTATATATTTGATGATTCGTCATTCCCGACCTGAACCAGATCGAATACCGGTTTTGAGGGGAGTTTTTCAACCCTTGCCCTGAGATCCTCCATCTTCTTTTTTGCAATTTCATTTCCGTCAAGTATCTTCGTTACCATTTTATCACCGTCTTTATTTCATCTGACTTTTTCTGGAAGAATATGCCTGTCTCATCAGGCTTTGCCTCATAGGTTATCATCTGCTGCATAACATCGCCATGCCTGTGGTACCAGTTGCTGAGATAGCTGAGAGCCTTGATGTAATGGACCTTTGCGGCATCCACTGAACCTGCGATCGTGATGTTCCTCTCCACTATGTAATCTATATCCTCCCCGTTGATGGGTGCGGCGGGCGCTTTCCCGTTTGTGCCGAACAGGATCAATATGCCGTTGTTTTTCATGTGCCTTAAGAATTTCAATACTGTGGCAGGATCGCCGCTTGTATCTACGATCATATCCATGTCACCGGGCATCTCCTTGGTATAATTGAGGAAATTCACGCCGAATTCCATGAGCATCTTCAGCTTGTTGTCCGTCTCATCATGGCGGTTTATCACTGTTACGTCAAAGCCATATTCCCTGCCAACGAAAGCATAGAGAAAAGCCTCGCTTCCTGATCCGATAACCACAAGCTTCTTGCCGATCAGCGTAGAATCGTCACTGTGGAATATTGATCGCTTCGATACGACATCAAAAACCTCGAATGCCTTGACAACATTTTTCAGCGGTTCGGTCAGCACCGCAATTTTTCCCATCGCCTTATCCTCGACTTTAACTACGTTTTCGATTTTGTCGTATATAACGTCACGCATGAAGCCGTCCAGCCCCGTTATCCCTGCCTCATGCTTATCAGGATCTCCGATGGAACAGTTATCCTGCCTTCCTATGCGGCAGTTTACGCATTTTCCAGGCCTTCTGACGAGCGGAACTACAAGATCACCCTTCTTTATGTAATCGTTTTCCTTCACTTCAAGGACTTCACACAGCGCCTCGTGGCCCATGATGAGATACTGCTGGTTATCCGGATTGTATGAAAATTGAAGCGCGCCTGACACTATTCCCCTGTCAGTTCCGCATATGCCCGTATACAGGGGCTTCATCTTTATCTCATAACCCTCGGGGACATCCTGATCTATTTTCGTATACTTGACGCCGCCCTGGGGTGCATTTGTTACTATTGCATTTATGGTTTCCATAGCCAGTTATCGCTAACTTTTATTAATGAATTTTCACACGCAACGCTTTGACAAATTTAATATGAGATATTATAATCTCATCAGTATGAAAACAAAGATAGTTGCAACTGTCGGACCTGCAAGCGAATCCCCCGACATGCTTGCGAAGATGAATGGCTATGGCCTGACACTGGTGCGCATAAATTCAGCGCATGCAGAAACGGATTATGTTTCAAGGATCACGAAGACCGTTCGTTCAATAAATCCGGACATAGGCGTGATGATAGACCTCAAGGGCCCGGAACTCCGCACCGGAACATTTGCCGGCGGACGCCTGGAAGTGCAGAATGGTAAAGAATACAGGATCGGAAAGGATATAACGTTCAACAATGATCGCGCGTTCGACAGCGTCGAGGAAGGTGATTCCGTGCTGATGAGCGACGGGGAGGTTGAATTCACTGTAACCGATAAGAAAAACATGATCATAAGGGCCCAGAATAATGGCGTTCTGAGAGACAGGAGCAGGGTTAACATCCCGGGCAGGTTTGTTGAAATCGGATCTCTTACAGACAGGGACATGGCTTTCGTTTTAAAGGGCATAGAGGAGAAGGTTGATTTCTTTGCCCTTTCATTTGTCCAGAACGATTCCAACGTTAAGGCACTGAGGGATGTCATAATTGACAACGGAGGAGACCAGTACATCATTTCCAAGATCGAGACAAAGAGTGGGCTTGACAACATAGATTCAATTTCAAGGGCATCGGACGGGATCATGGTTGCAAGGGGGGACCTCGGCGTGGAAATACCGCTGAAGGAGGTTGTCATGGCCCAGAAGGAGATAATCAGGGTTGCCCATCAGTACGGCATATTCACGATCGTTGCGACGCAGGTCCTCGAATCCATGGTGAACAACAGCGTGCCGACGCGGGCCGAAATATCAGATATAACAAATGCAATAATTGACAGTGCTGATGCGATCATGCTTTCAGAGGAAAGTGCGATCGGAAAATATCCGGATCTTGCGGTGAAGACGCTGAACGATGTTTCAAACTACGTAGAGAACCTCGTGAACTTCAGGACATCGGATTCCTTCCTGGGAAACAGGATAGCATTCTCGGTTGCCATGGCCGCCAAGGTGCTGGCCGACGATATAAATGCCGACGGGATTGTGGCGCTCACGCACACAGGATCGACGGTGAGGATGTTGTCATCCCTCAGGCCAAGGAGCAGGATTTATGCCGCCACCGTATCAAAGGGCCTTTCAAGGAGGCTCAACATATTCTTCGGAGTAACTCCGCTGAACATAAGGGCAGATGCCGAGAGCCTGAAATTTGACCAGATATCCGATTACCTGAAGGATTCGGGTTTCTTCAGGAAGGGCGACAAGATAGTGCTGACAAGCGGAGATCCTTACTTTGTATTCGGTGGCACAAACGATGTGCGTGTGATCGTCATAGGCGATTTTCTTGCCCGGGGATACCCGGCCGGAAAGAGCATTGAGGGTACCGCGACTTACACGGGAAATGGAGACATACTGATAAGCGACAGCACCGAGATAAATGATACAAAGCATTCCGGATACGTATTTACCTGCAGCGTCAAGCCCGATACGATGAAGAAGCTTGAGGGTAAAACCGTTATTGTAAGAACGAGGATAGCAAAAAAAATTGATGAGGGAGAAAAAATATTCATCGACGGAAATACGGGGATAATAGTCAGGTCTAACTGAACAGATCATCCCTGACCGTATCTATATGGATCGGCTTTCCAGAGTAGTCGACGTAAACGTTCTTTATCTTCAGGTACTCCAGTATTCCGTACCTGCTGCCCTCGCCGGCCTGCCCTGTCATCCTGAAGCCGGTGTGGTATCCCTGCGATGCTTCTGGTCCCGGCATGTTCACGTAAAGTTCTCCAAACCTGATTCTCTCAGACGCCTCAAATATCAGGTTGGGGTCCTTCGTGAAAAGGTATGATGCAAGCCCGAACTGTGAATCATTTGCAAGGGAATACATCTCTTCCACATCCGATACCTTTTTTGCGCCTATTACCGGGCCAAAGATTTCATTCTGGAACAGTTCCGATTTCTGGTCAACGTTCTCCAGTATTGTTGGCATGACGAAGAAACCATTCGCATACGGTTCTGAAAGATCAGGCTTCTTTCCTCCAAGTACAACTTTTGCCCCGCTGTCAACTGCGTTCTTGACGAAAGTTTCCGTTGTCTTTACAGCTCCCTGGTTTATCATCGGGCCCATATCTGACCTCTTTGGATCTCCTATCACCATTTTCTTGCTGAGTTCAATGAATTTTGACATGAATTTATCGTAGATATCCTCGTGGACATAGAGTCGCTCGGCAGCTATGCATGACTGCCCGGCATTCCAGTATTTTGCCCATAATAGAGTCTTAAGCGTATCATTGATATCAGCATCCTTCCATACCATGAACGGGGCCTTGCCTCCAAGCTCAAGTATCAGCTTCGCCATATTATTCGATGCGTTCTGCATGATCCTCTGCCCTGTGGATGTGGATCCTGTGAGCGTTATGAGTGAAACTTTCCTGTGCTTGACTATATAGTCGCCTATGACGGATCCTTCGCCAGTAACGAAGTTCAGGACACCTTTGGGTATACCTGCCTCAACAAATTTCCTTACGATCCATTCTGCGCTTCCCGGCGTATCGCTGCTTGGCTTGACAACAACGGTATTACCGGTAAGGAGGGCCGGCGCTATCTTTCTTGCAACCATTGCGGCGGGGAAATTCCATGGAGTCAGTTCGACCACAACGCCATAAGGAACCTTGTACTGGAATATTTTTCTGTGGCTGCTGGTGCCCTCCACCACATCGCCGTTCAGTTTTCTTGCCCATTCGGCATAGTACTGCAGCTGGTCAATTACGCCATCAACCTCGTCCTTCGCCTCCTTTACGGGCTTTCCATTTTCATTTATGATTATACTTTCGAGTTCATTTCTCTTCTCATTTATCAGGCTTATTGCCCTGTAAATGTATTTTGATCTCTCAACAGATCCAAGATCCTCCCACTTCTGGAATGCTTCATCGGCAGCATCTATCGCGCTATCCACATCATCCCTGGTTGCGGACGGGAAGTTTTCGATAACTTTTCCTGTAAGGGGAGCATATTTCTGGATCTCCTTTCCTGAGGAGGAATCTTTCCATTCTCCATTTATAAACATCTTCATTTCCATCGATTTAGAATTGCATTATTATAAATTAAGTTTACCATATTTTTATTCATATATAATTAACAGTTATATAATTAATTGAACCCATAAAAAAGCCATTAAGCATGATAATATCCGTTGAGAATTATCTCTGATCTTCCTTTCGGTAACCTCCGGGATGCCATTAACCTGTGATCCATCGCCATGGAAATCATGGCTGGCTGCAAAAAGAAAGAACCATTGCCGTAATCAAGCGAGGCAACGGACATGCTATTCCCGAGGATTTTTCTCCTTAAAATGATAGGAGAATCCGTTCCGACCGATCCCGACAGTATTTCCTTCACCCCGGGTAAAAATGCTGACATAACGCCTGAGGCCAGATAACCTGTCATGTCGCCGGATACAACTATTTTTCCGGCACCTGAAGATCCGCAGCGTTTGATGACCACGTAACCGGCATATGTAAAATACATGGAACTGGAGACGGGAAGATCAGAAGACACATAGCTGTAACCCTTTTCATACGAATCTGAAATGGATTCTGCCTCGGTCATGCCATCCGGCCCGTAGACCACAAGATCTTTGCCCATAGCATCGGCTGCCGTTTTTACCGCATCGATCCACTCGCTAGACCGATGGAATGTCGCGATTTTTCCGCGTGAAAAATATGCTTCCGGTAGCGCAGAAATAAGCCATGCGCTGGATTCGCCCGTATACTCTATTTCAACGGAATCGCTCGCTCTATCGCAATCCATGTCGAAATCCACAAAGTCGTCATAGTACCTCACGATTTCCTCCGGTATCTTATATTCCGGTGAGTAGAGAAACTCATGCTCAAGTATCCGTCCGGGTATTATGTGATTGATGATGCCGATACCGGCATCTCTTTCAGCCATATGCGAAGAATAGAGCGACATATGGTTCAGTTCCGGCTTTATCCACGAGATCATGGCCCGTGAATCGTATTCGATCATCCTTGACAGATATTTACAAAATATTTAAGCATTATTGTATTTTATTTATGTTAACTTTTAGTATTGCATGAATCGATCAGAAGAATGCTTTCCAGGAAAGCCTCCAAATCGCTGATTAAGAAAAGCCTCGGGTGCGGCCTGTCATCGCTGTTGCCGAAGCCTGGTATATGCGGGACATCTATCAGCCGCAGGCTCATCGTTCTCTCGTCCGTGATCATCGTAAGTGAAAGAAGAGGTTTGCACGGAAGATAATCAACATGCCAGCGCTTCTTTGAAAAGTTTCTGTTCATGTGCCGTCCGATCCTCTTCGAGCATGATGATCCGCATGACCCGAGATAGCTGTATATTCCTTTCTCAAGGCGGAACTCCTTTTTTCCTATGCGTACCGTAGAATCGGGACACATGAAAAATATCATGTAGGACTTCATTGCTGAAACCCTTCTATTTTCTGGCAACATGCATTATAACCGAAGAGAAGAACAGATCGTGTATTTCGACGTTCCTGAATCCGGCCTTTTCAAGCTTTAACTTAACAATTTCAGGTGGATAAAAATTCCTGACCGAATTTGCCAGGTACGTGTAATTCCTTGAATCCGTTGCCCTGTTCCCTATGAACGGGACAATATGGTAGAAGTAAACCGAGAAGAACTGGGAAAATACCGGCATGGTGGGATTGTATATGTCTATATTTGCAAATATGCCTCCCGGCCTCAGGATTCTGTACATCTCTGAAAAATATGCATCTATATCCGCAAGATTCCTCGTCAGGAACGCCGATACGCCCCGATCAAAGTTTTCGTCCTTAAACGGAAGCGTTTCCGCCGGTGAAACAACGAGCCTGCATCTAGACAGAAGCGATTTCCTGAACATGCTGTCGGTGATATCCAGGGCCGTGACATGCGTAGCGGGATACTTGTCAAGCATGATTTCCGTCAGCTTCCCGCTCCCTGCTCCGCAGTCGATTATATCCATTTCGCTAGATATCTCCAGCTTCCTGACGGAAGCCCTCCTCCAGTGCTGGTCCATGCCCATGCTGACAATGGAGTCCAGAATATCGTATTTGCCGGATATCTTATCGAATATCCCCTTAACTGTTTCGTGCTTGCCCATCATATGTACATCTTTGCATACTGCGCGTAAGGCAGATCGCCTATGTAAATAACATTATCCTCATTTACAAAACCATTCTGTATCGCGATCTTAACCGTATATTTTCCGACAAGGTTCGCAATTGTGCAGGTTCCAAGGGAAGATATGAAAGTTTCATCCTGGACAGAAACATCGCCATAAAACGAGGCATCGATTTCCATATGCAATTTTCCCTTCCTGAACTTTTTTCCCAGAACGTCTGCATCTGCAGCTGCAAGCATTATCTCCCCGCGAACTTCAGTCATCTTCATTACTATCATCAAGTTATCACATCAAGTTTCCCGTAGGATTTCTCGAAAATTTGCCCCGCGTTCTTAAGTTTTACTATCGCCTCTTCAGTACGTTTTGCAGATACTCCCTTTGAGGCGGCCATGCTTATCACGTCAGCCACTTCAACAGCACCCTTCTCCGATTTTATCTGTTTTATTATATCTAGTACGGATTCAAGCTCATTCCTCTGCTTTGCACTGTTTCCCGTATATATTATATCTATGTCGGTCTTTCCATTCTCAGATGATACATCGCTGAGATAGAAATCAACAATCTTCTTTGCGAAGAGCGCGTCATCGGCGGTGACTATTGTAGAAAGCCTGGCCCTTGCAGCTGCCTCTGCAAGCCTTATCGTTGATTCAAGCTGCCTGACGGTTATGGGTATTGCATCATTCTCGCTGTTCCTTGTCTTGACATACTGTTCCTGAAGTATGGAAATGGCTTCATCCGATAGCCTGGGAAATATGCTGTTTCTTGCGTATGCCACATACTTTCTCATCAGGTCCTTTTCAATTTCCGGTTCATAGTTGGCTTCGTCCGGTATTGTCAGGTCTATCTCATTTTTCTCCATGCTCCGGTATATTTCGCCAATCCTGTGGGCCTTCAGGACGTGTTCTGCAAGTGTATTGTCGTTCTCCTTATTGGGCTGGTCTATCATCTTGAATATAACGTCAAAACGGGACAATAGAGGAAGCGGAAAATTGATCTGCTCGGCCAGGTTCCTGTTCAGATCATAGCGGCCGAACTTCGGGTTTGCTGCTGCAAGCACGGAGGCCCTGGCCCGGAGCGTGGCCATGATGCCTGCCTTTGATATCGTCACGGTCTGCTGTTCCATCGCCTCATGCATTGCCGCAGTGTCGTGTTCATCCATTTTGTCCAGTTCATCAACTGCCACAAATCCGTTGTCTGCCAGAACAAGGGCACCGGCTTCCAGCGTCCATCTACCCTCCCCGAATTCATCCCTGACAGCAGCAGCGGTAAGACCGGCAGCGCTTGATCCCCGCCCAAATGTGAACAGCCCCCTGGGAGACACTTCAGCCATGTATTTAAGCAGCTGTGATTTTGCGGTTCCCGGATCACCGACCATGAGTATATGTATGTCCCCCCTCATAGTCGTGCCATCCTTCATGGTTTTCCTGACGCCGCCAAACATCTGCAGTACAAGGGCCTTTTTTATCATATCGAGGCCGTGTATTGTCGGAGCGACGGATCTGGCCAGGATGTCTATGATTCCTGGCCTTTTTGAAATTTCAATTATCTTCTTTTTATCTTCCTCTGTTATCTTTACGTTTTCAACCTCCTTGATATCCTTCCTTACGTTGATTGCTTCGAGATAAGTGTAAAAATCTGTTAGGGGTATATTTCCCTGTTTTTTAATCTCGGCTTTCAGTATTCCGTCTATTATCACGCGGTTTCCCGGAAACAGCTGCCCGGTAAGATCATCTTCGATTATTATTATCATCCTCTGGGGCTGTGCGCCGCCTTCAAGTGTTTCAGGGTCTTCCTGTATCTCAACTTTCTGGATGTCCACGAATTCTGAGAGGCTGGGCCTGAGCTTGAATTTTGTCTTGGTTCGATCCAGATTGCAGCTTTCGCACCTCTGTGGCTCATCCAGCCTTGATTCAGTCTGTTCAACATAGTTTATGGCACCGCATGATGAACATTCAAAGGCTGCATTTCTAAGCTTCGGATACACCTCAGTATTCTTTCTGACTATTCCTGAGACGCTTATGAGGGTACCAATATTGCTGCTTCTTATGTTCCTTATGCTGTACGATATATTTTTTTCTTCCAGATCCTTGATCCTCAGCTTGAAAATTTTGAATCTGGGTGAAATTCTGTCATGAAGATAGTCATCCATAATGACCTCTTCACCACTCTTCAGATACATCTCTGGAGAGACCAGAAGCGATCCTGCGAATACGTTGTCAAAATTCTCAACATCATGGAAAGAAACATATAAAGTCCTTCTTTCAGGGTACTCCTGGTGAACTTTGTTTATCTCTGAAAAGTAACCAAAGGCGACGAAGAATTCCCGCCACATATCCTTTATCTTCTCCAGAGAATACTCCTGATTTATCATCGCTTACGTATGCAATAATCAATACTTATTATTTTTTATTAGCTTGAGTATACACATGATTTTATGGGATTCACAATTAACTATCCGGCTATAAAGGATGAGGTATTTATCCGAGCCCCTTAAAGTTGGACATATCTCAATGAGATTTATTAAAATCTTTAGATTATTATTTCTTCATACAGAGTCTACGCCTGAATCATGAAGTTGTATATTTAAAATGACTAGTGGGTCCATTAAATTTAGTAATGATCAGGAAACCTCTGAATACTTTATCAAAAAGGAATACGTGAGAAGTACAGAACCCGCGGAACTTTAGAAATACGACATTATAAATCAGGCATATGATCATAACAAGTGTCCAGGAATAAGGGGAGCAGGTCAAAGTTGCTTGATGAAGTTGCAACAGTTCTGTATAGTAACGGTAAAATTTTATTACGTTTTACATATCAACTATCCAATATATAATCGTTCAAAGAAAACATTCCAAACGATTTAGCGCATACATTTTTAAAGCAGGCTGCTACGGTATCAGGAGCATTTTTCAGCACCTTACCCCAATACGCATTCTACGTTGTGTAGAACGCAGTAACGCCTCTCTTAGCGATTGCGCAGTTGCGATGTTTAACCGGCCCGATAATAGCGCCCATTTTCATTGCCTTTACGCTGCCCATGTATTACCTTGTCGAACTGCTAATCAAACTCTCTCGATTTTTTTGTTATTAGTTTTGTTTTTGATTAACTTCGAATTTTTGTTACTATATGTGATATTGAGTATCATTAAGAATTTGTTATTGCAGTAAAAAATTCTTGAATTATAATTATTCTTTAATTAATATATTTAAAACAGTCTCCATATTTATTTATATATTCAAAGCAAAAAATGGCATCCTATTGAGTAATCGCATTGGATTTTTATAATAATGCGGAAGCCGGGATTTGGACCCGGGTTAGGAGCTTTTTCCCTTACGTTGGGAAGCTCCTGTGATGCCAGACTACACTACTTCCGCTTATCTTTAACACCAGTGCACGCATTTGCCGTATGGCAGAATGCCCATCAAAAGCGCTAATAGATCATGGATATATTATTTTTTCTTATCACAGACAATGCCAGATTTTTGATTATTTCAAGCGATATGCTATCCATCAGGGTCATGTAATATAAAACCTGTGAATCAGGTTTATAAGGCTGATTTACTGGATCTTCCAATCCCGGATTATGTGGTTTACTCATAATAGATCATCGGTATCTGGCCAAGTCTAATTGCAGCAATAACCAGTTTTCTTTGAAGTATGTTACATTGCTGTATCTAAATCTGGTCTGTGTTCTGAGATTGAAAGAGGATGGATCGGTATCCTGATCTATGGAGAATTGTGGGTACGTAGCCAATTTTCGGAGTTATTTGAAAATGTCCATTATGAGTTTTATGTGCATAAAAATAAATTTGTCTGCACAATATAGATCAAATGCAAACGGATTCTGATTACTACTATATATTAAAAAAGTTAAAGGAGATGAGCAACGAAAATAATGAGGTCAGACTTACCTCATCTGAATTTGCGAAACATCTCAATATGAGTCAACAGACAGCTTCCAGGATCATCATAGAGCTTGAGAAGAAGGGATATATCACACGGATCATAACAAAGAAGGGGCAATCCATATACATTTCTGATCTTGGCTTGGACATTCTTTATTCAGAATATGCGGAATTATCGGGAATTCTTTCCATAAAGAACGTAATAACACTGCACGGGTTGGTTCAGAGCGGCATGGGAGAAGGAAGGTACTATATATCAAGAAAGCAATATATAGTTCAGTTTCAGGAAAAACTCGGTATAATTCCATACCTTGGGACACTTAACTTGAAAGCTGTGCCGGAAGATTTGAATGAAATAAGGAAACTTAGAGGTTTTCCTGGCATACATATTGATGGCTTTAAAACGGAAGACAGGACGTTCGGAGATGTTAAAGCCTTCAGAGCGAAGATATATGATACCGATTGTTTCGTCGTTATGCCGGAAAGAACGGTATATACAGAAGTCGTCGAAATTATATCACAGTATTTTCTCAGAGAAAAACTCAATATAAAAGATGGAGAGATACTTCAGGTGACAGTTTATTTAGACGCCTAGGACTGTAAAAATTATCTGAATTTCGTTATCGTAAAATTCCAGTATTAGATCGAACGGGCTACAAAAAAACAGCCTATATTTATTTGTCATTAATCCTCGATACACATATGTCGGTAGATCTCCAGAAATTTATAAAATACCGGATCTGTAACGATGAGATATTGGTAGAGATTCTTGGACGAAGAATTCTATATAATAAAATTTTAGTTTTTAAACGAAAAAATATTAAAAAGTTAAATAGCACTCAATGATCAAGCAATAACTCGATATATAAGATTAACTTCATTGTCAATACCGTATATTAGGGGTCCGTTGAATGAAAATTGCCTTTGTAGTGAGAAAGGACTGTGAACGATGCGCTCTTATTGTAAAGAGAATAGTTGATATAATCCCTGATGACTGGGAAACTATATACGATATCGAAGCATCAAAATATTTTGATGTCGTGGGAAAAAATCTTGAAGACATAAATGCCGATATAATCATAACCATAGGGGGTGACGGCACTCTGTTGAGAACCCTGCAGATGGCAAAAGGGCCGGTTCTTGGCATAAACATGGGTGGGCTTGGCTTCCTTACCGAGATCGAAATAGGCGAGATAGAGAGCAGCATTTACAAGATAATAAGAGGCGAATATAAAATATATGAATCAATAAAGCTGAAGGTATCCATAAACGGAGAGAGGGTTGAAGACTGCACGAATGAAGCTGTAATCCATACCCAGCGGATTGCCCAGATAAGGCGATTTAAAATATACATAGATGGCCATTTCCTGAGCACCATTAAATCGGATGCAATTATTATCGCCACACCAGTTGGATCATCATCTTATTCGCTCTCTGCAGGAGGCCCGTTTCTTCTTCCGACTCTGAAGGGCATGGTGATTTCATACCTGGCTCCCTATTCTGCCAGGCTGAAACCTGTGGTTGTGCCTTCGTCATCGATTGTCGAAATAAAGATCGCAGGAAATGATGAGCGTGATCTGGTTATACTCGATGGCCAGAAACAATATGATGCCAGAACCGGAGATAGCATCCTGATCTCCATGTCCGACAAAAACGCACGTTTTATAACACTCAGGGAATCGATATATGACAGGATAAGGGATAAGGTAATCAAGCATGTGGTCAATTAAGAGAAATACACTGCAGATGGTCCTTGAAGCATCAAAGGATTCGTATCCCCGTGAGTTTGGTGCCCTTCTGAGGGCTCAGGAAGAAGTCATATACGAGATAGCACTTGTTCCCGGAACAATTCAAAGCGAAAGATACACTATGTTTTACATGTACAACAGGCCGATAGATTTTAGCTATGTCGGTTCAGTCCATTCACACCCATCTGGCGTACGTTTGCCATCGGATGCTGATCTCAGGATGTTTTCCCTTATGGGCCCGGTTCACATAATAGTTGGCTACCCATTTGGCATTCATGATTACACGGGCTATAATAGAAAAGGCGATCAGATCGAGATAGAATTACTGTAAAAAAACGATTACGCAAAATGTGATCACTTTCATTCTGAAGTATTTCTGGATATTAAGTTAACTATAAATAGCATTCTTTCTTTATTTATTACGATAATATTATGAAAGTTTTACTGCTTGGACCAAAAGGATTCGGAAAAATGCATCTTGAAGCGCTATCAAAATTAAACGTGGATATAGAAATCATGGAAAGGAATAAGGAAATCGCGAATGATCTAAAATCTAAATTTCCTATAGGCAGGTCCTACGAAAGCATAGATGAGGCCATGAAATCTGATGCTGAAATTTTTGATGTGGTGCTTCCACATAATCTTCATCATGATGTTGTAACGAAAGCTCTCGGCATCGGAAAGCATGTTATGGTTGAAAAACCAATTTCAACGGATATAGCTGATGCCAGTGAAATGATAGAAGCATCCAGACGCGCAAAGAGAAAGTTTATGGTTACCGATCAGTATTTCTTTGATCCTTCAGTTAAAAAAGTAAAAGAGGAGATGGATAAAGGCACATTTGGAAGGGTGCACACAATAATCGTGAGGGATCAAAGGCTTTACAGCTGGAAGGGGTGGAGGGCGATGGCTTCATCAATGGGCGGCGGATCACTTATAGACGGCGGGATACATTTCGTTGATACGCTTCTGAATATGGGCGGCGAATATTCTGCGGTCAGATCGCTTGCTTACAAAACTGACGACAAATTGCAGGAAATAGATAATGTTGAGGCTCTTTTCAAGTTCAAAAATGGATCAAGTGGAATTTTCTTCTATTCATGGGGGTATCCGTATCCCCAGAATCTTCCAGCATTTGAGGTTATAGGAAACCGTGGCAGCGCTATTGAGGATGTAACAAAAAAACCGGATGGATTTGATTCCAAAGGAGGTAAAAGGGCATATGGAGATCCAGTAATAAACGGAGTTCCCACGGATTTAGGTTTACACGATATATTCCTTGATGAGATCGGAGGATTTATAGAAAGTGTGGAGAGGGACCAAAAGGTGCCCTTCGATCCCGAACTGGCTCTGAGGGATCTGATCGGAGTTAAGGATATTTATAAAAACGTATTTTGAATGGCATCCTCTTATTTTTTATCTTTGATATATAATATAATAAGATACCTGAGGCAATCCATCATTCTGTCATGATGATCCTTCATTTTTAATGCAATATAATCCAGGGTATCATCATCATCTAGAATTTTCCTGGCAGCCTCCACTGAAAAATCCAGATCTTTTATGTGGAATATCATGTCGGAATCAAATTTCTTGATTTTGCGGCCCTGTATAAGATTTTCAATGAAAGGATCTGTTGCTTCAATATTTTCCCTTATGACTTTCTCTATATAATCCCGGCTCAAACCGAGTTTTTTTGAGATGTATTTTACCGGCCTGTTCATGCACCTGAGCCTTGCTATTTCTTCATTTTTATCCATATACCCCCTTCTGCCGGAATAAATTCAAAAAACGCCTTTTACGGCATTTCATATACGGGCTTTATTTTATTATTGAATATCCTTCATCAATTTTCTTGAGGAGCCCCGAGTAAATACCCCATTCAATCAGTATGACTTCCAGATCGTGTAGCCCATAAGGCGAATTAAATGTCTGCACTCCATTGTTCTCCAGAATTTCAAGGAGATCTTTTGATTCGAACTGGCCCACACTTATTGCCGTCTTGAAAGGCTCTATGTTCCTCAGGGATTCCCGGAGCATGTCTTTCCTTCTCTTAATGCCGGCTTTTACGTATTCCTTGCCCTTCTCGGTTATTGTTATATCTCCTTCCTCAGCTGAAACAAAGCCAAGGTTGGAGGCGGTATAGACTATTGGCATTAAATCATCAATATCGACTTCCATCTCCTTCTCAAGCTGATAAAGATCCGTTTTACCATCGAAGATATTATTCATCACATAAAGCAATCCTACCAGATCGGCGATTCTGGCATTAGGATCAACTATGTCAACCATTATATCATTATTATGTTCATATTATTAAATTTGTCTTTGTTTCTCTGTTCTGTTTATTTTTATGCACTCTTATTTTTGTCTGCGACTGAAAATTCCCTTTTTGCACACAAAGTTAATTCTATTTACCATGAATAAATGCATAAGCATGTACAAATATGAAGTAATAGTGAAAGAAGACGCGGATCATGTATATGGAAAATTATCACAGCTGCTGAAATCAAAAGGCTACGTTATCCTGTCGTATGTTGACATGGGTGAAATACTTAAAAAAACCCTCCAGAAGGACATAGG
>JABEBX010022460.1_pt1 | contig 23142 bp, 22 predicted proteins | sample 7245971 | NCBI WGS metagenome assembly JABEBX01 (sample SAMN14506365, study PRJNA622280) | hot springs metagenome | biome: hot spring [ENVO:00000051]|acidic hot spring [ENVO:00002120]; feature: spring [ENVO:00000027]|sediment [ENVO:00002007]; material: sediment environment [ENVO:01001048]... | reverse complement strand
TTGAGATTTTAAAAGAGATACCGTTTTTTGAAACTATAGCAGATATTGTCAAAGACCACCACAATGCAAGCTCAGACAACTTGCTTTCTCGCATAATTTACTTTAGTGATGAAATAGAGGTGATATCAAGAGGCAGTGACATCTTTGAGCCAAGAGTCTTGCAGGCTAAGGTATTGTCCATTTTTAAAGACAAAGCTTACTTTAAAGACATACTTGATGTCTTTATGGACATTATAAAAACCGATGCTTTTCTAATAATATACTCTAATATTGAAGAAATAAAAAAATACATTCAAGACCGTGTTGAAGATAGGTTTGTGGTTGTTGATCCAGATGCGTTAAGCAGTTTTGCAAAAGCAGTTGCCAAAAACTTTGTTGATATAAAGAGTAAGTTTACTCTAAACCACTCTTTGGACGTAGCGCATACAGCGCTTGTTATTGCTATGCAACTTGGACTTAGCAAAGCCGAATGCAAGACTATTGAAACTGCTGGGTTCTTACATGATATAGGAAAGCTGTTTGTAAGCAATGAGATATTAGAATATAAAGGAAAGCTTGAAGGCGAAAATTGGTTAAAAATGAAATCACACGCTTATTACACATACTCGTTTTTAAAACAATTAGAGCTTGACGAAGATATAATCCACATAGCAAGCTCTCATCATGAGTGCTTAGACGGCTCTGGATATCCATTTGGACTTAACGAGTCTAAACTTACAACCGGTGCTCAAATTATGGCTGTAGCAGACATATACGCTGCGCTTAGACAACTAAGGCCCTACAGACCGCATTCTCTAGACCACAATAGCACGGTTGAGATCCTACTTGATATGGCAAAAAAAGGCAAAATCAACAAAGAGCTTGTAAAAGCTATACCTGTAAATATTAGGATGTGGAGATATTAAAGATTTATGCGCAATGTTGGCAAAAAAATTAATACCTCCAAAAATTTTATAACATTGTAAAATTTAAAAATCATACTGTGCACTCAAAAATACTTGATTTGCTGTGGCATGTTCCAAATCTCCATGTTTTGGGCAATACCAGTAAGTTTTGAAATTATCATACTCTAGCCTTAGCGTAGTAGATTTTGTTAGATTGTAGGCAACGCCAACAAATTTGCCATCTGAAGATTGGATATTGGGTATGTAGTTGAAACTTGGGTCTGGGTTTTGTTCTATCAATTTATTCATGAAATTAACTTTGTCATATCCGCCATATATACTCCATGTATCATTTAGGGCAAGATTTGCTTCTATGTTGTAAGCCCTAAGTCTGCGCGCAGAGCCATCATCAGTGTATCCTCGTGGCACTTGTGTTGAGATGCCAAGTTTATTAACAGCCTCTATTAGACCTACATAGTGTGTTGAGCCTTTGCCATACAAAAATTCACCTTGAAGCGTTAAAGATTTTATAGGCAAGTTTGCGCCTATGCCACAAACATAAGGCCAGTGGGATTGGTCATTGTCAAAATAGACTTTTTGTGTTTCAAAGAATATGAAAGTGCGACTTTTTTGCTGCAAAAAAGGAAATTCATAACTTAATTTTGCGCCAATTCCGGGCATTTTGACAGAAACGCCTTTTTCATCTTGTTCTTCGTCTCTAAACATAAATGTGTAAACATTTTCAGCGGCTAAGTCTGCTTGCAAACTGGTTGAGCCAATATCAAAGCTCTCTGTAAGCTTTACTTGGTCTACACCTTCTGGTCTTGTTTTGTTAAAACCAGGCATTGCTACATAGTTGTCTGAGAATGTATTGAGCTCTCCAATGGGGTCGTCTTTGCCGATAAGCAAACTAAGATTGTCATTAATCTTGTATGAAGCATACGCTTTTAGCAAAATTAGTGTGTTTTTATTCCCTTCAAAATCGCTTTCTATTTTGCCTGAAACCTTGTCACACAACACACCTCCTTTAAAATAATTAAAATAATAATCCTATTTGGTAAACTAAAACGGATAATGTCCAGCCTATAGCCAGACTGTAAATAACGCTAAACGCCGTCCACTTTATAGAGTTTGTTTCTCTATAAATGGCACCAATTGTTGCAATGCATGGAATATATAGCAAGCTCATTACCATAAATGCATAAGCGCCTGTTTGGCTCATTAGATGTGGCAGGGCAGCTTGCAGTTTATCTTCGCCTCCAAATAATGTGCCCAATGTGCCTATTACCGTTTCTTTTGCCAACAGGCCAAAAATTAGAGCCACAGCTGCTTGATAAAACCCAAAGCCTGCCAAACTCAAAACTGGAGCAAATATTTTGCCCAATTGACCTACAAGGGATTGCTCGCTTGCGTACTTAACACCAAATGGTAAGCTTGATAATAACCATACTAACACAACGCCTAGAAAGATGATGGTACCAGCTTTTGTTAGAAATTGCTTTGATTTTTCCCATGTATGAGTCCAAACAGCTTTGATAGTTGGCATTCTATATACTGGTAGTTCCATTACCAAAAACGACACTTTGCCTTTTAGCGCTGGGATTGTGCTTCTAAATAGTTTTGCGCTAAGTATAGCTACAACAACACCTAAAGCGTAAAGTGAAAAAATCACAAGAGCTGGGTTTTTGTCTTTGAAAAATATGCCTGTTAACAATACATAAATAGGCAACCTTGCCGTGCAAGACATAAAAGGATTGATGAGAATTGTTAATAATCTGTCTTTTTCATCTGCAATTGTACGTGTAGCAATTATAGCTGGTACATTGCACCCAAAACCTAAAATTAGCGGTATAAAAGCTCTGCCTGGAAGACCAATTGAATGCATCAGCCTATCCATTACAAAAGCTGCACGCGCCATATAGCCTACATCTTCTAAAAAAGATAAAAACAAAAATAGTATCAAAATATTTGGCAAAAACACAATTACCGTTCCTACTCCACCAATAAGACCATCTTTTATAAATGAAGCAAGTATGGGGTAGTTTGTCACAGGTTTAGAAAGTGTTTCTCCAAGCAACCTAAAAAAGGCTTCTATATAGTCTGCAAAAAAACCACCTAGTTTGAATGTAAGCTCAAATGTGACAAATAGCGCTATAGCAAATATTGGTATGCCCAAATACTTATTAGTAACAATTTTATCAATTTTATCTGAATAACTGAGTCTTTCTTCAATGCTTGTGAGTTTTTTTGTGCAGGATTTTACTATACCTTCAATAAGTGCGTATCGTTTTTCTATAATCTCTGTTTCTACATCATCTATGATTTTTTCTAAATTGTTTTTTTCAAGCAGGCTATAGTTAACTATATCATTAGCCCCTTTGTTTTTTAACTCTTCAATAATGGCTGGATCTTGCTCTAACAGTTTAATTGCAAAAAAACGCTTATTGTAGGCTATTTCTTTTGTTTCCTGCATCTGTGAGATTCGCATAATTGCATTTTCAATCTCTGGGCCATAATCAACCACAAGTTCCTCTTGAGGGCTATTAAGTGTTTCTAAAATAGTTGCTTTTAGGTTTTCAATGCCTATTTGTTTTGTAGCTGTTGTTTTTACTACGGTTGTTTTTAGGCTTTTTGCTAAGAGGTAGCCATCAATCTCAAGGACATTTTCAACCATATCTGTCATATTAAGCACAAGCAGTGTTTTTACGCCTAATTCTTTTAGTAGCACAAACAAGTATAAGTTTCTAACAAGATTTGTAGAATCAACAATGCATACAACTAAATCTGGTTTTTGATTGACTATAAAATCCCTTGCTACGCGCTCATCTAAAGATGCAGCGCTTAAGCTATAAATGCCAGGCAAATCTACAATATTAAGCGTTTTTCCTAAATAGTTTAATTGACCTTCTTTTTTTTCTACAGTTACACCTGGCCAATTGCCCACGTGGGCATTTCCACCCGTCAAAGCATTAAAGATTGCAGATTTACCTACATTGGGGTTACCAATTAGTGCTATTGTAGAAGTGTTACTATCCATTTGTCCTCCTTACAATGATTTTTGAAGCAATACCTTTACCAAGAGCGTATTTTGAATCGTTAACTGCTATAATTACCGGACCTTTTGCGTTATATACCATTCTAATTTTTGCGCCGGGTATTATGCCCATTTCCATTAGTTTTTCGTAAGCGCCATGCCCTCCTTCTATTTTTACCACTTCGACTATTTCGTTTTCGCTGGCAAATACTAAAGGCATCATTACACCTCCACGACAATATTTTGAGCCTCATCTTTTCTTAGTGTTAGATGGTATCCAAGCAATGTAACCTCAATTGGGTCGCCAAGCGGAGCCTTTTTCTCTACTTTGACAATCGTTTGTGGTTTTGCACCCATTGAGAGCAGTTTATTTTTAATGGGGCTGTCTAAGATTTTCACAATCCTTGCGCTTTCTCCAACTTTTAACTCATTTAGTGTCATTTTTGCCTCCATTTTGGAAAATTTATCAAATTCTGTTTTTATATGTGGGTTTAGTGCTAAAAATTCATTTAATTTCATTAGCATATTGAGTGTTTCATCCGATAAATCATGTTCTAATTTATGGGCATCTTTAAGCGCAATATCTTCGTTTAAACCAAGCGTATTAACTAAAAATTTTAGAATCTGCCTTTTTCTTTCTATGAGAGTTTGTGCAATGCTAAGTCCGTAATCAGTTAGTTGGATATAGCTGTATTTTTCATGTTTTATGATATTTTTCTCTGCAAGCGTTTTGATGGCGCTTACAGCTGTTGGCAAGCTTACATGCCTTTTTTGCGCAATATCTTTGATGCGCGCAACGCTGTTTGCTTTTACCTGTTCTAAGATATCAAGCAAGTAATCTTCTTGTGTTTCGCTTAAATAGGTCATTTGTATGCCCTTTCTTGACAAAACATTTTGTTATTGCAACAAGAGCAAGATGGTGCGTTAGCTAAATTTAAGTATTGTACCTTGTTTTTTAGGATTAACTTACTTAAAGAGATAAACAACTGATTTCTATCAAGCCCAGTTTTTTTACTTAAACTATCCATGCTTATAGTCTTGTTCTTTTTTAGTAGATACAAAATGAATTCTTCCATAAATGCCTCCCAAAATAGAATACTAAAATTATGTTATATTAATCTAATAATTTTGTCAAGTAAAAAATTTATTTGATTTATAAAATTTTGGATTTAAAACTTGACTGTATCGTTATGTATTGTATAATATAACTCGTATGTTTATTAATGAATTAAGCGGTGTGATAAAACATATTGAATCAGCAGATGGTATCTATTTTTTGGAAATTAATGTGGATGGTGATGTATTTTTTTCCATTCAATTAAATAATAGCTATAAAATAAATGATAATGTGAAGATTCAGTTTTGTGAAAGCGATATTAGTATTGCCAAAACAATGTGTTTTCACATAAGTACACTAAATATTCAAAAGGCTATTGTAAAAAACATAGAAAATGGAAAACTATTAACAAGGGTTGAGCTTTTTTATAAGAATACGATTATTCGTGCACTAATAACGCAAAAATCCCTCAAAAAACTCAATATCCAATTAAACGATGAGGTGTATTTTTTGGTAAAAGCAATTGCTTTGGATATCGCATATGAGTGATTTTTGGGTACCTATTTATTTAACATTTAAGCTAGCAATTATTACTACAATCGTTTTATTCTTTTTAGGCGTTTTTATTGCATATTTTTTGGCTTACACGAAGTCGCCTTTTAAGTTTTTGTACGAAGCCTTAGTAAATGTACCGCTGTTTTTGCCTCCTATTGTGCTGGGTTTTTATATACTTGTGATTTTTAGTCCAGCATCTATTTTGGGCAAATTTTTGGATACTTTAGGCGTAAGGCTTGTATTTCATTTTTCTGGTTTGGTTACTGGAAGCATTATTTATAGTTTGCCGTTTATGGTAAATCCATTGGTATCTGGTTTTAGGTCTTTACCTAACTCACTCAAAGAAGCTGCATATACGCTTGGAAAAACTAAATTTGAGACATTTTTTAAAGTATTATTGCCTAATATTAAGCCTTCAATATTGAGCGCCATTGTACTTACGTTTGTTCATACAATTGGTGAGTTTGGCGTTGTATTAATGATTGGTGGTAATATACCCGGTGTTACCAAAGTTGCTTCTATAGCTATTTTTGATGCTTCAATGGCTTTAAATTATAGGTTGGCAAACTTATACTCATTGATTATATCTACTGTATCGCTGAGTTTCTTGGTAATTGTATTTTTCGTTAACAAAAGATTTTTATTAAATGGTAGAAGTTAAACTATCAAAAAAGTTGTTCTCTTTTGAACTAAATATAGATTTGCGTATAGATAAAGGTAGTTTTGTCTCAATTTTTGGCCCATCAGGCGCTGGCAAGACAACAATTTTAAGACTTATTGCAGGACTAGAAAAACCTGATTTTGGTTATATCAAGGTTGATAATGAAATTTGGTATTCAAGTGAAGATAACATTAATTTACCCACAAGATTAAGAAAAATAGGCTTTGTATTCCAAGATTATGCATTATTTGAAAATATGAGTGTTGTCAAAAATATAGAATTTGCCCTTGAGTCAAAATCGGATAGCAAGCTTGTCGATGAATTACTTGAGCTTGTTCAATTAAAAGAGTATAAAAATCAGAAAATCAGCATATTATCTGGTGGCCAAAAACAAAGGCTTGCGCTTATTAGGGCTCTAGCAAGAAAGCCAAAATTGTTGTTGCTAGATGAGCCAATGTCTGCGCTTGATTTATCGCTTAGGGTAAGTTTGCAAGACGAATTGTTGCTTTTGCAAAAAAAATTCAACACAACGGCTTTAATGGTTAGCCATGAAGTTTCTGAGGTTGCAAAGCTTAGCAACTATATTTACATTGTAAAAGATGGCAAAATTTTAAAGCACGGAAAAACGCAAGAAATTTTTGGTATAGATGAAAATAATGTAAATATCATTGGGACAGTAATAGAGAAAAAAGCAGGAGATATCATTGGAAAAGTAAAAGTTCTAATTGGTGTTAGTTTAATCTATCTGCCAATTAGCAAAGAACTACTTGCTACACTATCTGTTGGCGATAAAGTATTGATAACAATTAATGCCTTTAAATCAACAATATCAAAGGTCTCATTTGAATAGTTATTTTTCTATTCCATCTCTAGCTAATACACCTTGCGTGTAGTAATGCTTTATTTCTTTCATTTCTGTTACTAAATCAGCAGCATCGATGATTTTTTGCGTTGCGTATCTGCCAGTAATGACAAGTTCAGTGTTTTGAGGTTTTTTGCGTATTAATTCTAGTAGATCATCGTCACTAAAAAGTCCAAAAAAGACTGCAATATTGGCTTCATCTAAAATCACAACATCATAGTTTTCTTTTTCAAATGCTTCTAAAACAAAATTATAGCCGTCTTTTGCAGCTTTTATATCTTCACTTGAAGGTTTTGAGTGTATAAATTCAGGCCTACCAAATTGTTTTATTGTGAGATTTTCAAATTTTGATAAAGCTTTGTGTTCGCTGTATGGCAATCCTTTAACAAATTGCACAAATAGCACTTTTAGTCCTGCTCCTAATGCCCTTATGGCTAGACCAATAGCGGCTGTTGTTTTACCTTTGCCATTTCCTGTGTACACTTGCACATAAGCCTTTTCTTTCATTATTTCATCCTCCTAAAATTGTATTTAAATAAGAAACAAAATGCATTACTTTGATATCTATATGAGCGTTTTTTAAATAACCGTCTATTTGCATTATGCAGCCAGGGCATGCAGTAATGACAACTTCTGCTTGTGTATTTAATATGTTTTGCACTTTTCTTTCAACGAGTTTTTTGGATATGCCTTTGTGCATAATTGAGTAGCTTCCTGCAAAACCGCAGCACTTATCACTTTCGTTGAGTTCAATAAATTGCGGCTCGTTTTCTTTTAAGAATGATTCAAGAAGCATTGATGTTTTTAGGCCTCTTAATAGGTGGCATGGATGGTGGTATGTTAGTTTTTTACCCAATGGTTTAATGTGCGATGTGTTTATTTTTTCTAAAAAATAAGAACTTGCGTCTATTAGTTTGGTTTGAAGTTTGATATTTGCAATTTCAAAATAGTCTCTTTCAACCATATGTTCACAGTGAGGGTCTAAAAAAATTACTTGTTTGTAGCGTTCTATAGTATTTTGGATTTTTTGCGCGCTGATTGCGGCTTGAGTTTTTTTGCCATTGTAGTAGCATGCAGCCCCACAGCACGAAGGTTGCTTTATTACGGAAATATCAATATTGAGTTTTTTTGCTACATTTAGACAATCGTTGCCTATATTTTCATAAAAGATATTTATAGAACATCCTGCAAACAAACCAATTGGCGCATCTTTAGTTTTTAATAAGTCAAAGGACTTTTTGTTTGGTTTTGGCAGCAGTCTAAAGTCAAACCCAAAGTATTCATCGAGCGATTTAACGCCCAATTTCATTTGTTTTTTAAAAAATAATGATAGAATGCTTGTTGTTTGGCGCACAAGTGTGTAGTTTGATAGACTATTTAGAATTTTATCTTTAATAAAGCTGTTTTGTGGGTACTCGGATTTGATTTTTAATATTAGAGACTGTATGGGGATTTTGGTTGAGCATATTGAATCGCAAGCCATGCAGCCCAAACATAAGTTAGCAAAGTTTCCAATATCTTTATATGAATTAGCATACGAAAGCAAAACGCCAATAGGCCCAGCATATACATCGCCTCTAAAAAATAAGCCACTTACGGTTGTGTATACGCAACAGGCATTTTGACAAGCGCCGCACCTTATGCATTGAAGAATTTGACGATATGGTGTTGTGGATAGTTTCAATCTGCCATTGTCGAGCAAAATAACGTAAAATTTACCAAAAGGCTTTTCAAAACAATCTACGTATGATGTTGATAATTGAGCTGTCGCTGCCTTTGGTAAAAAATCCACAATGGTTAGCGCTTCTTCGATATCGCTTACAATCTTGTCTATGCCAACAATGCATATATTTAAATCGCTAAGCAGTACATTTTGTACGTTTCCTTCGTTGCTTACAATAAAAAATATGCCATCTTTTGTTACTGCATTAGAACCACAAATACCTGCACATTGTTTTAGATTAAAATATTCTCTAATTTTGTTTTTGGAAAACTCAACGAGTTCACTCAAGTTGGTTGAAAGATTTGTATTGAATGTTTCATTTAGAAGCGCGCAAATTTTTTCTTTTGACATATGAATAGCTGGTGCTGTCATATGCGAGCTTGGTTGATTGGCTATTTGTACAAGCCATTCGCCAAGGTCTGTTTCAAAAGCATCAATACCATTTTGCTTTAAAAACTCATTTAAATGAATTTCTTCTGTTGTTAGAGATTTAGATTTTACAACATTTTTTATATCGTGTTTTTTAAGTATCTCAAGCACAGACAAACAAGCTTCATGCGCATTATTTGCAAGCACCACATCTATATTTTTTTTTCTTAAGTTTTCAATAAGCTCTTGCGTGTTTGATTGGATTTTATCGATATTGTTTTGCTTGATTTTTTGCGTTATGTTTTTGTATTGTTCATAATCAAAGATTGTTTCTAATCGTTTTCTTTTTTCAAAATAGTTTGTTTCAAGGCGAAACAAAGCATCTTGCAAAAATTTATCATTAACAAAATCTTCTTCTTTCATGAAGCAAGCTCTAACTTTACATCAACATCGTATCTTTTTAGTTTATCTAAAAAGTCAAAATCACATTTTATACCAGCATCTGTTTTTATTAGCGTCTGTTTGGATTGAGGTTTTTTTACACAAATAAACAATGTGCTGTTACCTGAGTATTTATTGGTTAGCTGTCTTATATCTTTAAGCACAGATTCCGCATTAGCAATATTAGAATCAACTTCAATTGTAATTTTAGCTATTTGTTTTAGTAGTTCTTCAATTGTTATAATTGCATTGGCTGTTATAGAGATTTTTTCTTCACTTTTTTCCAATTTGCCAACAAGCATAATAGGCTCTGTGCTTTTTAACTGTTTGAGTGTGGTATATAAACTTGGAAAAACAACAATTTCTACGCTACCGTACAAGTCAGAAAAATTAACAAAAGCCATAGTTTGTTTATTTTTTGTATTTATTTCTTTCAAGCTTGAGACAATTCCTATAAGTCTAACATTCGACTCATCGTTTATGTCTTCTAACTCTGAAGTATAATTTATATTGAGGGATTTTATAATATTTTCGTATTTTTTAAGCGGATTATAGCTTATAAAAACACCTAAAAGTTCTTTTTCATATTTTACTATTTCTTCTTCTTTAGTGAAAATTTCAGGTTTTAAATTAGAGGCAGTGTCCGATCCAAATAAATCAATAGATGATTTATTTGGGTTTTCTGCTTCATTAAGCAATTTGTTCCTATTTTTGTCAATAAAATCGAAACATCCACTTTTTATCAGACTTTCTATAACTTTTTTATTTACCTTTCTTTGATTTACACGTTTTAAAAAATCCGACAGGTCTTTAAAATTGCCGTTTTTTCTTTCTTCAATAATGTTTTCTATAGCAGCCTCACCAACATTTTTTATAGCTGAAAGCCCAAACATAATAGCTTTTGTTGAGTCTTTTTGCGTAACAACTGTGAAGTCTACTTGGCTTTCATTGATATCTGGAGGCAGTATGGGGATGTTGAGTCTATTGCATTCATCAATGTAAACCGCAACTTTATCTGTATTGTTAGCTTCGCTTGTTAGTAATGCACACATAAAGTAAGCTGGATAATGAGCTTTAAGGTATGCTGTTTGGTAGGCAATATACGCATAGGCAGCCGAGTGAGATTTGTTAAAGCCATATCCTGCAAAGTATTCTATTAAATCGAAAATATTTTCCGCTTGTTTCTTGTCCACGCCGTTATTAACACAGCGTTCAATAAACATATTTCTTTGTTGTGCCATTTTTTCTTTATCTTTTTTGCCCATGCTTTTGCGTAAAACATCGGCTTCTGCAAGCGTGTAGCCTGCCAAAACATTGGCAATTTGCATAACTTGTTCTTGGTACAAAATAATACCGTAGGTTTCTTTCAAAATTGGCTCAAGTTGAGGCAGAAAATAGTCAATTTTTGCCAATCCGTGTTTTCTTTCAATGAAATCTTTTACCATACCGCTGCCGAGCGGACCAGGCCTATAAAGAGCCACAAGCGCAATTAAGTCTTCAAAAACTGTTGGCTTAAGCTCGCTTATTAATTTTTGCATGCCAGAGCTTTCAAGCTGAAAAACGCCTAGCGTTGAGCCAGTTTGAAGCAACTTAAATACTTTATCATCATTTGTGGGTATGTTTAGCAAATCAAATTTTTCATCTTCATATTTTCTTATTGACTTAACGGCAAAATCTATAACAGTTAGGTTTCTTAGCCCTAAAAAGTCAAATTTTATTAAACCCACATCTTCTAAATGTTCTTTTGAAAATTGCGCAATAATGGCTTCTTCTTGCGCTGGCTTATATAAAGGACATCTATTGTAAATAGGCTCTTGCGAGATGACAACACCTGCTGCATGTTTTGAAGCATGGCGTTTTAAACCTTCGAGTGTTTTTGATAAAGTAAATAATTCTTCTACTTGTTTATCTTCTTTAATCATTTTTTTTAATTGACCAACCTGATTAATTGCTTCGTCTAATGTAACATTTGTAGGTATAAGTTTTGCTATCTTGTCAGCCTGGGCATAGCTAAAACCCATAACACGTGCGACATCTCTTATGACAGCTTTTGACATCATAGTACCAAATGTTGCAACTTGTGCCACATTGTATTTGCCATACTTTTCTTGGACGTAGTTAATTACCTCATCTCTTCTTTCTACACAAAAATCTATGTCAATATCAGGCATTGATATACGCTGCGGGTTTAAAAACCTTTCAAATAGCAACCCATATTTTAATGGGTCAATATCGGTTATGCCTAAACTATACGATACAAGACTGCCTGCAGCTGAACCTCTGCCGGGACCAACTGGTATTGAATGACTTTTGGCATAATTGATAAAATCCCACACAATAAGAAAATAGCCACTGAAATTCATTTGTTTTATCATACTAAGTTCATAATTTAAGCGTTCTATATATTTTTCTCTTTGGTTTTCTAAACCAAAACTCTTAATACGTTTTTCAAGACCTTCAATAGCGAGTTTTTCTAGCATTTCAGCATCTGTTTCCATGCTTTTAGTAAATATTGGATAAATTAATTTTCCAAGTTCTAGTTCTAAATTGCAATTTTTTGCAATTAGATAGCTGTTATCAACAGCCATTTTTAAATCAGAAAACTTGTCGTACATCTCTTGCTGTGTTTTAAAGTAGAACTCCTCAGTTTTCATTCTCATTCTATCATTGTCATCTATAAGCCTATTTGTTTGCACGCACAATAATGCATCTTGAGCTTTTGCATCTTCTTTATTTAGATAATGGCAGTCATTAGTTGCAACAAGGGGTGCATTAATTTCATTTGCTAATTTAATGATATCTTTTTCGATTCTTATTTGTTCTGGTAAATCATGTCGCATAATTTCGATAAAAAAATTATCTTTGCCAAAGGTTTCTTGATAGTGGGTAGCGCATTTTTTTGCCATATCGTAATTGTTATTTAATAGATAGTAATTAATTTCACCATGCAAACAGGCACTACCTGCAATAACCCCTTCTGAGTATTTTCTAAGTAAATCTTTATCTATTCTTGGCTTGTAATAAAATCCTTCTGTATAGGAAAATGTTGATAATTTAAGCAAATTTTTATAGCCAATATTGTTTTTTGCAAGCAACGTCAAATGAAAGTTATTTTTGTTTGATTTATCAAATCTATTATCAACAAGATATGCTTCAAAACCAATTATTGGATTTATGCCATTTTTTTTGCATGTTTTGTAGAAATCCAATGCACCAAACATATTTCCATGATCGGTTAGCGCAATGTATTCTTGATTATCATTTTTGGCTTTTTCTATCATTGTGTTTATCTTTGTAGCACCATCCAAAAGACTGTATTCTGAGTGATTATGTAAATGCACAAATGCCATATGTCACCTCATAGTTTGTTTTATTTTTTTCAATGTGGTATCTATTTTGTAATTCTCAATTACAATATCAGCCTTAGCATAACAATATTTTCTTTTGTTTATAAGAACTTTTGCTTTTTTAAATAACGGTCTGTTTGTTTTATCGATTTTGGATATGCGCCATTTAGGTACTTTTAGATATACTACCAAACCTTTTGTTTTCATTATGTCGATGTTATTTTTAAAACAAGGCATGCCGCCACCACTTGCCATAACAAAATGCTTTTTTGGGTTGGTATCTATTAAGATTTTTCGCTCAAGTCGCCTAAAAAAATATTCATCAAAACAATGAAAAATTTTGGATATAGGCATATTCAATTTTTTTTCTATTACAGCATCTGTATCAATAAATACATACTTTAGCTCTTTAGCTAGCCTTTGGCCAATTGTGGTTTTCCCACTGCCCATAAAACCAATTAAAACCACATTCATTTGGTTTTTAGATATTCTTTGTAACTTTCTACATTCTTTTTAAATTCGTTGATTGTATCGCCACCGAATTTTTCTAAACACGCATTTAAAATTTCATAGGCACAAGCTGCTCGCACAACTACGCTTGCAGCACTTACCGCACACACATCGCTGCGTTCGTACTGCGATAAGCAACTCTCTTTGGAAATTACATCAACTGTTCTTAGACCTTTGCGTGTTGTTGGTATGGGTTTCATGAATGCTTTAATAATGATATTTTCTCCATTGGATATGCCGCCTTCTATACCACCTAAGTGGTTTGTAAAACGCCTGTACCTTTTTAAGTTGTTATCAAAATAAATTTCATCTTGAACTTCGCTTGAATATCTGACTGCATTGTCTATGCCATCGCCTATGCTTACTGCTTTGATTGCTTGCACACTCATTGCAGCTAGCGCTAGCCTTGCATCCAATTTTTTGTCCCACCTATAAGAGCCTATGCCTTCAACAACACCATTTATTAATACCTCAGCTACACCACCTAAACTATCGTTGTTTTTTATTGCTTCATCTATAGCTTTTTTCATTTCTTGAGAAGCTGATTTATCTGGGCAAAACAATTCATCATTAACGCTATTTTTTAATGTTTCTATATCATTATAGTCAATATGTGCTTTTACTTTTCCAATTGAGCTTACAAAATGATAAAACTCCACACCTATTTCTTTCAAACACAACTCACAAATTGCGCCCACAGCAACCCTTATAGCTGTTTGTCTTGCACTTGAGCGCTCAAGGCAATCACGCATGTCGTTTCTATCGTATTTTAAGTAACCGACTAAATCCACATGACCTGGCCTTGGTTTTGTGATTTTTTTTTGCTCGCTGTAGGGCGCAAAAGGCGCCATAGTATCTTCCCAATTCTTGTAATCTTTGTTTGTTATTTTAAGCGTAATTGGGCTTGCTATAGTGTAGCCAAACCGCACGCCGCTCAAGATTTCTATTTTATCTTTTTCAATATTTTGTCGTGCGCCTCTGCCATAGCCGCTTTGTCTTAACGATAGCAAGTAATTTATAAAATTCTCGTCAATCTTAAGTCCAGCTGGTATGCCATCGATAATTGCATACAAGCCATTACCATGAGATTCACCAGCATCTAAATAACTAATCATCGTTGTTTTTTAATTGCTTTGCAATTTTTCTAAAAGCCATATCGGCATAGTAATGCACTGTTTCCTTTTCGTACCTGTTTTTAATTAATTTTCCTGCTTTCATGCCAGTAAATATTTCCAAACAATCATCTATTGTTTCAACTGTGTATAGTTTAAAAATACCTTTTTTTATTGCATCAATAACTTCATCATTTAATACTAAGTCTTTTTTATTTTGATAAGGTATCACAACGCCAGCATCACCTAAATTGCCAGAAATTTTTAAAATATCAAAAAATCCTTCAATTTTTTCATTTATGCCGCCAACTGGCTGAATAAGACCATCTTGACTCATTGAACCAGTAACTGCTAAATTATTTTTAACGGGTATTTTTGCAATTGACGATAAAAGGGCTATTGTCATAGCTGTTGTAGCGCTATCACCTTCAATGTATGAGTAAGATTGTTCAAAACTAACTGTCGCTTGCAAGCTTAGCGGTTTATCGTATGCGTATTTAGAACCCAAGTATCCGCTGATTATAAAAGAAGATTTGTCAAATATTTTTCCTGAAAGTTTGCTCTCTGTTTCAATGTTTATGACACCACCTTTACCCACATGAGTTCTAGCAATAATTTTATTGGGCCTACCAAAAGAAAAATCGCCAATTTGAGAAACAGATAAACCGTTGACCTGTCCGATCTTTTCTCCTTTGAGATCTATTAATATTGTGCCATCTTTTATTAATTCTTGAACTTTTTCTCTATAAATATCTTTTATAAAAATTCTGTTTTCGATTGCTTGTTTAATGCGCTCATATCCAAGTGTTTCGCTGCTTTGACTTAATGCACTTGCTTCTTCGATAATATCAATGCATTCATCAATGTTAGACCAAATTTTTTTTGAGCTTTCAGCTAATCTAAATGCGTATTTTGCAACCGCTTTAAGCCCATCTTTTGTTGGTATTTTTATGTTTTTTTCTTTACAAATTGTTACAATATTGGTTAAATATTGATTAATTGTTTCATTTTTTGCATCTATTGCATGATTAAAATTAGTTTTCAGTTTAAAAAGATTTTTCATATCTTCATCATACTCGTACAGTAAGTCATAAATAAACTCACTTCCTATTAAAATAACTTTTATATCTAAATCAATAGGGTCTGGTTTTAGGCTTTCCGTTGAGATAGCGCCATACTTATCAATGGGATCTTCTATGGTTAATTGTCTTGATTTTAGAGTTTTTTTCAATGTATCCCATACAAAGGGGTTTGTTAGTACACTTAATGCATCTAGTATTAAAAAACCTCCGTTATTTTTTGCAATCTGCCCTGTTACAATGTTTGTAAAATTTGTTACAAGCATGCCAAAGTATGCCTGTTTTTCAATTTTCCCAAATAAATTGGAATAAGTTGGGTTTGGCTCATAAGAAATAGGTATGCCTACATCCGAGTTATCCACAACTACATTAACTTTATACTCAATGTATTTTGAAGGTAAACTCAAGAAAGGATAGGGTTCATTTTTGCCTGGTAAAAAAATTTGTAAATTGTTTATTGTATAATGCTCGACCTCATTTAAATAATCTTCTACGCATTGAATGCCTTCAAATTCTGATTTTATTGCATCTAACTTGTTGCTTATGATGGATAGACCAATTTCATCATTTAGCTTTTTTATTTTTTGAAAACGTTCCTTTTCCAATTCTCTTGAAGCAAACATAAATTCATTTATATGTATTTCAAGCTCTTTTCTTCTTTCCTCAATTTCTTTTTTTATGTTAGAATCCAATGTTGTGAAATCTTTTTCCGTAATGATTTTTCCGTTTAGCACGGGATTCACTACAAGACCAGATGGTGTAGGTTTTATTGTAAAATTTAGTTTTGATGCTTTTGTCTCAAGTTCTTCGAAAACGTGCGCTTGTTTCTCACCATACTCAAGATTAATTGCTTGAATTCTATTTTCGTAATCTTTGCTTTCAAAAATAGCTGGTATATTTGCCATTAAATATTCAACAAATTCACTCATTTTGGCGGCCAATACGTTTCCTTTGGCTTTTGGCAAAACTAGTAGCTTTGGCATTTTGGGATTGTTAAAATTATTTACATAGGCATAGTCGTAAACTGTAAATTCTTTATTTTTTGATAGTTCTATAATTTTGTCTTTTATGTAGTTTTTTATTTGACCCAAATCACCAGATATATACAAATTATAGTACGAATTTTCTATATTAACAAGCATTTTTAGTGCCTGATTAAGGCGTTCTTGATTTACAAAATAGTCTGCACTACCGCCTTCTAAAACGCCATTTGAAATATCTATATCAAATTCAATCTCTTGTGGGTTAATAACGTTAAATCCCATAAAAACTCCTATTTTATAAGTTTTGTTTTGATAAGCTCAAATGGCAGTTTAGCTTGAATTCTTGTGCCATTTGGCAATACAATCCTTGACTCAGAAAGTTGATTTAGAATAAAGTCATAGAGATCTTCTAATTCTTCGATATTAACATCTATAGAAATAATAGATATATTTTCATTTAACTCAACAAACCATTCGCAGTAGATTATATTTTTCTCAATTAACAATTCTTTAAAATCCCATCTTTTTGTTTTTTTCAAAATAATATCAATATTAAAACGCTTTTTATTCATGTTTATAATATATACATTTGAACTATAAAAATCAAATTTATTTTTAGAACAGAATTTGCTATCGAAATTAAGTAAGAAAATTTTTTTTGGTGGATTTTTGTTGACAATTAAAAGTGGCAATGTTAAACTAAAATAACGCTTTTGTAAGAAGGTATGAAAAATGGGAAGTAAAAATCTTATTGGGTTAGATATAGGTTCAAAATTTACTAAAATTGCTCAGCTGAAAGAAAAAAGCGGCATCAAGTTTTTAACAAACGCTTATCTTATTAATTCGCCAGACAATCTTAATTTAGAAGACCCATATACAATGAAAGATTTTTTAACAAAATTAGCAAGTCAGTACGATTTGAAAAACAAGCCTATTGCTTATGCTTTTAGCATTTCGGAATGTATTGCAAGATATTTAACCATACCATTGGTGGATGAATCAGAAATCGAACAAGCTATAATGTGGGAAGCTGAACAGTACATACCGTTTAAACTTGATAAAGTAAACGTAAACTATCAAATTTTAGATGTGGATCAGAAAAATAAAAATTTAAAAGTGCTTATTGTAGCAGCAAAAAAAGAGAAGATAGATTTATTAAAAGAAGTATTTGATAAATCACAGCTGAAACTCAAGTGTATCGATATTGATGTATTTGCTACAATAAATTCATACTTTGAAAATACTTTAGCAAAAGATAAACTCGTATTTATATTAAACATCGGTGCAAAGTCAACAAAATTAGCTTTAGTGAATGGTAATCAGCCAATATACTTTAGCTACACTGACTTCAATTTAGATTCAATGGTTTTGGATATTGCAAGCAAATTGTCTATTTCAGAATCAGAAAGCGTAAAAATACTGCTATCCAAAGAAAAAGACCCCCATCTAACAAGTATTGTTGAAAGTAATTTGGTTAATTTAAAAAATGAATTATCAAGTGTGTTAAACTTTAATTTCACACTTATGGCAGATAGGCACATAGACAATTTTGTTTTAGCAGGCGGTGCGTGTGCTATAGAAGAGGTATCTTCTTATTTATCTACTGTATTTAATGTAGATGTAGTAAAACTTAACCCGTTTGAAACACTAACTGTAGAAGACACTAAGTTTGATATGGGCAATAGGTATTTGTTTGATGTGGCCTTAGGTTTGGCTTTGAGGAAGCTATGATAGAGATAAATTTACTTAATAATATTGGAGAAAGACAGCAACAAAGAGGTATTGAAGATAGATTTTGGCTTATATTGTTGGTTGTTGTGTTGGCAGAAATTGCGGTATTATTTGGTATCAGTGCTTTTGAGAAAGCTAAAATTAGACATTTGGAGGAGAAAAAATCGTATTTGAGCGCTTTATCAGACAAAATTAGGGTTATTCAAGTTAACGAGCTTAAAGCGCATCAGCTTGTTAATACAATATCAAAATTGGAATCTGGTAAAAATCTGCCAGTTGAAATTTTATACGCTTTATCAAATGCTTTGCCAAGCAATGTATGGCTTACTAGGGTTGAAAAACAATCTAATACATTAAATATTTCTGCATCGAGTTTGGATATTGATTCTATATCGTTGTTTATGAATAATCTATTAAAAGAAAAAATTATCAAAGATGTGAAGTTTAATCAAGGCGTAACAAAAACCAATGATCAAAAGCAAAATGTTTATCAGTTTTCATTAATTTGTAATTTGAGGTAATTATGGCATCAAACAAATTTACTGGTAAAAGTCAGCTTTCCAGTCAATTTAGCGATATACCGCTATCTCAAAAGATTGCTATAAGTGCAGTTGTTGTGTTTGGTTTATTGTTAATTTGGTATTTTAGCTATTTTCAAGGTTTATATTCCAAATCAAAGCAGCTTAATGGGCAAATTTTGCAATTAAGTGAGTTTGAGAGAAAACTTCCTTTAGAGATGAAGAAATACGCCGATATAAGTAAAAAATTAAAAACGTACAAAGAAATGTTGCCCGAAAAGGAAGAGATTCCAAAGTTGCTGGTTGATATGCATTCTACCATTATAAAAACGGGTGTTTCAATGAACAAGTTTCTGCCACAAACTGTAAGCGAGCAAAATCAAAATGCTACATATACAATAACGCCAATACAAATTAGTATAAGTGGTACTTATAACCAAATAGGTAATGCATTTGAAGCCATAAGTAGTATACAGAGGCTCGTTAAAATAACTGATTTTTCAATAAGCCCCTCAAATAATGCGAGTATTTTAAATGTTGATTTTAAAGCGCAGACTTATTCACTAAAAAGCGCAACACAAAATCAAAAAAGTGAGAAAACAAAATGAAAAGAATTATTGCAGCTATTGTATTTATGAATATAGCAATCCCACATTCATGGGCTTTTAGTGTATCTAGAGACCCATTTTTACCCCTTGTTAAAACGCAATCTATGAATTCAAGTCAATCTGCACTTTCTAGTCAGTCAGCTTCTTCTACAAATCAAGAATCAAATTTTACGCTCCAAATGGTTATGTGGGGTGATTTAAAGGGCGCTTTACTTAAAAGTGACAGTGGCATGGTTTACGTTGTAAAAGAAGGCACTAAAATAGGGTCAACACAAATTTTAAAAATAATGCCAAATAAAGTTATTATAAAAACACCAAACGGCATTAAAGAGCTTTCCTTAAAAAGCCAAAACAATGTTGTTGTGCCGCAAATTAATTCAAATAAGCCAAACCAAAGCATTCAAAATATACAAAACAAAACTCTTACCAATGAGGTGAAACCATGAAAAAATATTTTTTGAGTATCATTTTATTTTTAATTGCTATAAATTATTCTTATGCAATTCAAAAGGCAACAACTATTGAATCACTCAAATTTGAAAATAATCAATGCATTATTAAAGGCAACGGCTACATGTATTACAAAACGTTTACGCTAGATAGGGATAATAGTAAATATTTGGTTCTAGATATACTTGGTATCAAATCCTATAATCAAAATATACCGTCTTTGATACTTGCTAAAGACTCTAATGCTGTAAGTTTAATACAACTAGCGCTACACAAAGACAAAGATATTGGCTTGAGAGTTGTTTTTAATATAAAAGATAGCGCGCAATACCAAATTGACAGAAATAGCAATACAATCACTGTGGCTTTTAATCAGGCCCCATCTAATCAATCAGTAATTGAAACTCCACAGCCTATATCTAAAGAGCCTGTTAAAACAACTCAAATCCAGACAACTCAAAATTCTTCAACTAATGCTTTAATAGCTCAAAATGAATTAAATACAATAGAGTCAATTTCAGCGTCTGCGCTTAAAGATAAAACTCAAATCAGCATAATAACTACTAAAAAGCCCATTTATGATGTAAAATACCAAAATGGTAACATTTTAGTTACCGTAAAAAGTGTTGGACCATCAAAGCCAGTTATTTCAAATACATCAAAGCTGGTTGAAAATATTGAGACTATCATTGAAAAAAACAATTACAATATAAAGTTATTTACAAACGATGCACACGTTGATGCAATATCAAGTGCAGATAAGTCTATATTTATTGTTTTGTCGCCAAAACAGACAGTTGAAGACTTAAATATTGTATCAAAAGAAGAAAAAACAAGTTTTACGGGTAAGAAAATTTCTTTTGATGTGCGTGATGCTGATTTACAGGATGTTTTAAGAGTAATTGCAGCCGCTGCGCACTTAAATGTTATGATAGGTGATTCAGTAAAAGGAAAAATAACTATGCGTCTTATGGATATACCATGGGATGAGGCATTAGATTTAATCGCCAAGCAGTATGGCTTGGTTGTGCAAAAACAAGGAAATGTTTTGTTAATAAACTCAGCTTCTGAGGCAGCAAAGCTTACAAAAGAGCAATTAGAGGCTATTGCTATGCAACAAAATTTAGAGAGAAAAAATGATGCAGTAGCCAAAATAATCAAACTTAACTATATAGACCCAGATTACGCTAAAAATATCATAGACTCATTGGTATATAATAAGCAAAAAGAAAGTATAGGTTTTGTAGTAGCTGATAAAGTAAATAATTCCATTATTTGCTACGATACAAAGGATAATATTAGGAAAATTGAAAATATAGTAAAAGCAATAGATGTAAGAAAACGTGAGATTGAAATTAGTGCAAAAATTGTTTTGATAAACAAAAATTACGAAAAAGACTTAGGTATTCAATGGGGGGGCAATTACGCACAAAAAACATTTGGTCAAAATTCATATTTGGCCATAGGCGGAGCTAATTTGCCACTTTCTGTAAATGCACCTACTACATCAACATCTGGTGTAAATGCAGGTGGTTTTGCTGTAAATAATGCATTTGCCAATAGTAATTATGTTGTAAATACGCCAGCTGCAAACACATTTGGCAATCTCTCATTGATGGTAGGCAATGTTGTAGCAAATTATAATTTAGACTTAAAACTGTCGCTAGCAGAAATGAACAATTATTCAAAAACTCTATCTTCGCCAAAGATTATTACGCTTGACAACGAAGAAGCTACAGTGGCTAGTGGTCAAGAAATACCATACACCACAATAACAACTACAGGTACTCAAAGCACAAGTTTTAAAGATGCAGTTTTATCTTTGAAAGTAACTCCACATATTACGAATAACGGCGACATTATAATGAAGCTAGAGATTAAAAAAGATGCACCAGGTGGTGCTGCGCCAAATGGTGAGTTGATAATAAATAAAAATAATATTACCTCTACTGTAATTGTTCAAAATGGGCATACTATTGCAATTGGAGGTGTTTATCAGACTACTACTACGAAGAATGAAAGCGGCATACCATTTTTAATGAATATACCACTTTTGGGGTGGTTGTTTAAATCACAGCAGATTCAAAAACCAGAATCGGAATTGTATATTTTTATAACACCAAAGATACTATGAGTCAAATAATAAACCGCAAAGCACGCCACGACTATGAGATTTTAGAAACCTATGAGGTTGGCATTGTACTTTTTGGTAGTGAGGTTAAGTCTATCAAAATGGGCAATGCCAACCTAAAAGATTCTTATGCAGACATAGAAAAAGGTGAAATCTGGTTATATAATTTCTATATTAGTCCTTATAAGTTTGCAAGCGAAAAATTCAATCATGAACCGCTAAGACCAAAGAAGCTGCTTTTACATAAGAAAGAAATTGCAAAGCTAATAGGAAAAACAAAAGAAAAAGGTTTTACATTAATCCCCCTTAGGGTTTTTACGAAAAGTGGCCTTATTAAAGTTGAACTATCATTAGCAAAAGGCAAAAAGCTGTATGACAAAAGGCAGTCTTTAAAAGAAAGAGAATTAAATCTTGAAAAAGAAAGAGCACTTAAAAGTGTATGACTTTAAATTATACAGTTGATAATAAATTTTAAATGTGTAAAATAGTAATCCAATGATCAAGATGGAGGTTTGTATGACAAAATATGGGCAAGTTAATTTTAAAAAATCTGTATTAAAAGGTATAATAATAATTTTTTGTGTGGCTTTCTTAAGTAGTTGTTCTACAATGACACCTACACAGCAACGTGTATTAAGTGGTGCGGGTATTGGAGCTGTAGGTGGCGCAATTGTAGGTGGACTAACAGCGGGAAGTCCAGCAACAGGTGCTGCTGTGGGTGCTGCAGTAGGCGCTGGACTTGGGGCAGCAGCAGGTGCGCTTACAAAGTAATTTTCAAAAAAATAAAACAAATTTAATTGACAAAAGAATTTAAAATAATAGAATATTTGGAGATTTGAGGAATTTTGTTTAGTTAAAAATTGAGCAATTAGCGTTGAATTGTGCAAAAGGAGGTTTTATGAGGAGTAGTTCAGTAAACATGGGCAAGCCTATTGTAGATGTTTGGACGATTGTATTTTTTATAATGGCTGCAATAGGTTTATATGGCATGGGACACGTATTTTTTTATGGTCAAGAGCCTAGTTATGGTGTTACAAGGTATGTATCATGGGGTTTATTGATTATTGGCTATTCATTTTTGGTTGGT
>JABEBX010020520.1_pt1 | contig 23212 bp, 16 predicted proteins | sample 7245971 | NCBI WGS metagenome assembly JABEBX01 (sample SAMN14506365, study PRJNA622280) | hot springs metagenome | biome: hot spring [ENVO:00000051]|acidic hot spring [ENVO:00002120]; feature: spring [ENVO:00000027]|sediment [ENVO:00002007]; material: sediment environment [ENVO:01001048]... | reverse complement strand
ATTTGTTGGCACTCGCGTACTTCGATTGCAAAGGGTGCGGCTCATTGCGCCCTGCATTCTGCCGCGCAGCAAAAAAAGGCAGCCGCGTGGGCTGCCTTTTTACAATGCATGTAGGGCGAAATTCCGCTTAGACCGCCGCTGGGGCGCGCGATTCGAGTTCGGCCAGCCGCTTGGCCAGGAGAGTTTCCAGCTTGACCAGCGCAGACGCAAAGCCGTCAATACCTTCCTTCAGCTTGTCGCTGGCCATGCGGTCGGCAGAGTGCATGCGGTCGAAGGTTGCCTTGTCCACGTGGATCTTTTCGATCTGCAGATTCTTCGCGGAGTCGGCTGAGAGCTTGCGTGGCAGGTCAGCTTGTGTGGATTCCAGTTCGGCCAGCAGTTGCGGCGAGATGGTGAGCAGGTCGCAGCCGGCAAGCTCGCAAATCTCGCCGATATTTCTGAAGCTTGCACCCATGACCACGGTCTTGTAGCCGAATTTCTTGAAGTAGTTGAAGATACGTGTGACCGACTGCACTCCGGGGTCTTCGGCGCCGTGGTAATCCTTGCCGGTGTCTTTCTTGTACCAGTCGAGAATGCGGCCGACGAAGGGCGAGATGAGCGTCGCGCCGGCATCCGCTGCAGCGATGGCCTGGTGCAAGCCGAAGAGCAGCGTCAGATTGCAGTGAATGTCTTCCTTCTCAAGCACCTCAGCGGCGCGAATGCCCTCCCAGGTTGACGCGATTTTGATCAGGACGCGATCGCGCCCGATGCCCGCGGCGTCATACTGCTTGATGATGCCGCGCGCCTGCGCAATGGTGGCTTCAGTATCGTAGGAGAGGCGCGCGTCCACCTCGGTTGAGACGCGGCCCGGCACGATACTGAGAATCTTCTTGCCGAAGGCGATGGCAAGCCGCTGAAAAGCGAGATTGGCGATCGCCTGATCGGTAGCGTGCGCGCCGGGTTCTTTGCGCGCATCGATTTGCGCTTGAAGCAACACGCCGTCCACGATGGGCTGATACTGCGGCATCTGCGCAGCGGCCGTGATCAGCGATGGGTTGGTGGTGGCGTCCTGAGGGTGGAACTTCTCCATCGCCTCCATATCGCCGGTGTCGGCGACAACAACGGTGTATTGGCGTAGCTGTTCAAGCAAATTCTGCGGCATGATTCCTCCTGCGGGGATTCTGGCGAATCGTTCACAGCACCAGTGTATCTCTTCTCTAAGATGCAGAATGCACAGCGCATGGCTACAATGCAGTACCGCGAGCTAGCTAGTCTCGGATTTCACCGTATTTTGGAGTACAACCAGCCCTGCCATTGAAACCTCCACGCGATCACCGGGCTTGAGCGGTCCCACGCCGGAGGGAGTTCCGGTCAGCACCAGGTCTCCCGGCTCCAGCGTGAAGACTGCGGAGATGTAGCGCAGCAAAACCGGAATCGGGAAGATAAGATCCCGCGTCGAAGCCTGCTGGCGCAGCTCGCCGTTGACCCGCGTCTCGATGGTGACGCCCGCATCCGGGTCCAGTTCGTCGCTCACGATGGGCCCGACGGGGCAAAACGTGTCAAAGCCTTTGGCGCGCGTCCACTGTCCGTCTTTCTTTTGCAGGTCGCGTGCGGAGATGTCGTTGGCCAGCGTGAAGCCGCGTACAACAGACCGCCAATCGTCATCCGGCATGAGGTTGCGTGCGCGGCGGCCGATGACGAGCGCCAGTTCGCCCTCAAAATCCACGCGCTCCGACGCCGCAGGCAGCACCACCGCACCGCCCGGCCGCAGCAGCGACGACGGAGGCTTGAAAAACAGCAGCGGTTCGCTGGGAACTTCGTTTCCCAACTCCCTCACATGTTCGCGATAGTTGCGGCCCACACAAACGATCTTTGACGGCGTGACCGGGGGCAGAAGATCTGCTTCACTGAGGGGAATCGGCTCAAGGAACGATCTCATGGGAGGCGTGCTCCCGTGCTCGATGCGGAAGCGAAGGTCTTCCTCGGGCGCATCCATCAAGCCGACGATATGCAGCCCACCTTCACGGCTTTCTACGGCGCCGTACTGAATCCGGCCCTCATGGAGAAATCGACAATATTTCATTCTTCTCCTCGTTGTGGATCAAAGCTATGGCGCGGGCGCCGTCTCCTCGGCTTCGGCCGAGCGCGCGCTTTCATGTCCCTGTTCGTCGACGGCGCTTACCGCATACACATAGGTGTGGCCCGGCTGCACGTCGGCGTCGTGATAGGCGGGTTCCGCGATGGGTTGCGAAGTCGAGATGCGCTGCCAGGCGAGTGCGGTCGCATTCGCATCGCGCCGGTACACAATGTAGCCCGCCAGATCGGCCTCGGTGTTCGGTTGCCAGTTCAAGTCGATCGCCGGTCCTGAGCCCTCCGTGCCGGCCGTTGCCACCGCCGCCAGACCTTTGGGCGCGCGTGGGGGAAACACATTTTCGGCCACAATGCGTACCGACGCGGAGAGCGGCCCGGCAAGTTCCAGCGTCTTGCCATCAATGGTTGCGTACGCCACGCGCTGCGCACGATATTCGTAGGTCGCGCCGAACTCGATGCTGCTGTCGAGGGCGCGGTCCAGGTGCGATGCCGGCGCAACGAGCAGGGTGCGCTCCGGCGGCTCAGGGATCGGAGCCAACGGTCCTTCAGCGGTCTTTGAATCGGCTGGCTTGCCGGCAGGCTCCGCAATTCGTATGCGCACAATCCGCACGGCAACAGGCTCTGCATCGATCTGTGCCGGCGTCCAGCGCAGCAGAACGCCGTTGCGGAGCATCTCCGCGTGCAAACCGTCAATTGCAGAAGGCGCCTCGCCGGCCAGAACCTGTGCGCCGTTCGAGAGCCCTGCGGAGCGCCCCTTGCTGTTGTCCAGTTCCACGAAATACGTGACGATACGAGGCGAGCCTTCAGCGAGCGCTTGCGGTAAAGTGTCGGTAAACGTTCTGTTCGCGCCCGGTACAAGCTGCTCCGTCGCCACCTTGGAGCAGCGGGCGGCAGTGGTCTCCGTCCGGCAGATGTGCACCGTCACGCTGCCTTTCAACGGTACTTTTTCGGTGTCTTTCTTGGGCATCGTCCATGCGAGCGCCACCTCGCTTCCGGTGCGCACGGCGGAGAGATCGCTGACAGGCACGGGCAAATGAAGCGAGGGCGGCTGCGGCGCTGCCGGCATTCCGCAGCCGGCCAGAGCGAAAGGCGCTGCCAAGGCGACCGCAAGCGCCGCGAAGCGCGGTTGAGCGCCGGAATTTCTTGCACATTGCATGGCGCTTTCAGTCTATCGGAGCCGCGCAGGCGCATGCCTGCCCGAAAGGCTAAATCTTTTTGAGATTCGCAAACTTCTCCATCAACTTCTTGATGCCGTGGCGGGCGAAAAGCACGGTGAGTTTGGCGTCCTCGCCGTCGCCTTCGCGTGTGAGCACCGTGCCTTCGCCGTACTTCGCATGCATCACTCGCTGTCCCTTCTTCAGGCTTGTAGCTCCGCTGGGCGCGGAGATCTCTATGACCGGCCGCGCCAACGCGCCGGGGCGGCCGCCGCCCGCTTTCCACCCCCCGGACGAAGACCTGTCCGCGGGGACCCCGGCTTTCCACCCCCCGGACGAAGACCTGTCCGCAGGGGCTCCGGATCTGCTGCCGAAGAAGCGAGCGATGTTGTCCAACGAATTCGGCTGCGTCGGCGGCGCTCCCGTGGTCTGACCTTTTAGCGTCGCGCCGGAGCGGGGATGGCCTTTCGTCACAAAGCCGCGGGTCTCCTGGCTCTCGTCCTCGTAATTGAAATGTCCGCTGTCAAAATCGCCATGTCTGCGCCGGCGGCCTGCTCCGTAGCCGGGCGAGTATGCGGGAGTGGACCATGCCGGACTTCGACCGCCGAGATTCTCAACAAGCTGGGAAGGAACCTCTTCGAGAAAGCGCGAAGGGATGCTCATCTCCGGCATGTCGTTGCCGTAGCGGCGGCGATAGCGCGCGCGTGTCAGGATGAGCGTGTTCATGGCGCGCGTCATGCCGACGTAGCAGAGGCGTCGTTCTTCTTCCAGCTCTTCGGGGTCGTTCAGCGTGCGCGAGTGAGGAAACAGGCCCTCCTCGAGTCCGGAGAGAAATACCAACGGAAACTCAAGTCCCTTGGCGGCGTGCAGCGTCATCAGCGTGACGTGCGCGTTGGGATCGAACTGATCGCTGTCGGAGGCAAGCGCCGCGTGGTCCAGAAATTCGGCCAGCGTCTCGCCGCGTTCCTCGGCGTCGTGCGCGGCGTTGGCCAGTTCCTTCAGGTTCTCGATGCGGCTGATGGCCTCCGGTGTGCCCTCGGTTTCAAGCGCCTTGATGTAGCCGCTGCGGTCGATGAGGAAGCGGATCAACTCGGGCAGCGTCGCGGAGTCGCCCGGGGAACGGAATCCGCTCACTTCTTTTTGGTTGTCGTTCGCAACCTCCCGGGCATCCGATGCAAAGTCAGGATGAGGCTGCGAATTCTCCTGGACTTTACTTGTATGTGCCGGGCCGAAGAGAGGTCCAAGCTGGATGCTTTCCTGCTCGCTTGCCTCCGTGCTCTCTTGCTCCCGGTCTTCCGCGCCGAAACCGAAACTCGTATCCGCGTCGTCCGCCGCAGCCTCCGCCACGTCCGCCGCGAGCTTGCCGTCAAAATCCGGATCCATCATGGCTTGCGCATCGAGGATCAGGCGGCGAAAGCTGTCGAGCGCCATCGAAGCGCGCGTCGGAATCAGCCGGTTCTCGATCGCTGCGGCTGCCGCATCCCACGTTGATACGCCGGTTTCGAGGGCCAACCGCTCGACGGTTTCGAGGGTTGTTTTGCCGATGCCGCGCGCCGGCGTGTTGACGACGCGCCCGAAGGCCATCGAGTCATGCGGATTCCGCACGAGGCGCAGGTAGGCGAGCAGGTCCTTGATCTCAGCGCGCTCGTAGAAGCTGAAACCGCCCACCATCGTGTAGCTGATGTTGTAGCGGCGCAGCGCCTCCTCCACCAGGCGCGACTGCGCGTTGGTGCGATATAACACCGCGCAATGGCCCTCCCCGGATCCCTCTGTTTCTGACGAGTGCTGTTCCCGGAGGAATGCCTGAATCCTGTCGGCGATGAACAGCGCCTCGTTTTCGCCGTCGGGCGCTTCATAGTAGCCGATGGGCGAACCGCCCTGGCGCTGGGTCCAGAGCTTTTTACCCTTGCGTTGCAGGTTGTTCGCCACCACGGCGCCGGCCGCCTCCAGAATCACCTGCGTCGAGCGGTAGTTCTGCTCCAGACGAATGATCTTCGCGTCGGAAAAATCCTTCTCGAACTCGAGAATGTTGCGAATATCGGCGCCACGCCACGAATAGATGCTCTGGTCCTCGTCGCCCACCGCGCACACGTTCTTGCCTTCGCCGGCCAGCAGTTTCATCATCTCGTACTGTGGGCGGTTCGTGTCCTGGTATTCGTCGACGAGCAGGTAGCGCCAACGGTGCTGGTAGCGGCTGCGCGCCTCGCCGGAGGCCTTGAGCACGCGCACGGCTTCGAGCAGGAGATCGTCGAAGTCCATGGCGTTGTTCTTGCGCAACTCGCTTTGGTAAGCCTTGAAGATATGCGCCACGCGCTCGCCGGTAGGATCCTTCGAGCCGAGGAAGTACTCCTGCGGATCGACCATGTGATTCTTCGCCCATGAGATGCGGCTCAGCACCGTGCGCGGCGTGAGCTGCTTCGAGTCGAGCCCCATGCGCTTCATGATCTGCTTGACGATCCCCTGCTGGTCGCTTTCGTCGAAGATTGTGAAGTCGCGTGTCAGCCCCTGGCCCGCGATTTTCAGCACCTCGACATCGCGGCGCAGAATGCGCACACAGAGCGAATGAAAGGTCGAGATGAGGGGCTTCGCGAGCGAGGCGTGGCCCAGCAACTGATCCACGCGCTCGGCCATCTCGCCGGCGGCCTTGTTGGTGAAGGTGACGGCCAGAATCGCGTCAGGCGCAACGTTTTTCTCCTGGATCAGCCAGACGATGCGGTGCGTGATCACGCGCGTCTTGCCCGATCCGGCGCCAGCCAGGATCAGCAGCGGGCCATCCGTGGCCTCGACCGCGGCGCGTTGTTCGGGATTGAGATGGGCGAGGAGCGAGTGCAAGGTGTCGAGTCCGGCGGGAAGCTTCCTGTGTCCAGTTTATCGTTTCGGGCGCGTCGTGAATCTGTGAAATTCCATCACGACTCCAGGACTCCCAGTTTGCCCAGTTCTTCGCGCAGAGATTTTTCGCCGTTGAAACGGATGGCTGTCATTCCGGCCTTCAAACCGCCGGCCACGTTCTCCTCGCGATCGTCAATGAACAGGACGCGTTCCGGCGCGCAGTTGAGAATATCGAGGGCACGGCGGTACATCGCCGGCTCGGGCTTTCGCAGCCCCAGGTAGCAGGAACTGAAGGCAACCTTGAAATATCGGCTCAGGCCGAAGCGGTTGAAGCGATATTCGTTGGTTTCGCGCGGCTCATTGTTCAGGGATCCGATCAGGCACGGGTTTGATGCGGCCAGCTCCGCAAGAATGGGTAAAGCTCCGTTCTGGAGCGGTTGCGATTGCGCCAGCATGAACGCGGAGAACTCCTCGCGCGAAAAGGCGCGCGGCTCCCAGAAGACTGTCGCGTCCAAATATTGGTTGAGATCGATCAGGCCGCGATCCCAGGCATCCATGGCCTTCGCGTTTCGGGCTTCAAGCGCCTCTTGATCCAGAGCGAAGCGCGCTGCCGCGGCCGCGCGCTCCCCGTGGTCCCAGCCGTTGGTCAGCAGCACTCCGCCAATGTCGAAGAGAATCGCGTCGAAGGGAAACATGGAGGAATTAGGCGCCGCTTCCGCCCTGATACCTGGCTTCGATGGCCAGCACCTTCTTGAAACGCCGCTCGAATCTGCCCTCCTGGCCTTGGAACTTTGCGCCAATATAGGTGCGCGCAAGATCGACGGCCAGCGCGCCGCCGATAATCCTCGCGCCCAGCACCAGCACGTTCATGTCATCGTGCTCCACGCCCTGGTGCGCCGAGTACACGTCGTGGCAGATGCCTGCGCGGACGCCGGGAATCTTGTTGGCCGCAATGCACACACCCACGCCCGAGCCGCAGATGAGAATTCCGCGCGGAGCCACGCCCGCCTTGATGGCCTCACCCACTCGCTGAGCAAAGTCGGGGTAATCGTCCTCGGGCTCGACCTTGAAGGCGCCTAGATCAACAATCTCATGGCCGTCCTTGCCGAGGGTTGCGCGTAACTCTTCTTTCAGGGAGAATCCTGCGTGATCGGATGCAATAACAAGTTTCACGGTGTGTCCCCTTCGGAACAGTGGTTAGCGATCAGTCTCCAAACACAAGGCAATCCATCCGCCGGCAAAACTGACCGCTGACCGCCGGCCATTGATCACTGCTTTACCAGCTTCTTTGCCCGCGCCGCCACGTTCTCCGGGCTGAAGCCGAGTTCCTTCATTGCGACGGGGCCGGGAGCGGAGACGCCGAAGCGGTCGAGCCCCAGCACGTCGCCGTTCGAGCCCACGTACTTCCACCAGCCCAGCGAAGAGCCGGCCTCGATGGCCAGTTTGGGCACGCCTGCCGGAAGCACGCTTGCCCTATACTCCGCCGATTGCTCATCGAAGAGCCTCCAACTCGGGAGGCTCACCACGCGAGCGCGAATGCCGTCGGCTGCAAGCAGCTTGGCTGCATCCAGCGCCGGCCAGACCTCGGAGCCGCTGCCGATGAGAATCACCTGCGGGTCAACCACGTCTTGCAGTATGTAGGCGCCCCTGCTCACGTCTGCGTAGATGTCGCGATTGGTTACGTCGATCACGGGCACATTCTGCCGCGTCAACGCGAAGATGCACGGTCCCTTGCGCTCAAGCGCCAGACGCCAGCAGGCTGCCGTCTCGTTGGCGTCGGCTGGGTGGAAATCCGTCATGTGCGGTACGGCGCGCAGCGCCATGAGCTGCTCGACAGGCTCATGCGTGGGGCCGTCCTCGCCCACGCCGATCGAGTCGTGCGTGAAGACGAAGAGCGACGGCACCCCCATGATCGCCGCCATGCGCAGCGCCGGCTTGGCGTAGTCGGAGAACACAAAGAACGTCGATCCGAAGGGCTTCAGACCGCCGTGCGCGGCCATGCCGTTCACTGCTGCGCACATGGCCAGTTCGCGCACGCCGAAGAAGACGTTGCGCCCCGCCGGATCGTCGGCAAAATGCGGGCTCGACTTGAAGATGGTTTTGGTCGAAGCTGTCAGATCCGCCGCTCCGCCGAACAGCTCCGGCACCGTATCGAAGATCGCGTTCATCACTTGCTGGCCGGCGTTGCGCGTCGCGATCGGCTTTTCGGCGCTGAAGCTGGGAATCGACTTTTCCCATCCAGCTTTCAATGTGCCCGCCTGCGTGCGCTCGAACTCCGCCGCCAACTCCGGGAACGCCGCCTTGTAGCGACCAAAGAGCTTGTTCCACTCGGCCTCGGCCGCGGCTCCGCGCTTCTGCGCCTGATGCCAGTTGGCCAGCGCATCGTCGGGCACCACAAAGCTCTGGTCCTCGGGGAAGCCGAAGAATTTTTTGGTCGCCGCAGCGTCGGCTGCGCCCATGGCTTCGCCGTGCACCTTGTTGGTTCCGGCCCTGGGGCTGCCGTAGCCAATCACGGTGCGCACTCCGATCAATGATGGCTTGTCGTCAACGGCCTTCGCGGCCGCGATCGCCGCTTCAATACCGCTCAGGTCGTTGCCATCGGCTACGCGCTGCACGTGCCAGTTGTAGGCCTCGAATCGCTTGTAAACGTCCTCGGTAAAGCTCCAGCTTGTGGGGCCGTCGAGCGAGATCTGATTGTCATCGTATAGCAGAATCAGCTTGCCCAGCTTGAGCGTTCCGGCCAGGGAAGCCGCCTCGTGCGACAGGCCCTCCATCAGGTCGCCGTCGCCGCAAAGCACATAGGTATGATGATCGATCACGTTAAATCCCGGACGGTTGTAGACGGCAGCCAGATGCTTTTCCGCCATCGCCATACCCACGCCCATGGCGAATCCCTGGGCCAGCGGCCCGGTCGTTGCCTCCACGCCGTCGGTAACGCCAAACTCCGGATGGCCCGGCGTCAGCGTCCCAAACTGGCGGAAGCCCTTCAGGTCGTCGAGCGTCAGCTTGTACCCGGACAGGAACAACGACCCGTACAGCAACATGGACGCATGTCCGCCGGAGAGCACGAAGCGGTCGCGGTCAGCCCACTTGGAGTGCGCCGGGTTGTGCTTCATGATCTTGCCAAAGAGCGCATAGGCGATGGGAGCGCAGCCCAACGGTGCGCCCGGATGGCCGCACCTGGCCTTTTCAATAGCGTCTACTGCAAGCAGACGCAGAGTGTTGATCGAAAGCTGGTCGAGAGAGACTGAAGCGGTGCTGGAAGCCATAATTTTTGGAAAAATCCTTTTTTGTTGAAGTAGGAGTGCGTGGGCCCGGACGGCGATCCATTGCGTCAACCTTGACGCTTCTATTGTATCGAAGCCGGGTGGCCTGACCTCTTCACACCTCGGTATGAGCGGCCAATTCGTCAGCGTGCTCCCCGTGGCTCGGTTCCACGGCTCCTTCAACTTTGGCCCGCGCCAGCATGTACTTCACCGCCGCGTCAAGTTCCGCGGCGGTCACGTCCTCCACCACACCCGCGTCGCCGATGCCGATGGGCAGCACGAACCTCCGTACCCCACCGACGTTCTTTTTATCGCTTCCCGTGGCGGCGAGCACGCGCGCCGCGCTCACCTTTAACGCCGGCAGCGGGCCGTAGCGATAGATGAGCTTCTCCATCCGTTCCATCTGGGCGCCGGTAATGGCGCCGCGCCGCCGCGCCAGAGCCAAAGCCGCCACCATGCCCCAGCCGACGGCCTCGCCGTGCAGCAATGCCTTGTAGCGCGTGGCCTGTTCGAGCGCGTGGCCCACCGTGTGGCCGAAGTTCAGGATCATGCGCAGCCCAGCTTCCCGCTCGTCGCGCCGCACCACATCGGCCTTCATCCGGATCGAGGCTGCAATCACGCGTTCCAGCGCCTTTGGCTCGCGGTTGAGGATCGCGTCCGCGTGCTCTTCCATGAAGCGTACCAGCGCGCGGTCGCGGATGATGCCTGCCTTCACGCTCTCCATCAGCCCCGCGCGCAGTTCGCGATCCGGCAGCGTGCTCAGCACGCCGATGTCGGCAAAGACGGCCCGCGGCTGCAGGAAGCTGCCGACAAGATTCTTGCCCTCGGGCAGATTCACGCCCACCTTTCCGCCCACGCTCGAATCCACCTGCGAGAGGAAGGTCGTTGGCGCCTGTATGTAGGGAATGCCGCGCATGAAGATCGCCGCCACAAACCCGCCCACGTCGCCCACGACGCCGCCGCCAAAGGCGATCAGAAACGATCCGCGGTCGCCCCCGGCGCGAATCATCTCGCGTGTCAGCCGCTCCACATTTTTGAAGGTCTTGTACTGTTCGCCCTGGGGAAGGAACAATACCACGGGCTCTTCGGAAAAGGACCGCTGCATGCGATCCCCCCAGAGCTCCCAGATCTCCGGCGAGGTGAGCACAAACACCCGCCTCGGCAGCTGTCCCAGCGCCCGCCTGATGCGAGCGGCCAGAGTCTCCAGCAGCCCGCTGCCTGTCATCACGTCGTACTTCGCCGATGGCGTTTCTACTCGAATGGTCTGCACAATAACTCTATTTTAGTGGGCGGCCGCGATGTCCTGATTGTTGCCGCTGAACCGCCTTCCGGAGAAGCAGTGTGCAATCGAGTGCTCCCCGCAGGCTGTTTCTGCCTGACCCTGTTGTCTCTACGCTTGACACAACCGCCCGCTCCCTTGATTCTTAACAGTTCCGCTTTTTTCTGGAGATTGATTCCCGGGAGGATCCAGGTTTTGCTGGTTCGTGTCTTTTACCACGACAAGTGCTTTGATGGAGCTTGCTCGGCCTCGCTCTTCACGCGCTTCCATCGCGAATGTATTACGCCTGCCGCGAACTATGAGTACCGTGGGCTGGTGCACCGCGCCGGGGCGCTCTTCGACGAGAGCGAGTTCACCGGGGACGAGAACGCAATCGTCGACTTCAAGTATTCGACCTCGCCGCGTATCACCTGGTGGTTTGATCATCACCTGTCCGCATTTCTCACGCCACAGGACCACGAGCACTTCCGCGCCTGCCAGAGCGATCCCGTCTGCGCCGCGCGCAAGTTTTGCGACCCCAGCTATGTCTCCTGCACGAGCTTTCTGGCGCACATTGCGCAAACCCGCTATGGCTTCAACACCGCACCCGTCGCGGATCTGATCCATTGGGCGGACATCGTCGACGGCGCAAAGTACGAGAGTCCGCAGGCCGCCGTGGAGATGGCTGTACCGGCCATGAAACTGACGCTCATCATCGAGTCCACGCAGGATCCCGCGTTCATTCCGCGTCTGATTCCGCTGCTCACCGAGATGCCGCTCGCCGACATTTTGCAACAGTCGTTCGTTGCCCCTCTGCTGCCTCCGCTTCTTGAGCGCCACCAGCAGGCGCTGGAGTTGATTCGCAGCCGCGCCGAGGAGCGCAACGGAACCATCTTCTTTGACATCAGCGATCATCTGCTTGAAGGTTTCAACAAATTTATCCCGTACTATCTTTATCCACATGCCGTCTACTCGATTGGTCTCTCGAAGTCGAGCTTCCGCACCAAAGTGGCAGTGGGATCAAACCCCTGGACCACGGTTGACCCCGCAAAGATGGTGAATCTGGCCCAAATCTGCGAGCGCTACGGCGGAGGCGGGCACGCTCGCGTAGGCGCCATCAGCTTCCCGCCCGATCAGGAAGCACAGGCGCGCGCAGCAGCAGCAGAGATCGTTGCGGAGTTGCGAGCTTCCGGAATCAAGAGTTAGCAGAAGAGCGAGAAGCAGGCGGGGCCGGCGAAGCCTGGCCGGCATGGCAAGTTCTTGAAGAGTTGCGTCATTTTCCCGACCGTCCAAAGCGCGAAAGCGCAATCCCGCCCAAAGCAAACAGCATGGGGAAGCACTCGATGGTGTAGCGTGTCTCCGGCGCTGCCACGGTCCAGAGTAGAGCGCTGCGCAGCAGCATATATGCGACGAGCGCGCCCCAGAAGCGCGGGCGTGAGCAAAGTCCAGCCATCGCCAGCAGCAGGTAAAGGGCATTCAAGCCGGCGTAGGCCCAACCGAACACGGTGTCCTGCCAATGATGCGCGTATACCCACCAGTCCAGATCAATCGGCAAATTCTCGACGCGCGGGCGCAGCCACATGTCGGCCACGCGGCCCAGCGGCAGCCACAGGTAGAAGCGCAGCGGGTGCGCCGAGATCCGCTCAGCGGCGATCCGCTCAAAGCCTGCGTCAATCTCTGGCGTGAGTTCCATGCCCTGCTGGTTGTACTGTGCGGCCAGGGTCGCGGTCTCTGCGTACTGCGCGGGTGAATCGAAGGCACGGCTGGGCAGTTCGTTCACGTCGAGCTTTTCCCCCGGAACATTCCAATAGACCTGGTAGGTTGAGATGAAGTCGAGGCACCAGCTCTTCACCCAGCGCTCCCAGCCGGGATTGGTACTTTCGCCGGGATCGGTGGCCATCCGCGGCGCGAGCGGTTGAACAGCGTGAAAAACGCGCCAGTTGCGAGCAGTCCACACGGCAAAAGGGGCCAAAGCCAGCAGCATGCACACCGCCGCCATGCGCATGAGCCTGCGCGACGAAATGAGGCTTTTCCGCCGATTCCGTCCAAGGCCGACAAGCAGAGCCGGAGCAAATGCGATGGCAGCCAGCGTGCCATCGGGACGCAGAAGCGTGGCCGCGGTGACTGCGAAGGTGAACCATAGCGCGTTCACCCAGCGCGGTTCGTCGCGGAAGCGCGCCATGGCCCACAGGCCGAGCGACAGCATGAAAACGGAAAGCGTCTCCGCAAGCGGCATCACCGCGTAGGCGGCCGTGAACGGGCAGAGCGCGGCCAGCCAAAGTGTGGCAAGCGCGGCGCCGCGGCGCGCTCGTTCAGGCGCAATGCGGCGGGCAAATCCGGACAGGAGCAGGCAGCCCAGCAAATCGATCGCGATCTGCAGCGGGACCGCGGCAAAATAATTCTCCATGCCGAAGAGCTTGAAGCAAAGAGCGAGAAACAGCGGATAGCCGGGCAGTCGAATCAGCGTCGGATGAAGTTCAGCCCCGGAGATCGTCAGCGCATAGCGGCCGTGGAGGACCAGATTCCTGGCGATGTCTCCATAAATGAGCGAGTCTCCGTCGACGTTGAAGACCGGCCCGATCATGTACAGACGCAGCGCCAGGCCCGCGGCCAGCGGAAGCGCCGCGGGCGCGGCCTTGCGCAGCCACGCCGGGGTCCGATGCAGCCGCTCAGTCGTTTGACTCTCGCGTCCAGCTTCCATACGATTCGTACTGTATAGCCTACGGCATTTCCGTGGTCCGCGCGCCCCGGTCCCATCGATCGGGAGCGTGAGCACGACGGGGGCTGTGGCGTTTTTTGCGCGGTCTTCGCGCCGGAGTCAGTAATCGTCAGAGATGCCCGAGAGACAGATATTTTTCGACCCGGAACGAAGACGCTGGAAGCGTCTGCGCCGCATTCTGGATATAACAGCCGTGCTCTCCACGCTGGTGCTTGCCGGCTTTATCTTCAACCTGCTGCGCGGGCAGCATCTGCCGGAGCTACTGCTTCCTGTGCCTCGGCACAACTTCCGCGCCCTGCCTGATCGCGCCACACTGCTCCACAAGAGCAAGGCGCAACAGCGGCGGCCCGCGCATCGCAAAACCAACCGGCTTCCCTCCGACATCCCCCTGAACGCCGGTGAAGGACTCCGCGCCGCCTACTACGTGCAGGACGACGCGGCCAGCTACAGCTCGCTCAAAGAACATATCCATCAGATCGACATGGTTTTTCCGCAATGGCTGCACGTCAAGTCGCCGAGCGGCGCCCTGATGGCCATGAGCGGCGATAACCTGAGCGAGTACCCTGTCATCGAAGGCAATGTCGCGCATGACCCCGACAACCTGAATATGGTGAAGCACGTGGTGCTGGCCCCGCCCGTGAATACCGAGATCTTTCCTCATCTGAACAACTTCAACCCGCTGACCCAAAACTGGGACGGAAGCGTGGGGAATGTGCTTGAAGATCCCGCCAAGAGCGCTTCGCTGCGCAGCCAGATCATGCGCTTTTTGTTGGCTTTCCCAGTTTATCGCGGGCTATCGCTCGACATCGAAAGCATCTCCGACGATGCCGACCCGGCCTACGTGGCATTTGTCGAGGCGCTTTATGCGCAGATGCATCAACACAATCTGCGTCTGTACGTGAACGTGGCCGTCTCGACCAGCGCCGCCGATCTGAAGGCGCTCGCCGCCAACTCCGACGGCATTGTGCTGATGAACTACGACCAGCACCAGGACTCGTCCGATCCCGGCCCGGTTGCCGCGCAGAGCTGGTTTGTGGCCAACCTGCAGCGTGTACTCAAGATCGTCCCCAAAAACAAGATCATCTGCGCCATCGGCAACTACGGTTACGACTGGACACTTACGATTCCCAATCCCCACGACCGACGTCACCGCAGGCCGGAGGTGGTGGATACGGACGATCTTTCAGTTTCTGACGCCTGGCAGCGCGCCTCCGACTCAAACGCAGACATCGACCTCGACAGCGATGCGCTGAACCCGCACTTCGAGTACATCGACGAGGATGCTCACCAGCGCCACGTCGTTTGGTTCCTCGACGCGGTGACCGTGCTCGACGAGATGCGCGCCGCGCAGCAGCTCGGTCTGCAGACCTTCGCTCTCTGGCGGCTGGGCGAGGAAGACAGCTCGCTGTGGAAGATCTGGGACCGCCCTAGCAGTCCTGCCGCGCTGACCGAGCTCGGCACGGTGCAGCCCGGCCACGACGTGGACACTGAGGGCAGCGGCGATATTCTGCGCATCACCGGACTGCCCCAGTCCGGCAGGCGCACTGTGCAAGTGGACACCGACGAGCCCGACCCGCGCAAGAAGCTGATCGTCGACGAGCACATGGATGAGTATCCTCACAGCTACACCATCCAGGAGTTCGGCTACCATCCCAACGAGGTCGCGCTCTCCTTCGACGATGGTCCAGACCCGCGGTGGACGCCGAAGATTCTCGACGTGCTCAAGCAGCGCCATGCCACGGGCACCTTCATGCTCATCGGCTCGGAGGCTGGTGAAAACATCGGCCTCATGCAGCGCGTCGTGCGCGAGGGCAACGAGATCGGCAATCATACCTGGAGCCATCCCGACATCAGCGAAATCTCCCAGCGCCAGCTTCATCTCGAGGTGAATCTCACCGAGCGCCTCTTTGAGAGCAAACTGGGCGTTCAGCCGCTTTACTTCCGCCCGCCCTACGATATCGACGAAGAGCCCGACACTGATGACCAGGCCCTGCCCGTTTGGCGCATCCAGCAGAGCGGTCTCACCATCATCGGCAACAAGATCGACACCAACGATTGGGATGAGACCCCGCGCAAGACGACTGACGGAATTATTCGTTCAGTGTTGGCGCAGCTTGAAACCATGAATGCCAAGCCGCAATTCCGCGGCTCAATCATTCTGCTCCATGATGGCGGCGGCGACCGGTCCGTCACAGTGGCTGCGCTCGGGCCGCTCATCGATGCCCTGCGCGCGCACGGCTACAAGATCGTTCCCGTCTCCGCGCTCATGGGCAAGACCACCGCGCAGGTGATGCCGCCGCTTACCCTCTGGCAGCGCATACGCACCATTCCCGACTCGATCGCCTTTTCCGTAGTCGAGATGATTGCCAACTTCATCGTTATGGTCTTTTTCGTGGGCGACATTCTGATGAGTGCCCGCCTGGTTCTCGTCGGGGTCTTTGCCGTCATTGATCGCTTCCGGCGCCACAGCCCGCCGCCCTCCACGACGTTCCATCCGCGCGTTGCGGTTCTTATTCCCGCATACAATGAGGAAGCCGTCATCGTGCGCACCATTCGTTCAGTGCTCAACTCCGACTACAAGAACCTGCACGTGACCGTCATTGACGACGGATCAAGCGACCGCACCGCCGAAGTCGCGGCCGCTGCTTACGCTGAGGAGATAGCCGCGGGACGCTTGCAGATCCTCAGCAAGGCCAACGGCGGTAAAGCCGCCGCGCTGAACCATGCCCTTGATCGCATCCACGAGGAGATTTACGTCGGCATTGACGCCGACACCGTAATCGCCGCGGACGCCATCTCCAAACTCATACCGCACTTTCAGAATCCCCGGATCGGGGCGATCGCCGGCAACGCCAAAGTCGGCAATCGCGTCAATCTCTGGACCCGCTGGCAGGCCCTCGAATACATCACCAGCCAGAACTTCGAGCGTCGCGCCCTCAATCTCTTCCACGTCATTACCGTAGTCCCGGGCGCCATTGGCGCCTGGCGCACCGCGCCGGTCAAGGCCATCGGCGGTTATCCTCTGAACACGGTTGCAGAAGACGCGGATCTTACCATGGGCCTTCTGGAGCATGGCTGGAGAATCGACTACGAAGACCGCGCGCTGGCCTTTACCGAGGCGCCAACCGACATGCGCAGCCTGATGCGCCAGCGTTTCCGCTGGTCTTTCGGCACTCTGCAGGCTGTCTGGAAGCATCGCGCCGCCTTCCTGCGCAGCGCGGCCATGGGGCTGTTCGCCCTGCCCAACATTCTCATCTTCCAGATGCTGCTGCCTCTGGTTTCGCCCTTTATCGACATCATGTTCGTGGCCGGTATCGTCAATTATTTCGTCGATCGCCACTACCACCCCGAGGCGGCCTCGGCAGCGAGCTTTGAAAAGCTCGTCGTCTACTTCTTTGGCTTCCTCGTCATCGACTTCATCACCTCGTCGCTGGCCTTCAGCCTGGAACGTCGGCATCCGGCGAACAAGGGCGACGGCTGGCTGCTGTTCCACATCTGGTTGCAGCGTTTCGCTTACCGCCAGGTCTTCTCTCTTGTGCTCGCCAAGACGCTGAAGCGCGCCATCGACGGCAAGCCCTTCAGTTGGGATAAGCTCGAACGCACGGCCATCATGAGCAAGCAGACTGAAGCGATCACTGAAGTCTCGCGGTAGCGCCATAGGCTTCAGGAACCGGGAATTGGAATTCAGCGCGGATCCCGACAGAACGATCCGCAAAGTGGTCGCCCCAACCCAGATCGGCCTGATTTCGCGCCGTGGAGTCGCCGACTAAAGACCGTGGAAAGCGCAGGATTGAGCGGCAATACCGGAGCCGAGGAGGTTTGCCTGGGTGTGGGCGGCGGCGCGATGGACGTATTGCCAGTAGACTGCGAGCGCGCCGCCAAAACGAAGAGCGCAGCGGCGAAGACTCCAGTGCATGGCAGAGACGGGGCCGACTTTAGGCATGAACGCAAATACCTCCGGCTCAGGAAGGCGCATCAACACGCCGGAGAACAGCCCCCCCCCTGCGCACCATCGCTCTTTACGGCCCCAGATACAGGCTTACGCCGGGCGGCGCAAAGCTGAGCGTTCCGCTTTTGGAGTCGTAGGTGAGGTCGAGAGCGCCGGATTTACGGTCGTTGATGAGGATGGCCACCAGCAGCCCATTGCCATAGCGCGCCGCCAACGCAATCTTGTGGCTGTGGATGGCGCCGTATTCGTTGTCAGGGCTTGTGGAACTCCAATCGCCCTCGAAACGCGGGTAGGAATAGCTGAACTGGTTGGGATGTTGCTGCCAGTTTTTGTCGTTGACCCAGATGCCGTAGGCGGTGGGCAGATTGTCGGCCTCGACCGCGCTCAGGAACTTGTTGACGGCATTGCGACCCACGATATAGCGGTTCCAGTACCATGGCCAGTCCACCGGACGGCTGGCCAGAAGCCACCAAACGATAAAAAGCAGCAGGATCGTACCCACGCTGCCTTGCATAATCAGGCGATTGCGCCGGGTGCGCCTGGCATCGAACTGCGGAGCATCGAGCAGAGTCATCGCAAACTTTCCTCGCTAACAAGCATACGGCAAAGAGCAGGTTCCCGGGCGCCGGCGGTTAGGGCCTGGAGTTCAGTGCCGGATGGTGCCTGTTGACGGTGCGCCGTTCGGAGCTCGCAACGCAACGCCGCGTCTACTCAAGACGCCTGTTCGCCGCTGCATCTCCTCCCCGCGAAAAAAGATGAGCCACCCGCTAACTAATCCTTTAGTTGTTCGTCTATGGAAGTGTAAGCATGATTCTGAGCCGGGAAATCTATTTGCAGAATCAATAAGTTGACCATGCCGCCAAGAAAATCCAACACGCTGACTGAAGCCGAGCTTAGGCTGATGAAAATCCTCTGGCGAAGGGGCGAATCAGCTGTTACGGACCTTGTGGCCGCGTTGCCCGCCGAAGAGCCGCTGGCCTACAACTCGGTTCTGACGACCATACGCATTCTTGAGCAGAAGGGTTATGTCGCGCACCGGCAGGAAGGTCGAGCCTTTGTCTACCGGCCCATGGTCGGCGAGTACGAGGCGGGCCGCTCCGAGGTGCGCAATGTGCTCAGCCGCTTCTTCAGCAACTCGCGCGAGCAACTGGTGTTATCGCTTTTGGGCGATGAAGAGATCAGACCCGAAGAACTGGAGCGCCTAAAAGAGCTGATCCGCAACGCGGCTTCTGGTGCGAATGAAGAGAAGGGAAGCGAGGGATAGATGTTCTCGATGCCGATGCCTGATCGCGTTTTTGCCGCGCTGGCGAGCGCAGGCGGCGCTTTTGCGCACGCAGCCGCGCCCGCGGTGGTCTCCGCTCTGTGGCAGGGCGCAGCCATCGCGCTGATTTTAGGTCTCGGACTTCGTCTTGCGTCGCTCGCACATATTCATATTGCTGCGGCACATCGTTTCGCCGCCTGGGCCTCCGCCTTTGCGATCATCGCGGGATTGCCGTTTCTGCCCTCACTGGAAGACGGTGCCCGATCAGGATCCGCGTCTCAGGTGCTGCTCGGCGCTTCATCTTCTGTATCTGATCTGAGGCTTCCCCATTTCCAGCTCGATGACCGCTGGGCAATGGCGCTTGCGGTGCTGTGGCTGACGGCGTCGCTGGTGCGCGCCGCCATTCTTTTCGTGCAATCTCTACGCCTGCACCGCAACTGGCGGACCGCATCGCCGATTGTTGCCGACCGCGCGCTGCGCGAGTTTCTTGCCGCGGCTTCCCCGGAGCGCCGAAGCGTCGAGCTCTGCGTTACGCGCCATTTAAACCGCCCCGCGGTGATTGGCTTTTTTGCGCCCCGCATTCTGATTCCCGACTGGCTCTTTGAACGCCTCACGCCCGGCGAACTCGAACAGGTGGTTTTGCACGAGACCGAACACCTGCGCCGCGGTGACGACTGGACCAATCTTCTGCAAAAACTTGCCTTGGTTCTCTTTCCGCTCAATCCGGCGCTCGCCTGGATCGAGCGTCGCCTCTGCCGTGAGCGCGAGATGGCTTGCGACGAAGGCGTGGTACGCCGTACGCAAAGGCCCCACGCGTACGCCTCTTGTTTGGCGAGCCTCGCCGAGCACGCGCTCGATCGCCGCCGCTTCCATGCGCTTTCACTTGGCGCCTTTGATCGCCGCTCCGAACTGGTGCGCCGCGTGCTGAGTATTCTTGCCCGCAGAAAATCGCTTCATCCCGTGGCTGCGCGTGCCTGGGTGGGGGTTGCAGCGTGTGGATTGCTGACCGTTTCGGTCGAACTTGCGCGTTGTCCGCAAATGGTGGCGTTTGTTCCCGACGCGCCGACCGCGGCACGGGCAATGGAGACGGCGCAGGCAAACCTGCCGCCAGCGGATGTTGAAGGCGACCGTGTGATGACGCAGAGAAACGCTGCATACAGCGTACCCGGATTCCGCGCCGTCGAGACCCGGGCGATCTTGCCCGACAGACACGTTGCAGCGCAGGCCGCCTCGGCATCTCTGCGACGTCCGGTAAAGCCGACGAACGCGTCCGCGCCCCAGATCGCGTCTCTGAGCACGCAAAGTGAAAATGCGCGCGCAGCTGCCTCGCGTGAGGCGCTGCTGAAGGCAGAGATGGCCGGTAACGCCTCAGTGAATGAGGTTGCACAGACTGTATCGGACGGCGAGGCGCAGCTCGTCGTGTTCACCGCCTGGGAGGAAGTGGAAGCTGCGCCTCGTCACGGCCGCCTGTTCGCCGACCATGACGCTACCGGAGATGCGCAACCGCAATCCACAGTTTCCCCAAACCAAACCGCAAATCGTACTCAAGAACGCGCTGCGACGCAAATCACTGTCACACGGCTGGTTTTGCTCATTGCTCCTCGGCCTGCCGGTTCATCGATGCAGAACTCCGAGATGGGTACAAAAGCAACACGCCAGAAAGGTTTTACCGCCAGCCAGCTTCCCGCTCTCATGCCTGAGAACGGATGGCTTGTTTTCCAACTCTAACCATGAAAAATTCAACCCCGATGGAGATCATCATGTCCATGACAACTAATTCATTAGTAGCAAAGGTAAAGAAGCTCGCGGTTCCCGCCGGAATCCTCTCCACACTTCTTTTTGCGGCAGCCTTCCTGCTCGATCACAACAAAGCCGTGGCTGCTGCGGCTGGTCCGCTCCCCGATTCAAGCGTCTCGGCGCTTACCGCGCTCGACAATGCCGTAGAGGCCGTAGCCGCGCGCGTTACGCCTGCGGTGGTGACTATCTCGGTGACCTCGCGCGTTACGCCGGACGAGCAGGCTTCCAGCGGCGGCCAGGGGCCCGGCGGCATCAATCCGCAGAACCTGCCGCCCGGCATCCAGCAGTTCTTTTTTGGCTTCGGACCGGGAGGCCAGATGATGAAACCGCAGCCGCAGGTCGAGCACGCTGTCGGCAGCGGTGTCATCATCTCGCCCGATGGATACATCGTGACCAACGATCACGTTGTGAACGGCGCCACGGAGATTCGTGTCGCGCTCGAAGACCGGCGCGTCTTCAGGGCCAGGCTCATTGGCGTAGACAAGCTCAACGATCTTGCCGTGGTCAAGATCGATGCGCATGACCTCACCAGCATTCCCTGGGGCGACTCGACCAAGCTGCATCCCGGCCAGACGGTTCTGGCCTTCGGCAGTCCCTTTGGTTACTTCCAGTTCTCGGTCACGCGCGGCATTGTGAGCGCGCTCAACCGGCCCAACCCCTACAGCAACGATCCGCGCAAGCCGGGCGACTTCATCCAAACCGATGCGGCTATTAATCCCGGTAACTCCGGCGGGCCGCTGGTCAATGCTCACGGCGAAGTTGTCGGCATCAACACCTTCATCATCACCAACAGCGGTCAGTTTGCGGGCGCGGGCTTTGCCATCCCGTCGGAGATCGCCAAAGTCTCGGCAGAGCAGATCATCAAGGAGGGCCGTGTGCACCATGGCTACCTTGGCATCACGATGAACGACATCACGCCAGACAACGCCCAGTTCTTCAACCTTCCCGACGCCACCGGCGCAGTCGTGAGCCAGGTGATGCCCAACTCACCCGCCAGCCGCGCCGGACTGAAGACCGGCGATGTACTGCGTGAACTCAACGGCAAGAAGATTGTCGATGGTCGCGCACTTCAGGTGGCGGTGAGCGAAACCGCTCCGGGAACGGAGATCGCTCTCGGTATCCTGCGTAACGGCAAGCCGGAGACGATTCATGTGAAGGTGGGTGAGTTTTACAAACAGGCCTCCGAAGAGGCCGACAACTCCGGCAACCAGCACGCGCGCCTGGGACTGACGGTCACCGATCTGACGCCCGATGTTCGTCAGCAACTCAATATCCCCGACCGCATCGTGGGCGCCGCGATCGAGGACGTGCAACCCGGCAGCCCGGCCGACGATGCCGGACTCACTCCCGGTGACGTGATTCTCGAAGTCAATCGCCATCCGGTCGCCAACGCCGACAGCTTCGTCAGTCAGGTCCATGCCGCACCGGCGGGCAAGGATATCCTGCTGCTTGTCTGGGACAACGGCGGCGCCAGCTACCGCGTCGTGCATCCGGCGCAAAGCCGGCAGAACTAACGCGGACTGAGAAACCTCTCACCGTCTTCCATCCCTGGCCATGCGCTTTACGGTCAAGGATGGAAGACGCCAACCATACCTGCAACGCCATTCACCAGCCTCGGACGCACCTGCAACCTCAAGCCACGACTGCGCATGGATCGGCGAAAATTGAAGGTACGCATGACAGATTTCGCCTCGCTCGTCTCCGGTCTCTCGCTTGCGGCGTGGATCTACCTGATCGCATTCCGCGGCCGCTTCTGGCGTTCGTCGCCGGTGTTGGAGAGGCGTGCGCCGGCAGATGCGGCGAAGGTTGCCGCCATTGTTCCCGCGCGCAATGAAGCAGCGCTGATTGCCCGCGGTCTTGGCTCGCTTCTTCATCAGGACTATGCAGGTGAATTCGCAATTGTTCTCATTGACGACAACAGTACCGACGGCACGGCGGCGATCGCCGCTTCGCTGGATGGAAGCGGCCGGCTCAACGTTGTGCGCGGCGCGCCGCTGCCTGCCGGATGGAGCGGAAAGCTCTGGGCCGTTCATCAGGGTCTCGGGCATCCCGCCGCAAAGTCTGCGGATTTTCTGTTCCTCACCGACGCCGACATCGAGCACGAGCCGGATCACTTGCAGGCGCTGGTTGCGAAGGCCGGAAGCGAGGGTCTCGATCTTGTCTCCGAGATGGTTCGCCTGCACTGCGAAACGACAGTCGAGCGCGCTCTGATTCCGGCCTTTGTTTTCTTTTTCCAGATGCTGTATCCCTTTCCCTGGGTCAACGACCCACACCGGACTCTTGCCGGTGCGGCGGGGGGGTGCATGCTGCTGCGTCGGGAGGCACTCGAAAAGGCCGGCGGGTTCGCCGCCATGCGTGCCGCACGCATCGATGACTGCACGCTGGCAGCATTGCTGAAGCCCCATGGCGCGATCTGGCTGGGTTTGGGGACGGAGAGCCATAGTCTGCGGGATTACCGCCAACTTGGCGAAATATGGCGGATGGTAGCTCGCTCCGCCTACGTGCAACTGCGGTTCAGCCCCTGGCGGCTGCTTGGAGCGACGTTGGTGATGACTTTTCTCTATGCCGGGCCGGTAGGAGGGCTGCTGTATGGACTTTGGACCGAAAATGTCTGGCTGGCGATGCCCACGCTGCTCGCCAGTCTGCTGATGCTGACGGCCTATGTGCCCACTTTGCGGCTTTACTCGCTGAACCCCCTCCGGGCGTTCAGTCTGCCCATTGCGGCACTGTTCTATACACTCATGACGCTGGATTCCGCCCGCCGTCATTACGGCGGCCGGGGCGGAGCGTGGAAAGGGCGGCATTATAGTGCGCCTGGACAGGAGCGCTGAAGCCCCGCCGCGCGTTGTCGGGGCCGCATTGCGCTGGCTCAGCGGTAATGCAGCAGATAACGCCACTCAAAGGCGACC
>JABEBX010017733.1_pt1 | contig 23219 bp, 25 predicted proteins | sample 7245971 | NCBI WGS metagenome assembly JABEBX01 (sample SAMN14506365, study PRJNA622280) | hot springs metagenome | biome: hot spring [ENVO:00000051]|acidic hot spring [ENVO:00002120]; feature: spring [ENVO:00000027]|sediment [ENVO:00002007]; material: sediment environment [ENVO:01001048]... | reverse complement strand
CGTGGACACCACTTGTGCTGCCGGTATTACCGTGGCGGCTGCCACCGGTCTTGCCCAGCACTTATTCGCCAAGCTTGCTATACTTGGCAAAAGGTTCACAAAGTGAACCGCTCAGATTCCCCCCATCACGCTTACGCGCATTGTGGAGTTTGCGCGCCTGCTGCACACCGTAGTGCTAGGGCCCTTGTCTCAGTGCCCTTCTCGGGGCTTATGCTCCCACATCCCCTACGGGTTATAGGTATGGTGGGCCGTTACCCCGCCATCTGCCTGATCCGCCGCAGCCCCATCGTAAAGCGGAAACGCTGCAATTCGCGCCCCTTTGTGTTAGGACTCCTTCCAGATGTCCTAGCCTATATGGAATTAGCCACAGTTTCCCATGGGTATTCCCTTCTTTACGGTAGGTTGACTACGTGTTACTGAGCCGTACGCCGCCCAACGAAGCCGTTGGGCTGACTTGCATGGCTGTCGAAATCTGATAGCAGTGTCCTCCAGCAGCATCGACTGGAATCGATGTTGGGGAAATAAATTTTTTTGCAATTGTCGGTACCTTATTGCACTCCTCAAGACTACATCCAATTCCAAGCAGGAATTTTCATATTAAGCATGCACAAATTGCATTGGAACAAATAGTGGTTAAAACAAACCACAACAAGCATTAATGTTTTCTAACGATAAAGTATAAATACCTTCTCATTATTTTTTGAGTCCATATTTTTGAGTCTAATTGTTGCGTGATTATTAAAATTTGTGTCCTGGATTCATGGCGCTGTGTAGCCGCCTTCCCAACTACTAGTGAAGGTTACTCCGTTTATCTGGCCATTGTTGTCGTTTCCAGAGTAATCGTTTACGTTGCTGTCGAACGGCAAATTTAGATAGACGGTAATTATTTTACAAGTAAAACAGAAAAGTTACTCCCCTTCTAAAGGCATCAGGACTTTGTCTGCCAATGGGTAAAGAATTTTTATTTCTTTACCCCTGAATGGGTAAATAATAAATATTTTACCTTCCATTTTTTATTATGGATTTAGACGGCCTCAAAAGGTATATGGTTAACAAGAAATATGATATAAGGCAGCTTACAATCAAGTCCAGAGAGATCGCGATTACAATCTCTCAAAATTTTATAACCATAATTGTGGGGGCGAGAAGGGTTGGTAAGACTTATAGTGTTCTAGACCTGATTATTAACAAGCTGAAACTGAAGGACGAAGAATTCATATATCTCAACCTTGACGACATAGAATTGAAGGCATCGAAGGCTGAGGATTTGGTAAATGCAATAGATGTGCACGTGCAGATTTATGGTAAGCAGCCAAGGTTCCTGATTTTTGACGAGGTGCAAGATCTAGATAGTTGGGAAAACGCGGCGTACTCACTTTTCGAGAAGAAAAAGTACAGCATTATTCTGACCGGCCCGTCCTCAAAATTGCTAAGTAGTGACATAGCTACAAAGCTAAGGGGAAGAACCATTATTTACCATGTATATCCACTTTCATTCAGGGAAAGCCTTTCATTCAATGGATTTGAGCCCAAGCTCGATGCGGATATGATGACAGATTATGATAAGAGTGAGATAAAGCACTGGCTATCCGATTACTTATTGTTCGGCGGCATGCCCGATGTTGTGCTCGACCGCAGCATGGCCAGCAGAATTTTCCACGAATATGTTGATTTGGTTGTGTTCAAAGACTTAGTAGAGCGCTTCGGCATAAAAAATGTTTTTGTAATTAAATTCCTGATAAATTCTGTTCTTGCTTCGTTTTCAAAGCAATATTCAATAAACGCGGTTTACGAGCGCTTGAAAGCCGATGGCATCAGGGTGAGCAGGAAAACGCTTTACTCTTACTCAACGCTTTTGGAAGACGCCTTCTTCTCATTCCTCTTTAAGAAGTTCTATTTTTCTAAGCATAAGTCAGAGCTTTCAATCCCTAAAGTTTATCTTAATGATTTAGGCCTTGCAAGCATAGTAGTCGATTTAAAAAGTAGTGTGGGCAGAAGCATGGAAAACACAGTATTCATAGAGCTTAAGAGGATGCAGGATAGCAACCCCGGCATAGAATTGTACTATTATTGGTCTACTAGGGCAGAGGTGGATTTCTTAATAAAAGAAGGAGGTAAAGTAATAGGGCTTATTCAGGTCACTTATGCTAGCGCAAAGGACGAGATTAATGAAAGGGAAATCAAAGGCTTATTAGAAGCTGCAGGGGAAACCTCATGCGGCAAGCTTCAAGTTATTACGTGGGACTATGAAGCGATTGAGACCAGACATGGCCATAAAATAGCATATATTCCTCTGTGGAAATGGCTTCTTTTTAACAGAGATCAGGGCGCTGTATAGCCGCCTTCCCAACTACTAGTGAAGGTTACTCCGTTTATCTGGCCGTCGTTGCCGTTTCCAGAGTAATCCTGCGCATTGGCATTCAAGGGCCACCATACTGTTATGTTCAGTATATCTATGGGCGCACCGCCTGTGCCTTCTTGATAAAGGGCTTGAATTTCATTTGCTGAAAGAGGAGTGTTATAGAACTGGAAATTTGTTGCTGTTCCATTTAGGACAGTAGTGTCGAGGCCAGGGTATGTTGGAGTTATGTCGTGTGCTCCAGTATATCCTACTACTATCTGTATCTGGTTAGACCCGACTTGTGGCAGCGACGGCCAATTTACATTACAACTTTCAGATGATTGCAACTGACCGTCTAAAAACAATGACATATTTGTTGCCTGTACGTTATCAACGAGTGTAACAAAATACCATTTATTTGGCTGCAGGCTTTGTCCGGTCAGTGTGGGGCAGTCCCAATAGCTTCCAAAGACCAATCCATTATAGACGCCGATTGGCACATAATAACCCGGACCGTACACAGTAATAAAGGATTGATTGTGATTGTTCCCAGATACCGAGTTAAGTTTGAACCACATAGACATTGTCACCGAATCGTACGTCGAACCTTGGCTAGGCCACGCCATTACAGATGTTTGAATATAGCTGTATTGACCCGTGTAATATTGCCCGCCGAACGATGCCACATACTCAGGCAGCTCGCCACTACATTCTCCCTCGAGGTTTATAAATTGTGTCGTGCTTGGCCCATTTGGCCTGTAGACCTAGCATGAACCCGCAGAGGCCTTCGGCTCGAAGTTTATGGGATTGAAGACCCCAAGAGAGAAGAGCGCTGCAAGCACTATGGCAATAATTAGTATGGCCCAGCCATATGTCATGAGGTACTCCATAGCGCTCTGCAACCTGAAAGGCTTTGCTTTTGTTTCCTTAAGCAATGCAACTATGGACCTGCTTCCCATTTAAACATCTGCTGTGTTATTCCGGTAACTTATAAAAAGAAAACATTATATATACTATTCATTTTGCTTTTGTATTGATGTTGGATTCATATCCTTCCCGTGGATTCACCGGTGCTTATCCCTTTCGCTATCATGTGCGCAAGCCTTAGCATTTGGAACGCTGTGGTGGAAAGGGTATTCAGGTCTTCAGCGCTCAACGCGCTTTGCACATAGAAACCTGAGACCTTTACAAACTTCCTTTCATTCGCCTTTTTTATTGTTTTGAGCTTTGAGCTTACGGGAAGCTTGCTTGCTTCGGCATATTTGGTGACGGCTTCGAAAAGAGCTTTCGGGCTTGGCCTGCTCCGGGTCAATATCAGTGTAGGGACGCCAGTAGCCTTTTCCAGCATGTTTATATCTATCACATTGAGGCCCGCGAGGGCTATGCCGTTTGAAGCTATAATCTTTACCTGCTCCTTAAAGCGCGATCTTTTAAGCATGCCCGCTATCGACTTTGTAGCGTCGTCGCCATCCACAGTTATATTTGCAGAAAGCACGCCTTCCACCGTGCCCTCCCTGCCGACTACGCCTATAAGCAGGGTTCTGGCCCTTTTTCTTTTGTATATGGGACCGCTTGCGACGGCCAATATGCGCAGACCGCTTTTTAGCATTCAATCCTTTTAATGTTGTGAAAGAAAAGATAATAAGTTTTGCAAGAAGGAGAAATGCTTTATATGATTACTTTTTGCCTATGCCCTCCTTTATTTCGCTGATCTGCTTGTCAAGGTTTTCCAGCGCCTTCTCAAGCACCTCAGACGCTTTTTTCTTTTGGGTCTTTATTATAAGCTGGGGTTTACCAATCTCCGGATGGTCCTTTGTCACTCCGACAAATGCTACGTCAGACATGCCGGATATCTCAGCAGTTATTAGATCTGGTATGGTAGTGTCCCCGGATTCGAACTCCAATATCAGTTCCTTGCTTTCGTTTTTTATTACATTTATTTCTGCCATGGCAATCATCTTGCGTTATCCGCATCATTCTGCGTAGTATTACTCTCAAGCATAGCCTTCTCTATCTCAGGCGCGTTGTCGTAGAATTTGCTTATTTTCCTGTATGCGCTGCGCTTGCACGCTTGGCAGTAAAGCCCTTCGCCGTGCTTGTCAAGCTGCATTGGAGCGCCGCACGTGTCGCATATGGCGTATACGACGCCAGCCTCCGCGTCCCTTATGCCGAGAGTAAATATGTCCTTGTCCTCCATTATTATCTTTGCAAGCACAACGTCTCCGAGCTCTGCAGGCTTAGGCTCGTCCTGCCTGGAGTCATGCCCGTGCTGCATGCGCCCGTGAGGCATGCGCGAAGCAAGGACTATTTTGCCATCCTTGCCTGCGATAAATTCCTTGTTCCCTATGCTGAAATTTTCTATCTCTACAAAAAGCACGCTCTTCATGGCGCCTACCACTGTGCCTAGGACAAACATCCCCCTTCTCATAGGGTTTACATCCCTGCCGGCGCTTGATACGCCCAGCTTGCCCTCGTTCATTTCAAGCTTTCCGAAGGCCGAAGAGTATATCATGCCGTTCTCGATGTAAACGTTGCGCGAAGGCAGGAATTCCTCTTCTGTTGAAAGCTTGTCGCCTGGAAAAACGATTTCCGAAAGTTCTTTTGCCATTTGCATTGCCAGTTTTTAAATAATAAAAGAAAGGTTTTACGCCTTTCCTTAATCATACCCTGCGCCCGCGCTTCCCGCCGGCCCTTCTTGTCGTGTCTGTAGGTATCGGAGTAACGTCTTCTATCCTGTTGACGCGGAGGCCGCTCCTTGCGAGCACCCTGACGACTGCTTGTGCACCGTGGCCCGGCGTCTTCGAATTGTGGCCGCCCGGCGCCCTGATCTCTATGTTTATGTTTGTTATGCCCTTGTCCTTTGCCACTGATGCGACCTTGTATGCTGCCTGCATTGCAGCATATGGCGAGCCCTCCTGCGAATCCGTATTTACCATCATGCCGCCGCTCCCTACAGCTATAGTTTCCGCGCCGCTTATATCGGTAAGTGTTATTATGGTGTCGTTTTTAGAGGAGTACACATGAGCTACGGCCCAGCGTTCGGACCTTGGCTTTGTCTTCGACTCCTCCATAGCCTTGGCTTCATAGGATATAGTCTCTTTCTTCTGCTTCTCTGGAGCTGCAGCTGTAGCTGGAGCAGCCTTCTTTTCCGAAGCCTTTGCGTTGGTAGCCTTTTTTGCCATAATCATTCACCTTTATTCTGCAGCGGCCGTTTCAGCCCCCTGCGCGGAACCTTCCGGCACCGGCGCGGCTGGTTGCTCGGCCTTCTGCTGTACTATTTCTATGGGCTTATAATAGCCTATTTTTGATTCTTCCGATGCCTGCACCAGATAACCAGGGATATTGACCTTTATGCCGTTTATGGATATGAATCCGTGGGTTATTAGCTGCCTGGCCTGTTTCATGCTCCTGGCCATGCCGCGCTTGTACACTACGGACTGTAGCCTGCGGTCGAGCAATGAATTTTCTTTAAGCTCTAGGAGCGCTTCGAACTGCGTATCTTTGGATGCGACGCCGAGCCTTATGAGCCTGTTCTTTATCGCATCTTCCGTGCCTTCCTGCTTGGCGGAGCCCGAAAGAAGCAGCCTTATGTTGCCTCGTATCCTGCTAAGCTCTGATTGTATTTTCCAGAGCTCGCGCATATTCTTCAAGCCGTATTCCTTTATCAGGGCGTTGTCGGCGGTAATCCTTGCAATATTCCAAATATCCTTGGGCTTGTCGTATTTCATTCTGTTTCTTTTAGGTGCTCCCAAAAAATCACTTTATCATTTCTTTTTGTCATCGGCTTTTGCCGGAACGGCTCCGGGCTTTACAGCTTTCTTCGTAACGCCCATAGTTGCGCCGGTCCTTCCGGTTGACCTGGTGCGCTGTCCGCGGACCTTCTGGCCGTACTGGTGCCTTGCACCGCGCCACGTCCTCAGCGTCACTTCCCTGGCTATGTCCTGCCGGTTGGCGAATATCAGGTCATTGCCCACTATGTGCAGGTCCTTGCCGGTCTCAAAATCCTTCCTGTGGTTAAGTATGTAATTCGGTATCCCATATTTCGATGGCTCCTTTATCAGGGTTTCTATGCTGTTCATCTGCTCTTCGCTCAAGCTGCCTATGGCTATGCTTGTGTCTATGCCAAGCTTGCCCCTTATGGCTATGCTCATGGCGCTCGCCATGTTATTGCCTATGCCCCTCACTTCATCTATGGCCCTAGCTATGCTTAGCTCTCCATTGACGTCTTTGCCAGCGATCCTTATTATAGAGGTTGTCCGCTGATCCGACTCCTTCTTTTGGTGCTGTTTTTCTGCACCTTGAGCATTTTTTTCTTCTGCCATTTTAATACACCGAAACGCCAGGGCTGGGATATTCAGCATAAAGCATTTGAACCCAGAAGGCTCAGTGAGCCATACGCTTGCAGGTAGTTTATAACTCCAGGCGTACGCGTTACCGGTTTCCGCCACCCTGGCATTCAACCTATAATTCTGACACACTAATAATTTAAGCTTTGCTTTTTTCGCATGGAAAATGCGGAGCCCTGCCTATGCTGTATTTTATATTTTGTAGAAAGATTTTAATAATCTTTCATGTTTTGGCACAAAGCTCGCATGCATGGCCTTCTCCGCAGGCGTGTCGAAAATGAGCTGCTGCATGATATGACCCTTTTTGCAGGGTTTGGAAATCGCAGGTGTGGTCCCTCATGCAATAAGCTTGCCCTGGGCTATGCGCTTAGTGCCTCCGCCCTTGAATTCTTTTGCGCTCGCATGCTTAAGGTTTCCCGCTATGAATGCGTTTGCGTCTTCCTCCGAATCAGCGCCGGCTATGCAGACGACATCCCTTGAATCATTATATAGCATCACCACCGCTTTTGGATTTATGCCAACAACGATCGTCGCAATATTCCTGAGCATCTCTGCATCGTACTCCAGCTTTTTGATTATTTTTGGCTCTTTGGATTCAGCAAGCTTATCCGCTATGCCCTCCGCGGCTGACGCTTTCGCCTTCTCGGCCTCTTTTTTGTAATACTCGGACTGCTTGGACATATTCTCCACGCTTTCCACCACCTTGTCGGTATCCGAACCCGCTATCGCGGCTATGCCTTCGAGCTTGCGCTGCATGGAGTTTATGTATCTGTATGATGCATTGCCCGCAACGTATTCAAGCCTGTCTATCCCATCATGTATCCTTGAGGAATTTATTATTTTTATTGTTCCTATGATTGATTCTAAGCCCATCGCATGTATGCCGCCGCACGCTTCCGCGTCTACCAACCCATTTTTGAGGTCCCTTATTTCCACGATCCTGAGCCTGCTTGCAGGGACGCCATGGCCCTGGTATATCGAGAACCCGAACTTGGATTCAGCTTCGCTCCTGTCCATCTCCTTCATCGTCACCTTTATGCCGTTCTGCAGGTACGAATTCGCGGTCTCTTCAATCTTTTGTATCTGCTCCTTAGACAGGCGCTCGTAATGCGCTATGTCTATGTGCGCCTTCTCGGCGCTTTTCTTTGCGCCTTCCTGCCAGGCGTGGTTTCCAAGAACCTTGCGGCTCGCAGCGCTTATAAGATGCGTTGCAGTATGGTGCGCCATCAGCTGAAGCCTTCTCGGCACGTCAATCTCGCAGTGCACTTTAGAGCCTTTCTTGAAGTTGGGCTCTTTCTCCAGATAGTGTAGTATTACGCCGTTTTCTGACTGGACATCATTGACCTTTATGCCATCGATGAAGCCATGGTCCGCTTCCTGGCCCCCGCTTTCGGCGTAGAATGGGGTTTTGTCCAGCACCGCAATGTTTTTCTTTACAAGGATTACTTCGGAATCCGATGAAGTGGCGAAATCGTAGAACAGCTTTTCAGTCTTTTTAAGCCCTTCGGTATCTATCTCTTCGCGCCTGCTCTTGGGCTCCTTAGACGCGAAATCACCCTTTATCAGGCCTGCATAAGAGCTTTCAGGTATGTCTATCGCAATCCCTTTCCTCGAAGCCATGGAATTTATGAATTCAGGGGTTATGCCGTTGCTTTCGTACAGGGTTTTCATCTTCTCCATTGTCAAATGCTCCTTCTTTTCCAGAAGGGCGTTCACTATCTTAGATGCGGTGGCTTTGGTGTTTTTGTAGCGCTCCCTTTCCACGTCTATTATTTTTTGCATCTCCGCGATGCCTGAGCCGAGCCCCTTATACATGTTCTTCATGTCTTCGGAGTATATCTCCAGCAATTTCTCGATTTCTATGTTTATGTTATATCTTTCCTGGAAATCGAAAATGCGCCTGAGCAGCACCCTTAGGTTGTAGCCCCCGCCCACATTGCTCGGCAAAGCGCCGTCGTTGAATGCGAACAGCAGCGTGCGCACATGGTCGGATATCGCATAGGCTGCCTGCATGGGCTTTATTATAGAATTGTAATCTTCAATGCTTATGCCTGCGGCCTTAACCAATTCTAGCTCTGCATAATCAAAGCTTTTGCTCTCGCTTAGGTCTATTTTCCCCAATTGCCCGGATATCTTTGAATATAGCTTGTGATCGGGTTTTATCCCGGACTGCTTGTAAATATAGGCCAGCGCGTTCTTGAAAACCGGGTCGTATGCGGTCTGCGCGCCGCTCTTGAACCATATGAGCCTTTCCAGGCCCCAGCCGACATCCACGACCTTGCCGCTTAGCTCAGACGCCTTGCCCTTGGAGTATTCGAACTGTGTAAAGACGCTGTTGACCATTTCAAGGCCTCCGGCGAAGCTTTCAAGGCTCGGGCCGTATTCCGAGAAATCACCCATGGCCCATACGTCCTCTATGTAAGTAAGGTCCTTCTTTTTTACCCCGACGATTTTTGTCAATGCCTTGTAATTGAGCTCTATTGTCCTGTCCCTCCAATAGCCTTCCTTCGGGTAATTGAAAGCGGTTTGGCCGGCCATTATGAATGAGGTCATGTGCCTGCCCGTAATCCCGGTGTTTGGTATGTCGTTGAACCTCAGGCATACCTGCGGAACCAGAAGGGGATTGGCGCTGTACTCAAAACTCATAATGCCATTCTCTATGCGCTGGAAATCCTGGATGCTCGCTATAGTGAAGTACAGGTCCTGGCGCCACCTGCTCACTACAGGGTATTTTTCTATTATTTCGTGCCCCTCTTCCTCGAAAAACTTTGCGAATTTGAACCAGAAGCTTTCCAATGAGACGTCTTCAGGCTTTTCTTTGATGAACGAATAGCCTTCGTGCTCGGAATCACCGCACAGGCTTCTCTCCGGGTCCGCTGTCCAAAAATATTTCCCGCATATGCGGCATTTATGCCTTTCGAAACCCTCTTCCTCGAAAAGCTTTGTATTGTAATATTTTTCCGGATTCAGCGCGAATTCTTTTCTTAAAGATTCCTTGCTCAACATTTTTATCACTAAAGCTTCTTTTGCGGATACCATACCTTGCATTCTTTTCCAAAAAACACGCAGTAATTGCACTTCCATCTCTCTTCATACGGAACCGGAAGCGCTTCCCTTTCGCCGTTCCAGTATTTTATGACAAAATTTATCATTTCCTGTATTTCCTGGTCTGTGCATTTGAACTTATGCGTGCCTATAGTTTTCCCTGTATACTGGTTTATGTAGCGTATCACCATCGTGTCGCTGAGCTCGCCTAGCCCGATGTAGCCCTTGAAGAATGCGTCCGTTATCGCATCCAAAGTCTGCAGGCTTTTTTTAACCTCCATCGCATCCAGCTGCCTGGCCAATTCAGGGGTTATGAAAAGCCTCTGTATGGAATTCGCACGCTTGAACTCCTCCTTGCTGTACGCGCCGCTCATTATGTCCGAGAGCATTTTCCTGTAGAGCATGACCTGCGCCTTATGCGATTTCATTTGAGATTCAGAAGGCATGTTGTCATTGGCTTTTGTCTTGTCCTCCACTATGACAACCTTGCCGTTGACAAGGTCGAGCTCGTCCATTTTTCCCACGAGCTTGTAGCCGTTCAGATTCCCGTGCAGGAGAAGCTCGCGCGCCTTTTTGTTTTTTATCAAGGTTTCTATCGCCTGGTAGCTTGTGTAGAGGCTTTTGTACAGGAAGTCCGCATAGCTCTTGGGCTGCAGTATTATAGGTACGTTCGTCTCGCCCTCCATGTCCTCGTGCATGGATCTGCCCTTCCTGATTTCCGCAGTGATTTTTGGCCCTTTGAGATAGTTAAGCTCCATCTGCTTCTCGCACCAGTATTGCGCAGCTATGTCGGTTGCACGTATACTCTTCTTGCCCAGTCTTTGCAAAGCATTCAATTTTATCAGCCCGCCTACCTCTCTTCACAGCATAAGCTCAGCGATTACCTCATTCATCATTTGTTTAGACTTTTTATAACGCATTGCAATGCCCTATGTCAACCATTGTATTTCAGGCCAGTCAGAACACCGCATCTTTATCCAAACAGGATAGTTCACATGCATGCCCAAAAGTTTATTGCTGAGGATGTTATATCATGGGAATAAACATTTATATGCATTGCAGTAGCCTGCATCAGCCTTTTGATGGAAGCGCGCTTTGCAGGGCAGCAGATCCCTATTTATAAATACATGCAAGCTCATAATTATTTTTTCAGTATCTTTTTCATCGCAAAGCTGTACAGCACATAGAGGGCTATTGCAAAAAGGCCTATGGCAGTAAGCGTTTCTACTGCATTTGATGTTGCCAGGGCTTTGAGCCCGAATACTATGAGCACTATGTCGTATATGCCGGTGCCAAGGGTCGAATATGCGTAGAACTCCTTCTGCGGCATCTTGGCGAAGCCTGCGGGCAGGCTCATTATGGTCCTCAGCACAGGTATGAATCTTGTGAAGAAAACCGCCGCTATGCCGTTTTTGGCGAACCATTCATCGAATGAGTCAAGCTGAGCCTTGGTTATCCTAAAAATATGCAGGTGTCTGTATATTACATCTTTTCCAAGGAAATAGCCGATGTAATAGTCTATTGCCAGCCCGCTTATGCTGCCAAGCAGCGCTGCGGCGTAGGTCGGCGCAAGCCTGAGCGTGTGATGGGCAACAAGCACGCCGGCAAGCGGCAATACAACCTCGCTTGGAATGGGAAGCGATGAGCCCTCCAGAAGCATTAGGCCGAAGATCGCGAAGTAGCCGTATTGCGACATCAACGCGTTTACTGTCGCGTATGCGTTGGTGAACAGCGAGGCTATGCTGAATAGCAAAATGTCTATCATTGTACCGATTATGTTTTTTTGTAAACATTTAAGAATTGCCGGATTTTTTACAACAATGCAGTTTCACGCAGGGCATGGCATTGCCGGGCCTTTCACAACCCTGAATGTGGCGGTTTGCGAACTATAATCCGTGGAGTTCAGGTATGCGAAATAGCCGGAGCAAGTATATCCGGCGGCCTCGCCCGCTTTTACGGTTTGTTTATATGCGGTCGCGTTTGCAGGTAGGATGGGGAAAGGCGGATATGTATATTCGGTAATTGTGCCGTTTCTATTTACGCTGCTTATCAGGAAATTAAGCATTCTTTGCCCTGGGGCGCATTCCACGTAATATTGCGCGTTTATGTTCAACGGCAGTTCCACGCTTTGAAAATTGCATTCAGGATATGAGACAAGTTCACTTATATCCATCGTAGAATTTTGATTATGCACCGGGCTTGCGCTTTGGTTTTGTATTCCGTACGCCTGTATGGTTATTTGAGTTGCAGAACCGTTTGGGCCTGTGGTTACATTGTATACCTGGTAAACCTTCACTATGAACAATGCGCAGGCCAGGCCCGGAAAGCAGTAGGGCGAGGCCGAACCGTTTAACGTTAGCGTGTATTTTGAATGCGGCACAAGCCCGAAGAATTGCACGCTTTGGCTGTCCTGGTCGAAACCGACAGCGCTTGAATTTGCACTGCTTGAATTTATAGGCAAGGCGGATTTTGGGATTTGATAGAATTTCGGCCTTAGGCTTATTGGCGCGGAAGCGTTTGCCCTTTTTCCATTAATAGAAAGCGTGCCATAGACCACCATATAAGGTGATGAAGTTACGTTGGCAGATATTGCTGCAGTTCCGTTCTGCGGCAGTTTCATCGCATTCTGCAGATTGATTAATGCCAAGCCTTCTGCAAATACCACTATGGCAAGCACAAGCACCGCTGCAAATAACAGGTACATAACAGGTATCTCGCTTCTGTTTTTGCCTTTTGCCATTTATCCATCAGCATGGCAGTTAGCCTGCTATTATTTTTAGGCTGTGCATTTCTAAATAAGTTTATGTACATCAAAATATGACATAAATGCAGATAATAAAATTTTATGCAGCAGAGGGCATGCTTAAGGTAAAGCTTGACACGCTCGAAGACCTCTGGACATTGCAGAGGATAACATTCCCAGGGGATTTGGTGAAATCAAAAAGCGTCAGGCGCTTCAAGGCTAGTGAAAACGATGTCGGCGAATTGAAGGAGGTTATGGTCACTTTGAGGGTTGAAAAGACGGAACTCGACAAGAACGCGTCGCGGCTTAGGGTTTTGGGAACGATAATCGAGGGAAAGCCGGAGCAGTACGTGCGGTTGAATAGCTACCACACTATAAACGTCGCGCCTGGAGATGTCCTGGATCTGATAAAGCCTGAATGGCCGGATTATATGCAGCAGGTTGTAAAGAATGCAGTATCAGATACGAAAAAGCCGAGGCTCGGGATAATAGTCGCGGACGACGAAAAGGCGTTGCCAGCGTATTTGCTCGGATATGGGGTCGAGTTCAGGAATGAGATATACAGCCATTTGAGCAAGCGCATGGAGCAGAAGGATTTCCAGGAGCAGCAAAAAAAGTATTACGAAGCGATTGTGAACATCATAAAGTCCATGGATGTGGATAACGTAATATTGGCTGGGCCGGGGTTTACCAAGGACGACGTCAAAAATTATATTGATTTCAAGCAGGAAAAAATAGCAAAAAACATAATATACCAAGCCGCAAGCAATGCAGAGCGCTCCGGGGTATATGAGATAATAAGAAGCCCTGAAACTGCAAGGCTGCTCCAAAAAGAGCACATACGCTCGGAGTTTATCGTCATGGAAGAATTCCTCAGGGGGCTTTCTTCAGGGGCATCAAGGCACGGGCTCGCGGACGTTGAGGCTGCGTTGGAGAATCATCTTTCTACCACAATACTGGTGAATGATTCCGTTCTCGGAGACAAAGGCGTACAGAAACTGCTTGCAGAGGCGGAAGAGATGCGCGTAAAGATAGAGATATTCAATTCCACGGACGAAGTCGGGCAGCAGCTTGCGTCGTTCAAGAACATAGCCTCTGTTTTTTGAGCTGGAGCATGTGCGCAGGATTTGCATATAAAGCGTTTACGCCACTTGCGATAAACCCGTCCGGCATCCAATGCAATGGGCTTCCAATCATAGCCGGGAAGCTGTGAAGGCATTTTATACGCTGCAGCGCTGCCTTGCATTGTTTTATGGTTGCCGTTGCTGCACATAAGGTTTAAATACCATTGGGTCATTTAAAGAATTAACAATAAGCGGGAATGCTTATAAACAATCTGCAGTAAATGTTAGATGGTGTGGAATAATGCAATTAGGACTGCTCTGGAGATCGATGTGCGTCTCATCCTTTAGGGGTAGCTACAGCATTATTAATTCAATAAATAAGTACACACCATTGGACCATTTGGCTGCATAAACTCCTGTAAAAAAATTTAGGGTGTTTATGTGCGTCAAATGGTTGTTAGTGTAGTTGATGATGGGCTCAAGCTCACTGAGCGTGAGCAGCTCGTGCTTATCGAGATAGGCAAGGATAAGATAGACAGCGCAAGCAGCTTCGTTTCATACATAAGCGAGGAGTATGGATTATCGAAAAGCTCTGCATGGTACGTGCTCAACAGGCTTAAGGATAAAGGCATAGTCGACTTCGCAAGCAAGGACGAGCTTGGGAAGCCTTTGGCGCTCACTGCGTACGGGCTTGGCAGCTACAGGAGGCTGAAGGCCGCTGACAAAGGATTCTTAGGCAGGTTTGAGAGCATAGCTTATAACTACGGTTGAGCTTTACAGGATAGAGAGCCTTGGGTGGATGCCGGCAGGAACATCCTGCCGGCTTTAAGCTTTATTCTTTACCTTTCCGTTCCTTATAACTACGCCTTCTTTTTCCAAAAGCTTCTGCTTTTTTGGCGAATAAACTCCGGCGTATTTGCCAAGGCTGAAATCACTTTTTATTACGCGGTGGCACGGAATTATTATAGGCAACGGATTGTTCTTCAGCGCAGTGCCTACTGCCCTATATGCCCTCGGGCAGCCTATTTCTGCTGCAATCTGCTTGTATGTTTTGACCCTGCCCTTTGGTATCATTGATGTAGCTTCCAATACGCTTTTCTGGAATTCGCTGAGCTTGTATTTTCCTAAAAAATAGGCAATGCCTTTTTCCATGCTATCGCAGTGATTATTTTTTCCAAATCTTATTATACTTTTTATGCGACATCTTAATGGCGATTTTATGGCTTATGAAAACCTCAAGGTGTGGCTCGACGGTAAAATTATTGGTTACGGTGAAGCGAAAGTGCCGATACTCACGCACTCGCTCCAGTACGGCAGCGGGATCTTTGAAGGCATCAGGGCTTATAAAACCGATGGCGGCGCTTCCATATTCAGGCTCCGCGACCATGTGAGGAGGTTCTTTGAGACTGCGAAGATATACTCGATGGATTTGAAGTTTTCGCGTGAGCAGATAGAAGATGCGATAATAGAAGTCCTCAAGGCGAATAGGCTTGATTCATGCTATATAAGGCCTTTCGCATTTTATAATACTGACGGCATAGGAATGAGCACAGCGGGGAAAAGCGTAAGCATTTTTATAGCCGCGATACCCTTTGGCGCATATTTTGGCAACGGAATCGAAAATGGGATAAAGTGCAAGACCTCTTCATGGCGCAGGATAAATTCAGACATACTGCCAGTAAGGGCAAAGGCCAGCGGCAATTACATCAACTCGATAATAGCAGGCAACGAAGCCAAAGCGTCCGGATTCGACGAGGCTGTGCTTCTCTCGTACGATGGCTACATAGCTGAGGGCCCGGGCGAAAATATTTTTATGGTGAAGGACGGCAGGCTAATGACCCCAAGCGCGGAATGCGATATACTATTCGGAATAACCAGGGACAGCCTGATAAAATTCGCGAAAGACGAAGGAATGGAAGTCGTAGAAACATGCATGCATAGGGAAGAGCTTTATACTGCGGACGAGGTGTTTTTCGCTGGCACCGCGGCTGAGATAACCCCGATAGTAAATGTCGACGGCATAAAAGTAGGCACGGGCGCGCCAGGAGAGATGACAAAAAAGCTGGCTGATGCTTATAGGAAGATAGTCCAGGGCAGGAACCCGAAATATTCCAATTGGCTTACCGCGGTCAAATACTGACGCAGGATGGGGCTTAAAAATTTGGGATCTAAAGAATAGGCAGGCACAAAATCGCTAAAGCAGTTTAAGGCCTTTGGTGAATATGTCTATCTCTTCAGATTTCCAGGGGCCTATCCCTAGGGCAGTTTTGCTGCCAGGGGGAATTTCAGTCAATCCCGCGTCGGTAACGAGCGCACATGGGACTTTTTTGAATTTGAAAGCATTGTATAGCTTTATCAGGGATTGCTCATCGGCAACCTTGAGGACAATTTTTTTCTCTCCGGTATCCAGCCACTCTTCAGCCGTTTCTTTGCTCACTTTCTCGGTTTCGAAGTAGCTCATCAGGGAAGCATGCGCTGCCTGCGCGGCTATTTTGCCCTTGCTCATTTCCAAATCAGACCTTATCAGTATTACCTGTTTTATTTCTGCCAAGTTCATCGTATGGATTTTAGCGCTAATATTTAATAGGCTTGTTTTCAAACTATTATAAGGCGTCAATGAAACCTTCCCTCGCATTAAGCGTTTAATATTAAGTTGTAGTGCTTGCATGAGCGATATCATATTTGTTTACCTGACATTCCTATATCCGATAATTTACATTTTCCCTGCTTACGCCGCAAACGGAGCGCCTGTTGTGTTTGGCGGAGGGAGGCCGCTTGATTTTAAAAGAAGGTTGCGCGGCAAAAGAATTTTCGGTGACCATAAAACGATAAAGGGCACTGCGTCAAGCCTGTTGGCAGGGATAGCCGTTGGAGCCATAGAATACCCGTTTTTACATTATATGCTTGTGGTTGCCATACTCTTAGCAATAGGCGCGAACTTTGGAGATCTGCTCGGAAGCTTTATAAAAAGGCAATTGGATGTAAAGCCAGGACAAAGCTTTCCGGTAATGGACCAGTATGGCTTTTTCATATTTGCAGTGCTGATTGCTTATTTGGTTGTGCCGGCGCATTTTGTAACCCTCTACGGCTTCATATTCTTGGTTGTACTTACAGGGCTTATGCACGTTCTGACCAATATCGGTGCATATAAATTAAAGCTCAAGGAAGTGCCTTGGTGACCCGTGTATTGCGCGATGAATAAGTGCATATTAAAATATTGGTTTGCATATATGAGATTAATATTGAAAATGCCAAGAGCTTGCAGCGCAGGATCATTGAATGCGCATGCAGAATTAAGCGGTATGTAGATGTCCAAAACCAAGCCTGAAGATGTCAGAAGCGAGCGCGTAAAAAAAATAATAAAGCAGGCGCACCTTGCACCCTTATGGGTATATAAGTTAAAGGATATATTGTGGACTATAAGGGCAAACAAAAACTTCCTTGATGCAGTGCTAATCGCTGTCGCATTCGTCTCCCTGGTTATCGGATTCCCTTTCTACCCTTATGTAATCGCGGTTGTGCTCCTGCTATTGCTATTTGCCGTGACTGAATACAACCCATTCCTCGGATTTATACTTTTCATGCTCTTTATACTGCCGATATTCATGTATCAGAGCCCTGCTTTGGCCTGGATATTCCTTTTCATATTGAGCTTTTCCCTTATTTACGGGTACATGCATTACCGCACCATAACTTTTGCATATATTCTGATAGCAGCAGCATTTTCATGGGTCGGGCTCATAATAGAGATACCTACTGCCATTTTCGCTGTGCTTACGATAGGCTTTAAGCGTGCTGCGATATTGTTTATACTTGTCATATTAGGGATAGCAGCATTTTCCGGTGCTATGGGAATAAAAAGCGCAAATAACCTTGTTGCTTATAACGGTGAAATAGTACATGAACAGTTTGTAAACAGCAGCATAATTTCTTACATGCACACAGACCTTGCGAAATTAAGCATAGTGGGCTTTACCAGCGGATTTTCGAAAGCGGCTTCAGTATTTTCTTCCCAGCAATTGATGAACGGCATTGCCCCGACTTTTGGAATATTGATAAGCGCTATAGTCTCAGAACCCTTGTATTTACTTGAGATACCGATTGCGATAGCGATTGCGTTCGCAATAGAATATTTGGCCATAAACAGCAGATCGAAATATCGCGGCACCAAGGCAAGCATTATCGGAATAGCATTTCCGATAAGCTATGTTGTTCTGGCCCATTTCCAAAATCTCGGGTATTCATTTTATTATAGCCTGTATCCGTTCTTAAGCTTCGCGCTCACGCCGGTAATTCTCGGGATGCTTGAGCTGTATAACCTTAAGGTTGTAAAGGCGCTTGACGTGCGCAAGCAAGACGTAAGAATGCGCTTTGGCGAGGCGTTTGAGGACCTGCAGCAGGGCAACGTCACGGAGACGTTTGATGATATAGGAAATTATGAACACACGAAGGAGGAGCTTAAGGAGGCGATAATAGGGCCGCTTGAAAAAAAGGGCATATCCAGGGCTTACAATATAAAACCTGTTAAGGGAATACTGTTCTTCGGGCCCCCGGGCACAGGAAAGACAATGATGATGCGCGCGCTTGCAAACGAGATACATGCGAACTTCTTCTATGTAAAAGCCGCAAACCTCATATCGGCATATACCGGTGAATCTGAAAAAATGATAAGCAACATATTTAATATAGCGAAGAAAAATACGCCATGCGTCTTATTCATAGATGAAATAGACTCGATAGCTGCGAGCAGGGACGCGGACATTGATGAGACGCATAGGCACGCACTTTCACAAATGCTTACGGAGCTTGACGGGTTCCAGAAGCTCAATAACGTCATAGTTGTAGGAGCTACGAACGTGCCCGACAGGCTTGATGCTGCCATATTGAGGCCAGGAAGGATGGACCGCGCAATTTATATGCAGCTCCCAGATTTCAACGGAAGGAAGAAAATATTCGAGCTTTACCTAAAAAAACTTCCAGTTGCAACAGATGTTGATACGGACAAGCTTGCTGAGAGGACACCGAGGTATTCCGGCGCGGACATAAAAGCCGTGTGCGAAAGCGTGGCGCAGATCGTTGCGCAGGAAGCCGCGAACGAGCATAAGATACTTGAAATAACTATGGACGACATAGTGAACGTTATAAAATCAACAAAAGCTTCTACCTCATTATCGCAAATAGAGAAGTACAACAAGTTCAAGATAGACTTTGAAAGGCGTATGGGAACAGAAACAGACACGGAAAAGACCGACGAGATAACCCTTGACAAGGTAATAGGCTTGGACTCTGCGAAAAAAGCGATAGTGGAAGCGATACAGATACCTTTAATGCACCCGGACTTGCTGGAGAAATATGATATAAAAACGATAAACGGCATGCTCCTTTTCGGGCCCCCGGGCACAGGAAAGACTATGCTGATGAAAGCCGTCGCTACAGAACTTAAAGGCGTGACAATGCTGGAGATAGACGCGCCCACCCTCCAACAGGAGGGAATTGAAAATGCCAATATCAAAATCAAGGAGATATTTTACAGGGCAATGGAAAACAAGCCTGCAATAATATTCATAGACGAGATCGATGGAATAATACTTAACAGGCAGGACGCGAGCGAAATAAGCGCGCAGATAACCACGGAGATATTGAAGGACATGGACGGGCTTAAGCAGATGAACGACGTCATAGTCGTAGGCGCGACCAACAGGCCCGACGTGCTCGATCCTGCCATATTGAGGCCGGGAAGGTTCGACAAGCTCATATTCATAAGGCCCCCGGATGCCGATGAAAGGGCAAAGCTATTTGCCGAATATCTGGAGAAGGCGCCAAAAGAGGACGGAATGGATATAAAAAGCTTGGCGGAAAGCACGAAGAACTTCACAGGCGCAGACATAGCCAATGTTTGCCGTGAAGCCAAGACAAGGGCCCTGCAGCGCATGATAAAAAGCGGGCAGGAATCGAAGATTAGCGCAGACGACTTAGAATCCATAATTAAGACGACGAAGCCCTCTGCGCCAGATGTAGTTATGAGCCAGTACCTTTCTTTCTATGCGAAGTATGGGCAAAGATGACTTATTTTATCCCGAGCTTGCGCTTGAATGCGTTGTTTTTCAGCATTCTTGAAAGATTGTCCGCGTATGCCTCAATGCGGCCATTTCTTGCAATGATATTGCAGAATTCTATTTTTATCGCATCGTTTGTAGAAAGCTCTGCAGTATACAATGCAGATGCGCCCCAGCACGAAACGCCTATGGCATTTATCCCATCGCTAAGCATCATGCGCGACGAAGCTATCTGACCGTTGCTTTTGAAAGAGTTGACATAGCGTATACTGTCTATTTCTGTTATTACGCCGATTACATCGGCGTTGCGCATGCCTGCGGTGAGTTTTGAAAAGTCCGTTATCCCAGTAGACGAGGGCTGGAGCCTGTTTATGAATGTCGATGGAACGGATCTTATTTCACCTGAAGGCATGTCAAACTTCGCATTTTTAATCATTACAGTGTCGCCGCGCTCCACGGAGCTTGCGTCAATTATATCTGAGAGCTTTTCCCCCATAGTCATTTTTACAGTGTTGTTGTATTCGCCTATGGCGATCGACCTTGTTATTGATTCCCTTAAATTAAATTTCTTTACCGAAGGATTGAAAATTCTGTATATCACGTCTTTAATTTCTACGTCTATCTGCCTTGGTTCGTTTATTTTGCTTCCCTGCGGCATCTTGCTCCATTCTTCCGATAGCTTTATTAGTGAAAAGGCGTTTAGCTCCTGGCGCTTTGCTGCGACATTTTTTCGCTCCTTCATATTTTTTATTATGTCCTGGGCTTGCTCGTGCGTTATCATTCCGGCGAACTTATCGACAACATCATTTACTGCTGGCATTACTGCATCGCTCCTTCCAATTCCTTAGGGCTGAAGGAATTTACAAAATCGTTATAAGTTTCGGGATTCTTCACAAATTGCGTCAGAATGCCGTCGGGCCTGTAGAAATCGTATCTCAGCGTCTGCAATTGTTCCTTGCTTACGGCGCCGAGCTTGCCCAGTATTGGGGAAAGCATGACAAAAATTTTCATATTTAGCTGAGGCAGAGGTTTCCTGCTAAAATGTTTCCTGAACATGTTAAACATGTCGCCGAACCTGAGCTTTTCGGTTCCGCATATGTTGAAAGAGCCGACTTTGCCAAGCAGGCCGGAAAAACATTTTACAATGTCATCTATATGCACAGGGTATATATAACCTGATTTTGGCATAGCAAGCGCATTGGAATTTACCATCTTTACTAATTGCCGCGTTAGAAAGTCGTATTTTCCGTATATCACTGAAGGCCTTATTATTATGCTGTTCTTGTATGCGGAAATTATTTTCTCTGCTTCGCGCTTTGTACGGAAGTATCCGGTTGCCCCGTCTTCCGCATTTATCGCGGAAAAATATATGACCTTCGAACCTGCCGCAACAATGTCTAAGGCTTTGATTATGTTCGATGTTCCTCCGATGTTCACATCGGCATGCTTCTCGCTCTTTTCGTTTATGATGCCAGCTAGGTCCACCACATAATCATAGCCGCGACCGATTGCCTTTTCTATGTCTGCATAAGAAGTTATGTCCCCTTCTATCCAATCCTTTCCCTCTGCTTGCGCATTTTCGTGCTTGAATCGTGACATTATCTCTATCTGATAATCATTTTTCAGTTTTGAGTATATGTTCCCTCCAACAAAACCATAACCTCCAATCAAAAGCATTTTTTCCATTTGGCGACACTTGGGATTAAAATTAAATTTTATAATGTATTAAAATGAGAATGTTTTTATATTTTTGATTTAAATGGCTTACATAAACTCTGGGCTCGTAACTCAGTTTGGCCAGAGTGGGAGGCTTTTAACCTCTAAGTCGTGGGTCCAAATCCCACCGAGCCCGCTTCTTATTGATAGACGATTTAGTGGGATTGATGGGTTATTAATTCTTTACAGCCATCATAATATTGTGTTTGGCATGAAGGACATTGCCCCGCAAGTGTTCAGGCAAAGGCTTCTGGTAGAGTGCATATACAGCATAGAGATTCATGAAAAATCTTTAGAGCAGTTCCTGATTAAGTTGCCAAAGGCCTTAGGGCTGAAAGTTTATAGCAAACCTTCAATACACGTAGCCACAGGTAGGGGTAAAAAAATTAATTCAGGGTATGATGCGTTCGTGCCTTTGATAAGCTCAGAGATTTATGCAGGGGTATGGCCCGAGGCAAAATTCATATCCGTAGTAATATACTCATGCAGTGAATTTGATGCGGAGCATGCGGTAGAATTCACAAAGCAATTCTTTGCCGCGACAAAGGTCGTTTACAAAAAGTTTTAATTTTTATTTTTATGGCATGCGGATGCTATCCGCTAAACATGCATATTACATTTTTACAAGAGATTGATGAGACTATTTTAACGTTTTATCGTACCATTAAATATGTGATTTTATGGCCGAAAACAAGTTTTCGTATAAGAATACAGCATTGGTAATAATAGATTTACAGAAAGGCATTGCCTCTCAGGGCAGAAAGCTTGAGCCTTACAGCGCTTCTACAGTAGTCTCTAATGCAGCTAGGCTTGCAGACGTTTTCAGGAGCAACAATGCGCCGGTATTCCTGGTGCACGTGAGCTCGAAGGATGGAAAGGACATGCTTAGCCCGATTGTTGAGAACCAGCCTTCATGGGGCGGGCAAAGGAGCGAAGATTGGGACGAATTGGTGGATGAGCTTAAGCAGTCCAAAAGCGATATAATAATAACAAAGAGGCAGTGGGGCGCTTTCCACGGCACTGAGCTTGACCTACAGCTTAGGAGAAGGGGCATTAAGAATATAGTGCTTTGCGGGATATCCACCAACATAGGCGTGGAGACAACAGCCAGGGAAGCATACCAGCACGGCTATAATCAGATATTCGCCGAGGATGCGATGGCTGCCATGAGCAGGGAGGAGCATGACGCCACCGTAAAATTCATATTCCCAAAGATAGGGATAATAAGGAAAACCGAAGACATAATGAAAATGCTCTCGTGAATGCCTTCAGGCATAGCGCATGAAAGGTATAAATATTATTTGCCGCGTATAGGCTGATGACCTGCATGTGCTATGCATTTACTTTTTTGAATAAAGAGAGACCTATCAGCGATAGGGGAATAGACAAGGAATATATAGTAGATAAGGTGCTATTCAGGGCGCTGAGCAAGGATAAAGGCTTAAGGGAAAGGGCGAGGAGCCTTTTTCATGAAGGGGATAAGGAGAAGCTTCTGTGGCTGCTAATAGATGCTTTAGATGGTAATGCTGAGCAAGGCCCAGATCTAAAAAACCTTATCCGCAGGCCGGAAAATTTGGTATATGTAAGCTACCCCAAGGAAGGGCATAACCTTAATGGTTCAGGCATTAATGCCTTTGAGGCGAGTCTGCTTCCAAGCATAATACAAGAATCAGAAAACGGGAGTTTTGACATAATATCCTGCTACCGCGTGGCAATGACAAGGTTTGATGACAATAATAACCTTTACACGATGCTTAGGAATAGGCACGCATAACCAACGCTTCACCCGCATTATGGCTTATTTATCTTTCTGACATCCTCTCCTATCTGAAGGATAGGAGGTTCCTCTTGGTTTGAGGTCTGCATCATTCTTACAGTTGCCTCTTGTGGGGTATCAGTGCTCCCCTT